>Ga0118677_10003460_pt1 | contig 29833 bp, 25 predicted proteins | sample AliMusrvi5mmetaG_FD_86154 | JGI IMG/M metagenome (GOLD analysis project Ga0118677, IMG submission 86154) | reverse complement strand
GCCCATCGGAGGAACAGCGGCAGCCAGCAGCGCCAGTTCTATCTCATGCTTCCCGGGTGAATGACTGATGAGTTCGCAGGAAACCTGATTGCCTCCGGCATCTTTTAATTCCAGTCCATTCCAGTTCACCGGATAGTTGATCCTGCAGATGACTACATCGCTGCGGACCCTGCTGCAGGTGTTGTAAACCACCACCGGGATTTGAGCAGATGTTCCACCGGGGACCAGCTTCAGCAGCAGTTCCTGGGCAGCATCTGCCAGGGAGTCGCCGATGTTCAGCGACCTGGCGTATGAATCCACACAAACCTGGTCGCCAATAATTCCGCGGTTCCCGCCCCATCCGTGATCGGGCCAGCAGTTAGCCATCCAGCCCCTGTCGAATTGATCCTGAGGGTAGTTTATTTTCCTGTCCACGGCATTCAGGCAGGCAAAAAGCCCTTCGGCTTTCAGTAACGCATTATGGCCTTTTCTCCCCATCAGCAGGCCTTCACGATGCCCCGGTTCATCGTAATAGGCCCACGACATGGGCCAGTCTCCCTTTACCGTTTCAATATTCAGTTCACCCCGGCCAAAAAAGTCTTTTAATGCTTCATCCGGCTCGACAAAACAGATTTTGGGTGGATTGATCTGTTTCCCGGGTTCATTTTTAAAATGAGCATTCCATTGAAATGCAAATTTTTCCATAGCTGTATTCTGGTCCCTTGCAAAGGTTATGAGGGCCGGGCATGGAGGCAGGAAGTCGGAATTGAAGTCGTACAACACCGATTTGGGCAATTGACGGGGTTTGTAATAATATTTCCTCTCATCAAGGAATTTCAGGTATCCTGCATTGCTTTTGGGATTCATCAGGCTGGAATCGGAACCATAGCGAAAAGCGAAAACCGGTATGGCTGTACCGTCGAGTCCCTGCCAGTAATAAAATCCCCAGGGGAAACGGCCCTGGATGATATAATCGATGCCTGATTTTTTCAGTATCTGCGGAAGCTGGTAAGTCATACCGGGAACATCGGTATTGATGTAAAAGCGGGTATCGCAACCCGGGAAGTTCTCTTTGAGCCACCGTTTCCCGTAATAAAACTGCCTTACCAGTTTCTCCTGCCCCACCTGCACCTGAAGATTTTGAACATAGCTGGCGCCAAATGCAAAACGCTTCTCGCGGATGCGCTGAACCAGTTCATCCTTACGTTCTGGATGACGTACCAGGAATTCCTTAAGGTATTCCACCGATTCCATGGTATATTTGAATTCAGGATTGGTTTTCATCAGGTCGAGCGCAGGCGCGATCAATATATCCGCACGGTAATCTGCGGTGATTTCCTGGGTATTAAGCCAGCCCAGGTCGTTGTGGCTGGCGGCAATAATGTCGATTTCGCCCCCGTCGAAATAATTTTTGCTGTATGGTTCCTGGGTGAAAGTCCTGGTGCCGGGGAAACGTCTCTCAACGCTCCTGATCTCGCAGGTTAATTTTCTTTCGGCGAATGGAGCGGGTATCCTGATTTGTTGTTCAGAAACTGAATTAGCCGGGATCTCATCGAGATCTACCGTAGCGGTTTTTTTTCCTTCACTCTCAATGAGCAGGTGTGCTCCATGAACGGCTCCGCCTGTATTGACAATTTCCAGCGTGGCCGATTGAATGGGTAAGCCATCTTTGACATCGTACATTTCGAAGGTTTGGAGGTCAAAACCCGGCTCATGCGATGCGGAAAAAGCTTTGACCTTGCAAAGCCCTGTGTTTTCTGCTCCCGACCCTTCCCATACCTGTTCAATGGTAATTTTAAGCAGGTCGGTTTGAACAACTTGAGGTAAGGTAATGACCTGGAAATAGTCTGCTTTACGGAGCTCAGTTTCCATGCCGGTTCCGTCGGAGAAGGAGATCCTGACTTTTCGCGGTAGAGCATACCGCCCATCATACTCATCAGGTTCAAAGGCAATGTCGTATGGCTTTGAGCCTGTCATGATCCAAATTTCCTTAAGGGTCTGCACCTTCCCCCATTTCACGCTGATTGAGGCGCCTTCTTTTTCCTTGCCCGATTCCCAGCGCTTCTCGTAGATTTCCCTGGCGATATTGGCAGGCCGGCCCAGTGACGGCGGATTTGAACAAACCGAAGAAGCTTCAAATGCGGCCCCGTTTGCGATGGTGATAAGATTGGGGTTTTGAGCCTCAAGCCTGAAGAATCCTAAAAGCAGGCAGAATAAAGTGACCAGGGATTTTTGATTCATAACATCATTTTGTTATGAATTCCACACCGGAACATCCGGAGGTAAATACAGGTTTTTTATCCCCGCCAGGCTCTGAAACCTTCAGATCTGAAAACCTGGCAACTGTGACATCATCCATCACCACTGCAGTCCTGTAATCCTTTTTGTCGCAAACAAGCTTTACATTGTCAAAAGTGATAATACCGGCATGACGGATATAGAAACCCCAGGCAGGCAGTTCTTTGAACATTGAAAACTCAGGGTAGGCATTAGCCATTTCCGGGACTTTGTCGAGCTCATCCAGCCCGACCCTGGCAAAGGACGGATCCCCTCCTCCCGGGTAATGTATCTCCATGTTTTTCAGGCTGACGTTCTGTATCCTTGCATCAGGCATTCCGACGATAGAAGCCGGGGATATGTTCCTGGGCATGTCTTCGACCGGACCTTCATAGCGGTAACCTGCATCGGGTTTGGCAGAAGGCACTTCAGCATACACATTTGAAATGGAGATGTTGTTCATCCTCCCTTTTTTCCCTTCACGCCTCTCTCCTATCCGCAGAAAGATCACATTTCCAGTATTGATTGAACGCAGGCTGTCCACCACGATATCTTCCACGAATCCTCCATCCACCGCAGCAAAAGTTATAGCCGAGCGGTAAGTATCGTAAACCAGGTTCCCTATGATGGTTACGTTCCTGAATCCCCCGTAAGATGCCGTCCCGAACTTAATCCCGTTGGCGCTGGTGCGTATCCTGTTCCCCCTGATGATGACGTTGCTGCAAAGGGCTTCGGCAGAATGAGATTTCAGGCATATCCCGTCGTCGGCTGCATCAAAGTAAGAATTGGTTACTTTCACACTGTCGCAGTCGACAATATCGATCCCGTCATTATTCCAGTAAGATTTGCTGTCGACCATGATGTTCTCGACGTTCAGGTCTGTACACTGGTTGTAAGTCTGGTTCCAGCTTGCAGGATCCTTCAGGGTGATGTCCCGGATCAGGATATTCCGGCATTTATTAAAGTAAATATTCATTGGGCGTATGCTCTCGCTGGGCCTGTCGTATTTCAGCGGGTCTTTCACAACACCTTTATGGATGAGTGAAACCAGGTTGGTGGCGACAAGGTATCCGCGGCCGTCGATGACTCCTTTACCGGTGATGGAAATATCATGCTGTTCGGCAGCAAAGATCATCGCGGTGATCCCGTTTAGCTTTTCATAATCGAGAGGATTCAAAGAACCCACAAGGATGGCCCCTTCCAAAAGCCTGACTGATACATCAGACTTCAGGTATATGCTGCCGGTAACATATCGTCCTACATAAAAAACAAGGGTCCCCCCACCGTTATCATGAATAAAATCAATGGCATACTGAATGGATTTGGTATTCAGAGTAATCCCATCGGAACTTATCCCGAAAAGGGAAGCATTGTAATCCTTGGCACGAAGGACCGTTGAAGAAATGAGGAGCATAACAACCAGGGACATTTTCAATGCTTTCATACACCAGGGTTTAAAAATCCATACCGGCAGGAACGGCTGATCAATTCAGCCGGTTTGACGCCTTGCAAATGTAATAAAAGCAAACAGGCGGTGGAAGCAGTCCTCTCACAGTAAAAAGATCAGTTTTCTTTCTAAATTTGTTATATGAGATCCATGAATATTTTCCTGGCGGTCCTGCTGTGCGGACTGCTGGCTGCCGGCTGCTCCGGGACCGGGGAGGGTAAGACCCGTTATACTTCATCGAAACCCCTGACCCGCTGGTGGTGGTTTGCGAGGGTCATTAAAAAGGAAGACATTAAATACAACCTCGACTGGGTGAAGAAGAACGGCTTCGGCGGTGTTGAAGTCGCCTGGGTCTACCCGCTGAACAGGAAACGGTTTTACAGCGAACCCCTCGACACCAACTACCTCCCCAGGCAGGAATGGCTCAGCAGTGATTGGTCTGCCATCGTTGCTTATGCAAAGCAATACGCCGACAGTCTTGGCCTGAGCTGTGATTTTACTTTCGGCACCGGCTGGCCTTTCGGCGATACTAAGGTAAAAAGGGAGGATGCGACCCAGACCTGGCATGAAAAGAACGACAGCCTGAAATGGACGTATGCAGTGGTTTCCTGGGAATACCCCAAAAAAGGTTATATCATCAACCATATGGACCAGGGAGTGTTCGACAGGTACGCGCAACGGATGGGAAGCGCCCTGGCCCCGGCGTTGAAGGGAGCTGTTTCGGGCCTGTTCTGCGATTCCTGGGAAGTTGAGACCACCAGGATCTGGACAACGGGTTTTGACGAGGCTTTCAAAAAGTCATACGGGTATGACATTGAGCCCTACATGGACAGCATTTATTCCCCGGCGAACTCCAGCGAACGGTATGATTATATGAAGCTTGTCTCGGAATATGTGGTGAACAGGTTCTACAGGCCCTTCAACGATGAATGCCACAGTCTGGGGGCATTTTCGCGCGTACAATGCGCAGGCGCCCCCGTAGATCTTATCTCGGCCTATGCCTCGGTGGATGTCCCGGAGACTGAAGCAATGCTATATGAACCACCCTATTCAAGGATTGTGGCTTCGGCCGCCTGCCTCGCCTCTCACAGGGAGGTTTCTTCGGAAACTTTCACCTGTACCTACGGGTTTCCAAAGTATGACACAGAGAAAAAGAAGATGGATTTCAGGCTCAGGGGGAAGGAGCAGGTAGCCGACCTTAAGCTGGTTGCCGATGCACTCTTTGCCAACGGGGTGAACCAGGTGATCTGGCATGGCATGCCTTTCAACCCGGCGGGCATAGACACCATAATGTTCTATGCCGCTGTGCATGTTGGGCGAAAGGGAAACCTGGCAAAGGACATTCCTGCGTTCAACAGTTATATGGCGAAGGTCTGCGGATATATGAAAAAGGGAGTCACTTTTTCAGATGTAGCGGTTTACCTGCCCGTTGAGGATAGCTGGGAAGCCGGGATGATGAAAGAACCCGATACCCAGCAGCCCTGGGCGTGGGGGGAGTATGAGATGAGAAGGACTGTGCCTCCTGCCGAACTCAGGGGATACAACCCCATCTGGATCAGCGGAAATTTCCTGGGGAATGCCTCCGTGAAGGATAACAAGCTGGTTTGCGGGGATGAAGCGTTTTCAGTCCTTTATGTTAATGCCTCATATATCGATCTCGACGCCCTTAAAACGATAGTAGGTTTTGCCGGGAAGGGACTGCAGGTCTGCCTCAGGCAGCAGCCGCGACAGCCGGGGAAGAACAAATCACCTGAATACAGCAAACTTCTTGCCCAGCTTGCAGGCATGAAAAACGTAAGCAGCGAATTCCCGGGTAAGACAGGCATCAGGCCCCTGGTGAAGGGCGACAGCCTCCCTGATTTCTGGTGCAGGAAGGATGGGGATGAGTATTATTTTTTCATTGCCAACCCGCGATCAATGGACCTTCATCTTCCGCTGAAGTATGGGCAGTCATTAACACCGGGGACCCTCCGCAGGGATCTGACATTTAATGTAAGCGGCCGTGAACTGAATCTTAAAGTGGACTTCAGTCCCTACCAGTCGGTCATGCTGAAGATTGGGAAACAGTGCAATCCTGGATACCTTGATATCTCCTATGATCCGCCTGTTCCTAAAACGATCCCGTATTGACATGCTTTCACCTGCTGAGCTCATCATCAGGTGAACTGATGCTCCTCCTGCCGGGCTGTAATTCCGGTTCTGATCAGTCTCTTTCCATTCGGAATGAACACAGCCAGGTAAAGTTCCTCCCTGCATTGGTTTCACGGAGGATGGGAATGAAAAGGTCTTTCTTTTGTTCGGAAAGCTGCTGAAAGATGTTGTATGCAATCTCGTGCGACATGATGATGAAGAGCTCGGGGGCGGGAATCCCGAATTCAGCGCCCAGGGAACGGTAGTTGAACATGCCTTTGATCATGCGGGTATAGGCTGATTTCAGCGAATCGCATAAACTGTCGAGCCGGCCGCCTGCCGGGTAAGTAAACAAAAGGGATGAATTGTCCTGGTCCATCAGCCCGTATTTCATAAAAAAATCCCTGTCCTTTGCGGGCAACGAATCATGTTTTGCGAGGCTGTAAAACGCTTTGGTTGACGGCAGGGTGAAGAACTCGTCGAAGATATTGTAACTCCATGAGATGGCGATCTGTGAATTGTTTGCCGTCTGGTCGAAATTGGTCCCGCACTGGTATGGATGCGGGGGATAAATGATCCAGGCTATCGACGGGGGGCCCTTTTTGCTATTGAACTCCTGGTTGTAAAGCCCCCACCAGCAATTGTCTATGACCCTCGACCATAAAAAATGAAATACCAGTCGGGGGTGGTCTTTCAGTTCTTTTCTTAAAGGGATGACCAGCGAATCAATGCCTGTGAGGCAATCTTTTATTTTCAACTTCACCCTTGCGTTAAGCTGCTCACGTTTTTCGCCCGTAAGCACAGGGAACAGGACATTGATCTTTTCCTTTTGAATGCGGATGACATTTCCCTGGCATAGACGCTCAAGGATAGCGTCAAGGCTGTCGGGGAACTTTTGTTTCAGTTCGGCATACCCCGAGCCCGCAATGATGGAATTCATCACTGCCCGGGCTTTCATACTCCGGTCGGGGATGGTTATTCCTTTGGGGATATGGTTTACCGGGCAGCCGCTGAAATACACGAGATCGGCCCAGTAATCTGCCTGGGCAAAGAGCATTAACGGCAAACCGGTAATGATCGTGATTAACAGTAAATGCAGGAATTTTGTTTTCATATGCATACCGGCTTGTAAAATTATAACGATCGGATTTAATATCCAATTATGTATGTTGGATAAAAGATTATTTAATATATTAGATAATCGATTTTTGACGGGATTTTAATCAGAACACCTCTGGTTTATTACCCGGATGATTTCAACCTAAAACTCAGAATATGGAAAAACTTATCTCCTGTTGCGGACTTAATTGCGCTTCCTGCGATGCGAGGATCGCAACGCTTGCAAATGATGATGAACTGAGGCGGCAAACCGCCGGGAAATGGAAAGTGATGTACAATGCACCCGGGATTACCCCCGAAATGATCAACTGCACGGGATGCAGGGTGGAGGGTGAGAAGATCGGGCATTGGGCTGAATGCGGAATGAGGGCCTGCGCTTCATCGAAGAATTTCAATACCTGCGGCCAGTGTGATACCCTGCTAAACTGCGATACCATCAAGCCGGTGCTCCAGTTTGCACCTGATGCGGTGGAAAACCTGAAGTCGGTGAACTGATCTTCCCCGGCATTCTTGTATTGTTACTCGGGCTTAGCCCAGAAAACATCAGGATTGTTGGTCTTGTAATTGATAAAAGTGACCCCCGATTTCGCGGATTTATTGACACTCCTGCGCGGGGTCTGGTTGTAGGCATCCAGGGGCAGGAGTTCGATGTAAGACAACTTCTTGCCGGTTGCCGGGGTTTCGGAATCGTATTCGCTTGACACCAGGCATTCGATCCTGTATAGGTTTTTCGCCATGTAATTGTACAGGTAGTCTTCTTTGGTTGTACTCGTCTGATGGTTCCAGTTGGCATCTGGGTTCAGTATCAGGGGCTTGCCGCTGATAATCCTTTCCCTTACTTCGGCTATACTGAGAAGTTCACCTTTTTCGTTCATCACATATGCATCGTTGGTGGGATCTATCCAGATCCATTTGCCCAGGTCTTTTGAATAAACCACGTTGATCACATGGCAATCGGTAAATACAGAATCTTTGGGCATGCAGGTCACAAAACGCGATTTGAACCCAAGCGAGAGGTAACACTCATTCAGCACTGTTGCGAGACCCCTGCAGTTCAGCCCCCTGTGATCGGTTTTGCATACCCTGATCATGCTCATGGCGTTATTCACAGGGGGATTGCCGTGGTTCCCGTCATGAGGGATGAGGTAATGTATCCAGTGCAGGAGGTTGATTATCTTCGAGACTTCATTTCCAGTCCCGGCAATGGAATCCAGCTTAAAGCCGGTTCTTAGGGCTGTGAGGTTGGGGTCGCCGGCCTGTTGGTACGTGAACTCTGGGATATCAGTTTTTTCGGCAGTATTGTATTTTGCTGCGTGTTTAAGGATGTTGAGGTACGATGGCTGATATACTATCCTGGTCCATGCCGAATCCTTCCCATTCATGAGTATTATGAAATCGTATGAATGTCCGGCCTTTACCCTGAACGTGATCGAGTCGCAATCGGTATAAAAGGTGACCTTTTTATCCTTGTTCTGCGTAGTATACACATCGGGCCGCAATTTGGGAGTGATGGTCCAGGATTTCTTTTTCATTTCATTCCCATCCCTTATATCGACTGTTTCGGATTTAGCTATTATCACAGGCAAATGGTTCTGCGCTCCAAGGAACATTGCAGGGAGTAACATCACAGAGATAAGAATGATTGCAGGAAATTTCATATAGTAAGTTTTAGTTTGTTTACGGATATCATTTAGGGCAAACCCATTTTCATCCCCGTCTGGCGGAATATTGTATAAATGACGCAGGTTGGGAGGAATTGTTACAGGAGGTTATTGCTGTTTAAGGTTTTTGAGGATTGGATTAAAAACTTATTGATCGTATCACTTTTGGCGGGTAGGCGGATTAAGTAGAAATTGACTTAACTTTGCAGAAATGGATTCTTTATTGATGAAAACGATCAAATACGTCGTTTATAAAGAGGGTAAACACTATGTTTCCCAATGTCTGAACGTTGACATTTCAAGCTTCGGCTCCTCGGTTCAGGAAGCCGTCGACAATCTGAACGAGGCACTTGAACTTTACTTCGAGGATGGAGAGGCTCTCAAGTCTTATCAGCCTATAAAAGAGACCCTCGTGGGCGAATCCCGCATCCGTGTCTAGGCTTCCGTCATCGAAGCAAATTATTGACATCCTGCTTGCTAATGGTTTTTCTTTCGTTTCCCAGAAAGGAAGTCATAAAAAGTATCGGAAAGGCTCTAATACTGCCATTGTGCCTGCAGCAAAAAAGGAAATCCCCATTGGTACTGTCAGATCAATAATCCGGCAATCGAGGTTGGATGCTGATTTGTTTCGATTTTAAAATATTTAAAGGAGCATTATTCTACAACCACTGAATTTTTAACAATTCCTTTCAATGGCAGATTAATCGTTGCTTTGCCAGCTATTGTTTTACCTGCCAGTTTGTCTTTGGCGAGAATGTAATATGTATTTGAGGGAACATTGTAAAGTTTGTAGATCCCGTTTGCGTTGGTCCTGGATTTTCGAAAAACATGGGTAGTATCGTCATTCATAGCTGCTATTTCACTCAAATATATCTTGATGGTGAAATTGGTCAGATTACCTCCCAGGCTATCTTTTACACTTAAAATCATTCCGTTTGTAATGTTCGGAAATACATAAATGTTGATCTTATTTACCTGGTTGTCGTCCAGCACGATTTCCTTTGTCACCCCAAAGTATTTTAGGGAATCCTTTAATGTTTTGGTCATCAGATAATAACTATCCTGATGAAGATAATTGATCACAAAATATCCATCCTTGTTGGTGGTGGTTTTAAAGAGAAAACTGTTTGAATCAAGAGATGTATTCAGGTAGATCTGTTGGTCGGGAAGGATTGAAGGCAGGCTCAGATCGCTTGTATCCTGAAGGTATACATATCCCTGGATGGATCCATTCCCGTAAAAAAGACCGTCATGTTTCTGACATGAAAATGACAATGAAAATAACACAATGACTATCAGGTTTTTTAACGTTCTCATAACTCTTCTGCTTTATTTCGAAATACCAATTAACTTTATTATTTCAGCAACGACGGACACATCTGTAAGCAAGCCAACATATAAACCGGTACGGTACATCTTTTTTGTTGTGGAAGTTCCACCTGAAAAATCATAATAATCGTAATAGTTGAAATGTGCACCTGCAGTAATACACAGCCCGGGTATTAAATCGAGCCCTATACCCGCAAACTGGTCGGCAAGTGGGTTAAGAACGTTGAACATACCTATGAGGCTTAACCTGGAGGCAAACAAACAGCGTTGGTTCTCGTCTTTTCCCCAAAAAATCTTTGGGCTTCGAATATCAAGTGGCCTTATTATATGAAACTTGAGCCCTGCGACGAAATTTACTGGATGTACTATGTCCCTGCTTTCGGGTTGTGTTCCTGCTGAATTCAAGGTCAGGTTTACAAACCCCGGCCAGGGAGTATATACAAACCCAGCTGTTGGCAATATCCTGTACAATTTGTTTATCCTGTATGAAAATGTATCGACCGGGGCAAGATCTTTTTTGTCAAGTTCATCTTTAAACGAATAGTAAAATATCCTTGCCCCTTTTGATTTTTTGGGTGTATTGTAAACTTTTGAATAATATTTGGAAGAATCGGGTTCTTTTGCTTTGATCCCTTTATAGGGATTGCTTTGTAATTCGATGGTCTGAAGGATTTTGATTTTTTCTTTCAGAATTTCAATTAAGGCTGAAATAGATGCATTTATTCTGGCGTATTCAAGATTATCTGCATTAAACGTATCAACCATATTTCTTTTAATGAGATTGTGACCCTGCAAATTAACCGCTGGCAGATCCTTTTTCAAAGCCTGAATTTTGCCAACTGCATCTATAAAAATTCCTTCCCATTCCGGCATATCATTGGTTACGACCGCCGATCTGTAAAAGATATTTACCTGATGGTTACCTGGAATGTTATGATTGATAATAACCACCGAGTTGCTCTCAAGATATTCATCTTTAACCGGATTGGACATTAATGAGTAACCATCACTTGCGTCATGGTTTCTCGTAAATGTCCATGGGTCGTCCTTTCCACTTTTAGATCCGTATAGTTTGACGCGGTTCATTATTTCGGAATAAGACCTGAAATCATCGATCTTGCCCTGGTTCGATTGGATCATGGCCAAATATTTTTTATACCTGGATGTTCCCTCGTATAATTTATCACTTAGCCGCTTTTGCGCAGCAATAAGGGTGTCGATTATAGTAAGGTATCCTTTGTCGGTTGGCTTTAGTTCTGCTATCATTTTACTTCTCGCTGAAATCATTGCTTTCAAGATCGATAAGTCTGTCGTATCAGGTAAGACAATGATCGCCGGATCTATAAAATCAAAAGGATTCAGCTTCGGAACTCCACCTGTATACCATAGCCATTCTTCGAACCACGCAGCATTGCCTTTAAAGTCACTGATAAATAAATTAATTTTATCTTGCATTAAGGTGAGTTTCTGTTTAATAATTTTTCTGCTTTCAATACGTTCAGAATTTTTTAATGGTTGTGCTTTTTGAGCGCTGTCTTCTTTGATCAGTTGTTTGAATTGGTCATAGAATTTCCGTATTTGTTGAAATTCAATACTTTGCGCAAGAGAGATTGTGGAAGAGTATTGATTGAAAATGGTTTTCTTATATGCATCCTCCTTGTTTACCTTAAACTCCAGTAATTGTGATCCCGAAGGTTGATTTATTGAAAGTGTTCCAACATATTTATTTTCACTGGAATGAAAGTGTAAGTAGCCTGAGTTTATACTAACCGATTTGTCACTTTGATAATCTGAAATAGCTGTTCTTATTTTAAAAATATTGCGGTCAAAGTTTGCCAGGATTTTATCGACATCAATGCCATAAGTATCCATGTACTTTTTTTTATTTACTGGGTTTTTCGATATGGAATCCTCCAACCAGGCTTTCGCCTTCCGACACTTTTCATCGAATTCAGCTAATACCTTTTTCAGGGATTCCTGGCTGTCATCGACACTGAAGTTGAAAGTTCTTGTTTCCCCGATTATGGCAGGTATCTCCCCGGCAAGTTTCCCATCTTTATTAAAACTAATATTCGTCTGCCCACGGAGGTTGAAAATAGCACCTAACAGGCAGGGAATAATTAAAATGATGACTATCCTTAATCTTTTACGGCACATACGATTACTTTTATATTTGAATGGGCAATTTAGCTAAATACCAGGCGATTGCAATATTTTATGCCAGTATTTCATCCACAAAAAAAATTCCGGAAATCGGAAAAGAAAAGAGATAATTAATTGGCTGCCAGCTTAATCATGGCTTTGTAAACCAACTCGGAATTGGTTTTTGCGTCATAACATTTACGTATCCACTGGAGCTTTTTCTCGATGGCCGATTCGGTCTGATCCATTCTGGAGGCAATTTCTTTTATTGTCAGCCCGATGGATAAGGCTGTGATGATCTCTTTAAAATCTGAGAAATAGGCGGATGTACTTTTATCGTCTTTGGGGGTAAGGAGTACTTTTGCCACTCCATTGGGAATAACTATTTCGCCGGATGTGACGATTTTTAACTTCCTGATCATTTCTGATTTTGGCTCCCCCTTATTGATATATGCTTTGATGCCATGGCGAAACATCTCGACCTGCCATAGCATGCAACTCTCATGGGAGATGATCACCACAGGGAGCTTTGGGAACGCATTAGTTACCCTGGTAATGTTGTTTATAGGATCGGAATTGCCGATAAAAAGATCCAGTAAAAGAATATCAACACGTCCCGGATCAATGTTATTCAGAGCTTCATCGACAGATAAACTTCCGCCAATTACGTCAAAATCATCAGAATCCAGATTAAAGGCATTGTACAGCCCCTCAATGATCAGATAATGATCGTCAATAATATACAACCTGGTCATAGGGTCAGATATTACTGAAACAAATATAAGATCAAAATCGGGAAAATGCAAATAACAATATGATGCGAGAATGCGAGCTAACCGACGCTCCTTCATCCGCAGTAAAAAAATAATTCCTAAGTTTACATCTAATTGCTTTCATTGAAAGAGGCAATATTAATATTGCCGCCGGTCATATAACGATTAAACAAAATGAAGTACGTTTTTGAATTACTCTGGATGTGCTGGTTATTATCGGAGATCCTTCTGAACAGGCTGGTGAGGTCAAAAAATCCCGATTCAAAGGTGGTGGATAAAAATTCATTGAACCTTATCTGGATTGCCATTGTTGTTTCAATGACTTTGGGAATATTTTGCGCAAATTACTGGTTTGTCAGGATTATCCCTGCCAGTATTGCCCTTTACCTGGGCTCGGGTATTATAATTGCAGGGATGATAATCAGGTTCACCGCGGTATGGTCGCTCGGAAAGTTCTTCACGGTTAACCTGGGGATACAGGACAACCACCGCCTGGTCAGGACCGGCTTATACAAATACATCCGCCATCCGTCGTATTCGGGATCATTGCTGTCATTTGCAGGGTTTTGCTTGAGCCTTGATAACTGGCTGAGTTTATTTATAATCTTGATCCCTGTAATTGCGACTTTTATAAACCGTATCAATATTGAAGAAACTCTGCTGCTCGGGCAATTCGGACCAGAGTATGAGGAGTATAAAAGGAAGACTAAGCGATTGATCCCGCTGATCTATTGAAACCTTGCACTTATAGGAGCTGAATGACAGCCGACGTTCCCTCATCCGCAGTCAAAAAAATAAAGACTCACTGCTTCCGGATGATCATTTTCCTGGTTTCCAGGCGTTTACCGGCACTGAGCCGGTAATAATATATCCCGTCGGGCAGGTTTTCAGTATTAAAACCTACTGTTTTGTAACCGGAAGGCTGATTCCCGTCGCAAAGGGTTCTGACTTCCCTTCCCATAAGATCATATAATTTAAGCGAGGCCTGGCCGGCGGAAGGAATATAAAGCCTGAGTGTGGTGGAAACTGAGAACGGGTTGGGGGTGTTCTGGCCCAGCCAAAGATCGTTAACTGCCGCTGTTCTGTTCTCCCGGATCCCTGTAATGAGGTTCACTGTCCTTGCTTTGTAAAGTTTCCCTTTGTAGCCTGTGCTGCCTCCAGTGGAGCCCACGCACCAGATGTCCATGGAATCTGCAGAAATTATTTTATAGTCGAATGCGAACATTTCAGCGGCTGTGTTCACTTCGAGGTTCCAGGTATACCCGCTGTCGGGGGTGCTGTAAATACCCCCGGCTTCGCTGTAAACATTTCCGCCCAGGGCAAGACCTGTGGAAGCATTGAAAAAGGTGACAGCCCTGATAGGATAGGGAAAGGTCTGCAGGCGTCCTGACCAGCTGATCCCTCCGTCGGTCGTCCGGTGTATCCATCCTGATACCGGTGCACTGATCTGCCCTCCGCCGGTCCAGCCGAGCTGCCTGTCGCTGCCGAGGAAGTCTACGCCCCCGTCAAAAGTCTGGTCTGCGCACGGACCACTGGTCCATGTTTGCCCATAGTCGAGGCTTTCGGCAAGATGAATGCCCGTCGCAGAGACCTTACCCTGGCTGTCGAAATCGATGTTCCCTGCAAACCATGCCTGGTCGGTATTGATGCTGATGTAGTTCCACGAAGCGCTGTCTTTTCCTCCGGTGGTAGTAATCCATGCTCCGCCGCTTAAGGAGTTTAAAACGATTCCGGTATCGGCTCCATAAAAATGAACCCTGTCGAGCCAGCCTACCCCGCTGAACGGTATTGCCAGGACGATGTTGGGTTGCCAGCTGCTTCCCCCGTTATAACTCCACCTGATGACGCCCTGTGCTGTCGGCGCCTGGTCGTTGAACCCGGCAATGACCACGGTGTCGGGTGTAAGCGCATACACCCCGTACCAGTAATACGGGAACCCCAGGTTCATCACGGAGGTCCAGCTGTCACCTCCGTTGACTGTCTTGTAAACGGAACCCAGTTCGGTGACTATATACCCTGTGTGATCATCAGCAAAGGAAACATCCTTGAACACCTTACCTGTTGCAGTAAATTTAAGCTTCCAGTCAAAAAGAGAAGTGGTAAGCCTTCCGGGTTCGGTGTTTCCGGGCATAACCCCATTGGCACCGCCCGACGCAGAAGAGAAGGAGGCCGGGAATGAGGCCACTTTAAGTCCGCCCCGTTCAAGGGAAACGTTTTTCGTTCCGTCAGTATTCATTATTATTCCGGCGACCTGCGCATGGACGTAACCTGCAATGAAGGACAGGATAAGAATTGAAGTGAGTCTTTTCATTTTCTTGATGTCTAAGGCCTGTTTCTTGTGATTTCATGGTAAATATATCAAATTCACCCGGAACCGCTTTTTGAACAGCACCGGAATTATTGGTATATTTATATCGGATTAATTATTATTTGAAAAAGATAAATAATGCCATCCGTTCACCCGGATATCAAAAACCAATAAAAACAATACTATGAAAACAAGATTCATCACCGTTTGCCTGCTCGCAGCCTTTTCGGCTTTTATTTTCTCCGGATGTTCGAAGGAAGGACCCCAGGGACCTGCCGGGGTCAAGGGACAGGATGCCACGGTCTATTATTCGGAATGGTTCTCTCCCACCGCCTGGTCGGGTACCCCGGGCGACTGGTATTTCGCGGCGAATGCTCCTGACCTTACGCAGGATATCGTCGAGGGCGGTGTGGTGCTGGCCTATGCCTGGCTGGTTGGCGATCTTTACGGGGGCACTTCCATGCGCCCCATGCCTTGCTATGCTGTTGGGGCTAACTGGGGCTTCCTGATACACCAGTACGGGAGCATTGAATTTACCTGCGATATGATTACAACACCGGATACAGGTAATAAATTCAGGTTTATCGCCATCCCCGGTACAGTCCACGCGACAAAATCGGGAGCCCCGGGAAAAATTAGCATACAGGAGCTGAGGAACATGTCATATACTGAGGTGTGCAAACTTTACAATATCCCTGAATAGCCGCCTGGACAGATTTTTCGAGGACCGGGAAAAGGATAATAACCTCAAAAAATGAGTGTCCTTCAGTTGTTCACCCAGTGGAATACATCCCTTATAAGGCACCAGCGGTGGTCGTTTGAGCGGGTTTGAACGCCTTCCATCCACCTTTTCTTCAACAGGGCGGTAGTGCCTTCGGTATCCTTGATCTGCAGCCAGTAATCCATGTACCTGACAAGGGGAAGGGCATCGGGTGGCATGAAGTATGCGATCAGCAGTGGACTACCGAAATTGGTTGGGATGACGGCGGTGAACCCTGGATGCGAGAGGGCATAAGCCCTGGACTGTTCATAGGTCCAGATGACAAAATCAATATCCTTGCGGGAAGCCAGTTCGTAATAGTTTTCAAGCAGTACCTTCGGATTATCGGGGAAAAGCAGATTACTGATCCTTATAAGGACAGGGCTGGTGAAAATCCCAACACGGTATTTTGTATTCCCGAGCACCTTTTCCCTGGTGGTGAGTTCCCTGGCTATGATTCCCCTTGCCAGGAGTGCAAGCGGACTTTGAAAATAAGGCCGGGTGGCAGGGAGAGTCTGCAGCCTTTCGTTCGTTACAAATATGCCTCCGATAGCGATGTCGAATTCATGGTTTACGAGATCGTCTTCCATAGTTGCCCACTCAAAGGGGATGAACTGCAGTTTCAGGTTGAGGTCCCGGGCAAGATGGTACATGTTCTCGACATCATAGCCCACGAGTTCACCGAACTTATTGAAGTAACAGAAGGGGATGATTCCCGGGTTGTACCCGACCTGGAGGAAGCCTGTGCGCCTTATATGATCCAACCTGTAATGAGTGGCTGAATCATATACAGAGGGCGGCCTTGGCTGGCCGGGCCTGTAAATTACTGCATTGACGCTCTCAGTCAGTTCGCGGGGAAGCCTGTACTGGAGATAAGGCAGGTTCCGCTCCAGGAACAATCCGGGGCTTAATGCCCTCAGAACAAGGGTGAACCCAAGCAAAACGATGATCCCCCCTGCAAGCGGGGTGAAAAATTTCACCGGTCTGAACTTGAGCAAGCCGTAAAAGGAGAAGGTTGAAAGCAGGGCTGTAAAAACAAAGCCCATCACGCTGAGTGCAACCTGTCCGTACCTTGTGAAAATGGTGGTGGCAGCATAAAGGTCTTCGGTACCGGGCGGCACTTTGAACACGGCAGATAAAAAGTTGATAGCATTGACCGCAGCGCTGGGTGTGCCAATGGTGGAGATCATCGTAAGCGGGGGCAACAGCAGTTTCTGGGTAAAAGAAAAATCGATCTTATAGAAAAACCCGCAGAAGTAAATGAACAACAGCACGCCCAGGTTACCCAGCTGGGCGAAGGGATAGGCCAGGGATATATTCGTACCGACCACATCCTTCATCCTCTCGTCCCTTATATTCCTGTCGGTGAGGAATTTCTCGATTGCCTGGGTGATGATTGGGAGGGCTGCCACGCTCAGGGTCGTTACCAAGGCTAAAACAAAAGCCCCCTCCAGTTCTTTCATAAGCTCCCTGTATTTCAAGGGAACCAGGGATGTAATCAGGACCGGGAGTATCCAGAATGTGAACAGGGCAGATCCGACAAGGAAAACAATGACATACAGCAAAAGCCCTTCGATCTCGGTCATCATCATGGTTCCCGCAACGTTTGCAAACAATGCAAAAACTCCCAGTGGAGCGATCAGCACCACCCAGTTCCAGATGACAAGGCTGGCGTTTTTAACTGTCTCCATGATATCCAGCAGGGTATCCTTGCGCGAGGTTTTCTGCATAGCCACCCCATAGAGAAGGGTAAAGACCACCACGGCGGGAATGTAATTCTTCGAAATGTCGCTGAATATGTTCCCCGGTACGAATATAGATACGAAATCAACGTTCCTGTTTGCGGTATCATTGACAATTGAAACAGGTGCCAGTGGTTTCGGGAATACAAGGGAGAGCAACATCATGGCAGCCAGGATGATGACCCAGGCAAGGACGAAGATGAACCATCCCCTTTTAAGCATCAGTTTTGCCGTGGGTGAATCCATTTTCCCCAAGCCGTGCAGAAGGGAGGCGACAAGATAGGGATATACGCACATGGCAAGGAGCTGAACATATGCCTTGCCCAGGAACCCCAGGTAAGCCGAGTAATCACCTATGACCAGGCCTGTGAGTATACCGAGGACGGCCCCGATAAGGACCCTGGCAGCGAGTTTACCTGTGTTTTGACCGGAGGAAGTCAGGCTGATGCTCATGAACGGGATGATCTCAATTCCTTTTTAAAGATAAATTAATTTTTAATTGACAGACAAGTAGCATTTTATTTTTAACCTGATGCCTCTTGCCGGTTCATGTCGCGTTTAATAATTTATATTAGGTTAAAACCATAACACCTCAGTTTTGTTTTATATTTGCAGGACTGTTGCAGACTAAGACAAACTATACGATATACTGCTATGAGCAAAGAAAAAGACGATACCGGAAGCGGAAAGCTTGAAAAAGAAATGGTCCTGGATGCCGTTAAAAACCTGATGGCCAACCCCTGTTCCACACTTAATACAAAGTTCCTGAATTCGCATTCGAAAGTAGCCATTATGTTCCAGGATCATATGTTTGAGATCCATGGAGAAGATGAAAAATTCATCAAGTACATGGCTTTGAAAGTCCCCATTACCTCTTCAGAACATAAAGAGCTTCTGTCGTTATTTATGGCTGAAGTGCAGAGACGGGCTGAAGATTCTTCCATGAAAAAACTGAATGAGCTCCGGAGCTTAATAAGAGTCGGGGCCTGATTGGATTTTCATTCAGGGCCGAAGTAACCTTCCCCTCTTAACTGAATTATTTTCAGGCTAATATGGTGGTCATTTAAAATTGGCACAAGGTGGTCGGCTATTCCTGTTTTTCCACTATTACCCCTGCAAACTTCAAAAGTGATACTTTAAAAGAATAATTCCGTAAGTTTGATCAGGTTTAATCCAAATCCTACCGTATGGAAAAACTGATCTGTGTTAAAGAGACGCCCCCGAAAGGGAGAGGAATATTTGCGGACCGTAACATCAGGAAGGGTGAAATAATCTCAACCTTCACAGGACCCCGTGTTAAAATTGAACGTTTGGATGAGTATCAACATCAATAACGGAGACAAGGTTGAAACCTTAAAGGTGCCGTATATAAAATAATTGTTTCGTTGAGTTTTTTCAAAGCCCTGTTGAATTCCGACAGGGCTTTTTTCATGCCCTGGTTTCATTGATGGACCTTATCAGCAAAGGGTTTTGCTTTGATATAATATCCTGATCAATTCAGGGTTTGTCCTGGCATGGAATTTAATCCTGATCCTTTTATATGTTTTTTCAAGGGCGGATATGGATTTATTATACTGTTCAGCGACATCTTTCAGGGATAGCCCATCCGTAATTTTTTTCATAAGCTCCCTTTCTTCAAGTGTTAAAAACACATTCTCCTGGCTCTCCTTTGCTTTGGTCAGCGCCAGGGAAATTTCCTCAGGCATTACAGTTTGTCCGTTTGCAACAAGAGAAAGGATCTTCAGTATTTCACTTTTTTCAGTATCCTTCCTGATATAAGCCGACACTCCTTCGCGGAACATCTGAAGTTTCCATTCGAATGAATCCTCCTGTGTAAGAATGGCTACAGGAATTGAAGGGAAATGTTTTCGTATGTAATTAAAATTGAGCACAGGATCAGTGAATTTAATGAAAAGATCCAGTATGATAACATCAATATCCTGTTTGCGGATCTTTTGTATGGCTTCATGCGGGCTTAATGCAGAACCTTTTACTTTTATGCCATCAAGCTCCGGGTCAAACAGCTGGTTAAAACCGTCATTAATGAGGTAATGGTCATCAATAATAAACACATTGATAATTTCACGGTCAATTAATTGAGAAGACATGGTTTTATGTTTTTTTTAAATGCACTCATTGATCATATAATTTTCCTGTGAGTAAGCATCCAGATAAGCTGGGAAGTGTTCCTGGCCTGGAATTTCCTACGGACAGACGTAAGGATTTTCTCAATGGTTGAAACACTTATACTTAATCTTTTTCCTATCTGGTTTCTTGAATTACCTTCGGACAGAAGGCTCACGACATCATATTGGTGGGGTGTAAGCCCGTCTATTTTTTTTATTGTTTCTGTATGTGGATTGCGTTGCGGCATTGATTCAGTGAAAAGGTGGGGGAATACAAGACGCTCATCTGCGACTTTTTCCAGGGCCTCGCGCAACTGGGCTTTTCTCGAGGTTTTCAACAAATATCCCGCTACACCTGCATTATACATTTTATGCTGCCATACCGTGGAATCCTCGTAAGAGAGAATGACAATAGGCTTGAAAGGAAATTTCCTTTTTAGCATTTTAATATTTTCAAGAGGGTTGATGTCGCGGATCCAGAGATCCAGAAGAATGATGTCGAACGCAGGTGCCATGGCTTCCTGCAAAGCAATACGAACATCCAGGGCGCTACCGCAAATTTCAATATTATCACGATCCTTCCGAAACATACTTTTCAGCCCCGAAATTGCAAGTGGATGATCATCGATAACAAAGATCCTGAGCATTGCATTCTGTTATTACAAACTATATTCTCAAGCTGTTTGAATTATAGAAACTGCATAAATTGTGTCGAAAAAACCCGGCAAAGAGAAATCCCGAATTACACCGATGCTATTGCATCTGAAAGTGTAACCGTCACAATGAATGATTGAGTTGAGTTGATGAGCCGAAGCGGTTTCATTGTAACAATCAATTGCGGGATTCTCTTGCGGGTTAAAATCATGTTAATATTTACATTTTAAAATCAATTAACAACAAGCTTTTTTATCTCAATTCCATTTGTGTTTTGAACTTTTACCAGGTACATTCCGGCTTTCAGAGTACTTGTATTTATTTCAAATTTGTCGCGATCCCGGAATTTTTCAAGGAACAGTTGTTGTCCTGAAAAATTCATTATGATGATCTGGGTTTCAACGGTAAAAGAAGTAGAGTGGCATACTGTAATTTTATCTCTTGCAGGATTCGGGTAAATTGAAAAATCCTGGTGGGGTTGTTTAGCATTATCTATATCGACTCCACCCCCGTTTGTGGTTTTTAGTATCGTACCATTCAACCCGACAGCATACCCGGTGCTTTCATCAGTAAACACCATTGAAGTGATGGAATTCAGGGTCCCGCAATTCATCTCAAACCAAGTATAACCGCCATCTGTCGTTTTGAAAATAATTCCGAAATCGGAGACTACATAACCGGTATTATTTGTTGGGAAATAAACAGTTCTAAGTTGGTATAATGTTCCGGTTTGCAAAGCATTCCATGTCATTCCGGCATCAGTAGTCTTTAAAAAACATCCTTCATCTCCTGCTGCATAACCAGTAAGCGTGTCGGTAAAGAAAACCGAGTTCAGCGACTTTTGTGTACCACTGGGCAGTGATGACCAGGTGTTTCCCCCATCAATGGTTTTCAATATTGCGCCATTTTGCCCTACAACATAAGCCGAGAGTGTATCCGAGATAAAAACTGATGAGAGGTCAACATCTGTCCCTGATGTAAGTTGGGACCAATTGCGGCCGCCATCTTTTGTCCTGATGATAGCACCATCCCAGCCTGCTGCAAAACCTGTTTTGGAATCAAAAAAATCAACCGCAAACAAGTTGGTTGAAACACCGGTATATAATTCATTCCAATTCAAACCACCATCAACGGTTTTAGTGATAAACCCATTCCAGCCCACAGCATAGCCAGTATTAACATCTGTAAAAGAAACCCCGTTAAGATTTTCATACGTTCCGCTTTCCAGCTTCATCCATTTATCCCCGCCATTAATTGTTTTTAACATTGTTCCTTCACTGCCAACAACATATCCTGTTTTTAGAGCCGGGAAGGTGACCGATGTAAGGCACTTATTGGTTCCCTTTGATATTATTTCCCAATCAGAGCCATTGTTTAACGTTTTAATAAGTAAACCTTGACTTCCTGTTGCCATTGCGATACCGGAATCCAAAAAATATACTGAAGAAAGATCATTGTATACTGTCAAAGGCATTTTGAGCCAGGTTGATCCGGCGTTCGTGGTTTTGATAATTGTCCCGTTACATCCAACAGCAAAGCCTGTTGAAACATCAGTAAAAAAAACAGCATTCAGATAATTCGAGGTAACCCCAGAGAGCTTACTCCAGGAAGTGTCACCTGGCAATGTTTTTATCATGATTCCACCATCTCCAACTGCATATCCGTTGATATGATCAGGAAAATATACTGAGTTAAGATCAAAATTCGTTCCGGTAGGCCATGCTTGCCAATGCAAACCAGAATCAGTAGTCTTAAGGTTGAGTCCTTGCTCACCTACAATATAGCCGGTATCGTGGGTTGTAAAAAATACAGAGTTCAAATTACGGACTGTGTAAGCGTTCAATTTATACCAATTGCTGCCACCATCTGTTGTTTTTAAAACTAATCCCTGGTCTCCGACAATAAATCCGGTTAGATCATCTTCAAAAAAAATTGAATTCAGATTACTCGTGAAATCCTCTTTAACTTTAGACCAGGTTAGACCTCCATCGATAGTTTTTATAATTAGTCCGTGTGATCCGACAATAAAACCCTTATCCGAATTAATAAATCGAATGCCACACAGGTTTTCCGTTGTATTTGTTTTTAAAACTATCCATGTATTGCCGCCATCAGTTGATTTTAATAAAGTCCCGAACGTACCTGCACAATACCCCGTCATTGAATCAGTAAAATATACTGACGTCAGTGAATTCCCCTGAGGCAACGGGTTCTGCCAGGTCCATTGGGAGAATACGCTGCAAATAGAAAACTGGAATACAAGGCTTATAAAAAACCGATATTCCCATTTAGGGAATGAAAGTTGACGGAGCATCTTTTTATTCATTTTTTAATCCATTTTCCGAACTCAAGAACCTTTGTATTCTGAATGATTTTATAGAGATAAATCCCTGTATTTAAGCATTGAACATTCAGATAATTACGGCCAGAAATCAGATTTTGGTTACGAACTGCCTGGCCGGTTATGTCATATAAATAAATACTTGAATTCTTAAGTTGAGTTTGTACCATGATCTCATCACTACCTGGATTAGGATAAATAATGGCTTCATGCATTATTGGTAATGGCTCGTCATTTATTGAAAGCAGCAACCCGTTCTTTGTAACCTTTATAAGTGAAAGATATCGGGTGAATTTTTCAGTATGATGGTAATCCCAAAATGTACCATACATCAGGCAGCCACTGTCTTTAGTAGCTAAAATGCCATAAAGGGTATAAAATCCATCCCCGCCATAATATTTCTGCCAGTTGAGATTAAGCGCCGTGTCAATATTATTTAAAAGATACCATGAATCCTGGGGGGTAAATTCGTAGGGACCTATGTTATCTGTACCTCCTATGAAAATTGAATGAAGATCCGAAAAAGCTATATTTTTTTGTATGGCCGGGAAATCTTCTGTGTCTTTCTTGCCAAATGCTTTGGAATATATTAAATTGAATAAAGTATCATAATATAAAATTCCAACATCCCTTTTATCTATTGATGGCCAGGTATGTTCATATTCGCCTGTAACAAGAAGATGAGTGGAATCGGTATATTCAATTGAACTCATATTATCAACATCAGGCATGCCTACTATTTTTTGCACATTAAATGCTGTATCAAGACTTAGTATGTTACCCGCACTTTGATTCCCGTAACCAACAACCACAAAATAATAACCTTTATGATCATTTCTTTCAATTAAATCCAATCCCCAGGCAGGATGATCTATAAAGATTTTTAAATGGAGACTATCAAGATCCTGTGACAATTTATAAGAAAACAAAAATGGTCTATGATAGGTTGTAGTGTCTTTGACTTTGCCATAACAGAGGATTTCATTATTGTGCAAAATAATAACGTGACTCATCACGTAATTGTAATTCTCCAAAGAAAATATTCTATTCTGGATTAAATTCAAGGATGTATCCACTGTGCATAACCAAAGTTTGGATAATCCGGAAGTACAAACACCCCCACTCAATAACAATTTATATTCTGATGTAAGATTAACACTAACTAGACCAGAGGCAAATCCAGGATAATTGAACTCTCTTTGCAGTAGAATTTTCCCTTGCGGGCTGATCTTTAATAATCTTGAACCGATCAATGTGGGGTAACTACCTTTAGCCTCTACGGTTATAAAATTACCAGATGGAAGTTCCAAAGCATCCCCAATCTGATAATCAAAGGATGTATCTTTAACGACAATATTAAATGTAGTCTGAGAAAAAATTTGGTTTAATCTTAAAACCACGAAAAGAATAGAAACAATTATCTGGTTTATTTTCATGAGCCTCAATTTTAAATAAAAATGAGTTCATTCTTCAACAAAAGACCACTAAATTTGAATGAACTCATTTTCACAGAATATTTCTATCGGTTACCTATTATTAAATAGTTACTTCACATTTGGAGGCACTGTTTCAGCATCGTAATAAGCTATTATCCTTCTACCATAAGTAAATTGGGCTTTGTGCATATGCTCCCAGCTATTCTGATCACCGGCAAAATCAAAATCACAATAATAATTTACTACCTCTTTCCCTTGGGGTTGATAATTTCCACTTATTGTAAATAGGTTTTGAAGATAATAATTCATCGCATCATAGGTAAGACATTCATCATATTCAGGGTAGCCGCCACCATGATCAAATAAGTATTCATTTTCAAAGCCATAAGGATTTTGCTGACCACTGGGAAGCGGAACCATATATGGATTAATAATTTGACTTTTCACGAGGTCTATCCATGTATAATGTTGGCCTGAAGGAGCAATAGGAATTGTATAGTTAGCATGTCTTGCTAGTTCTGTTGTAGCGTCCCGACCAACATACGTACCATTACATTTTCCTGCACTAAATCCCCATTTCCAATTTTGATCTGCGCCAAACCATGGACTTATAATCCCTGGGTCTGGCATTTGCGCCAATATAATATTAACACCTATCTGTAATTGAGAAATTGTTACAGCGGCTGCAAAAACATCATTAACTATAACACTTTTTGTACCTTCAATTGAATAATAAAATGCGGATAGACTATCTACCAATTGAGCATACGCAGTATATACATCGCTGATATTTACAGATCCATCTTGATTAAGAGGAACCGAAATAAAAGCAGAATCTTGTTTAAATATTTTCACTGAAGAATCCAGACGAGCATAGGTTACGTTCATTGATGTTTCGAGATACCAGATAGTACTATCAACGGACATAACTTCACCATCTTTTATATTGCTAGACTTCTTTTTAAGAAAGTTATCGACCAATATTAATACTTTATGACTTAGGTCACTTGACACTTCTGAATTATTCTGCGGTTTTTGTAGCTCTTTCTTACAGGCGTTCATAAATAATAAAAATGAAACACTGATCAAAAATATTAGAGCGCAAATCATTTTTCTTTTCATAACCTTTCATTTAAATTGTAGTGAGAAACATAATATTTAATACTGTTCCGCGAAATATTTGCTTGAATATATTGAGTCTAAAAATGTTTACATTTGCGCTTGCCTCCTTTCTCTTTGACCTTGATTAATGGTGTCGCAATCATTTTCAATTCAATTTGTAAAGGAGGTTTTTTTAATCCGGTTCGCAGACCTCCTGTTCCTTTTGCGGGGCAAGCGGGTTGTTCATTTTTTTAAGCAGGCCTTGTAATTCAATCCAAACTGATACTTCAATTTCAGTTAGTGAAGTTACTGATACCCCCCAGTCCCTGTCATCGATTTCAACCGACAAAGTTTCATCGCAGTTTACAGTGTAAGGGCCTAAAATAGTCTGGTGATCAAGGGTATAAAGTGTTACACTGGCAAAACATGAACTGGAATCGGATTTGTTTGACTTTTTAGTATGAACGATAATCTCACGTTTTGCCTTGCTATTGGAACCACCTTGCATATCCTGAAAAATTGCTGCAGGGTCAACCAGTACATTGAAGGAAGGAATTGGATAGAATTTGAAATCTTGTCCTGAAAGCGGATTTACTGAAATAAATACTATGAAACATAGTACAAAAAATACTGTTTTCATACTTCGGTTGGTGTTTATGGTTAGGTATTACGAAGTACCAATAAAGATCAACAATATGCAAAGGGATTTATTCCCATGAGGCAAGGGGGGTTTTCCCCCCTGGTAAAACTTTGAGAAAAACGTATGAGATTTTAAACCAGGTAATTAGATAAAACAACCCGGCGTCCAACCTGGCGGCCCGATTTTTCCCGGCATTCTCTTTTTACGTGGATCGGCCGGCGAAAGCCGGAATCTGCCTGTCTCAGATGAGCGCTTTATCGATAAGAATTTTGATCAGTTCGACTGTGGTTTTTGCACTGAACCTGCTCCTGAGAGTTGCCAGATTTTTTTCAATATTCCGTTCACGGGTGTTCAGGGTTTTTGCAATTTCTTTCTGGCTGTTCCCGTTAATCAGGCTTGCAAGTATTTTCTTCTGGACAGGTGAAAGAGGAGCATCATGTTCTATAACCTCCCGGTTGATCATATCAAGGTCTGCGGTTTCAAGCGATTTGGTGAACCAGGCTCCTCCTGCAGCAAGACTTTGAATGGCCGATTTAAGATCCGTCCTTAACGCTTCTTTGGTCACATATCCTTTTACCCCTGCAACTATCATTTTTCGTATCCATTCCGAGGAATCCTCCGAGGAATAAACAAGTATGGGTTTTGAAGGAAAATGCAATTTAAGCATCCTTACATTCTCAAGAGGTCTTTCCCCGGGTATCCAGAGATCAAGGATAATGATATCACATAAATCGATAATGTCGGATTGCAATGAGTGGCTGACACTGTTTGCCGATCCGATAATTTCAATCAGATCCCTGGCGGGCCTGAATAACTGGTGCAGGCCTGAAACTATGATAGTTTCATGATTATCAATGACAAATACCCTGATAACTTGCCTGCTTTCTGCCATTCTCTGCTTACTTTTCCAGGTTTATCGAAATTGTCCATCGCGTACCATGCCCCGGTGATGAATCAAGATCAGCTTTCCCTTTCAGTAGTTTCACACGTTCAAAGATATGCATTAATCCCAGTCCTGTTAACTGTACCTCCTTCGGTTCAAAACCGGGTCCGTCATCTTCATACAATATATACAGGTTATCCATTTCTTCTGTAATACTGATGCCGATATTACCGGTTTTAACATACTTCCTGGCATTCATCAGTAATTCATGCAAAATAAAATATAACTGGTTAATCGTTTCTTTTGACAGTTCAGGCTCTTTGGGGGGAAGCTGAAGGTTGACGATCAGTTCTGAACGGCCCTGGTAATCTTCGCGAATGCTCTTTACCAGTTCGTTAAACGTCATCTGCTCCCTCATGAGAGGATTCAGCCGGTGTGATATCCGCCTGAGTTCACTGCCCGCTTCGGAAAGCCTGGTGATAAGAAGCTGTTTTACCTCCTGGTCCCTGAAATCAATGCCCTCAAGATGTTTCATCATGCCCGAGGAAAGGGGACCGATAAGGTCGTGGATCTGCATTGATAAACGCTCGTGTTCCTTTTCTTCAATGGCGCTTAACCTTTTTGCTGCATCTATTTCCTGGATTTTCAGTTTCAGGTTTTTCCTCTGTATCCATAAGAATGAAATAACCACTACCAAAATAATCAATAGCACCAGGACTGATAACCAGACGTACATCCTGTTAAGCTGATCATGTTTCGTTTTAATCTCCTCAGCCTTTTCTTTAATATCAATTTCCCTGTTCTTGGCCCTTAATAATGCGTTTAACAAACGGTTCTGGGTGGCAGCCTGCTTTTGTGATGCTTCAATCCTTGTTTTCAGAGAAAGTTTTTCATACAGGTAAGCTAACTGAAAATCCTTTCTTTTTTCAAAAACCTCTGAATAGGACTCGAATACTGTCGATAACCAATCGGTGTTTTTAGATTTTTTAGCTTCCGGGATTGCATGGTCACGAAGACATACTTCTGCTTCTCTTATTTGATTGCAATCAAGATAGGTACATGCCAGGTTATTATATGCAGCAATCACCGTTTCAGAATATTTGGCTTTTTCAGCAATGTTTATTACCTCGTAATATAGTTTTATAGCTTTTTTGTTATCCGGTATTCTGGTAGCCATATTCATTAGAACAGAGCAATATTCCATATCTGCTTCCCTGGTATTGATCAATATTGAAATTGCCTGTTTCAGAATTTTTAAAGCAGAATCGGGATTTGTTTCAAACCTCGCCATATTGGCAAGAATAACTCCTTTTTGAACGTCAAGCTGATGTTGTTCCGCGATTTGAAGAGCCTTGTTGAAGTAAATGCGTGACTGTTCAGAATTATTAAGGTCGCTTTCAATAGCACCCAGTTCATTCAGGCAATTGGATACAACCTTATATTTTTTATGCCGGTTCGCTTCAGTCATTGCAGAATCGAATAATTCCAGGGCCACTTTATAATTGAATGCCCTGTAATTGAGTCTAGCGATTCCAAACAAAACATATGGCCCGATAGTGTCAGTTGACGATGCACTCGAAATCGCCAAAGCTTTTTCATAATAATAAAGGCTTGAGTCTTCATTTAAAAATTGAAGATCATCAGCTGCCTTTAAACAGGCCATGGCCTGTGCGGGAAGGCTTTGTTTTGAATCTGATACTTGCTTTTTATTGCAGGAAATTAGTGTTTGAAAAACGACTAAACCAAGAAGCAGGAGAAGAAGAGGCCAGGTGAGATAAGTTGTTTTCAAGGCTTGCTGGTTCTATTTCCCAACTGTTGGCAACCCTGCATCGAACATACCGGGTATCCTTGTTATGGCTTTTGAAGGATGGAGCCGGGGGTTGCCGTTCCAGGGATCAAAATATATATCTTCAAATTCTGATACCTGTTTGAAATTCCCCAGCCCTGGTTCATAAGTGTATTGCATGGAAGTTTCTGCTGAGCTTGCGACAATCGTACTTTTCTTTAAAATGAGGCAACCGTTCTGGTCATAACTGTAATCGATCACCAGGTCGGGTACCGTGGGCGTGTTGTCATTATAGGTGGTGGCGTTTGCCAGTCTGCCCGCGCTATACGTATAGACTGTTTTTTGGGCAATCAATCCACCGGACATATAAAAATGATCCTGGACCACAAGATTGTTCTGCCAGCTTATATCATCAGTGCTATAAACGCTGCTGTCCTTGTTATATGTTATTTCCTTCACCAGCTTTGCATTCTGGTCATAGGTAAATTCAGTACGTGCGTACAACGCCAATGTGCCTTGCCAGTAATTCATCTGAATCTTTTCAGTAACCTGACCGTTGCTGTAAGTGTAGTCTGTTTTGTTCTGCTGATGGATTCCACCCGTGGCTTCATAAAAGGTGAAAATCTTTTCGGCAGGAAGTCCGCCGGCTGACCAGCTAGTGACTATAAAGTCCCAGTTCTTTATCCAGGCGGAAGCCGTTGAATCATAACTGGTAATGTCGGAAACCCGGTTGTTATTGTAGTCAATGCTTGTTTTAAAGTGCAATTCATCGCCGTTGTAATACACTTTCGACGTCACCCCTGTAAGCAGATTGCCTGTATAAGTATTAACCCATGATTCATAAAGGTTTGTACCCTGGAACATTTTATAAGAAGAAACACGGGTTGCTGCAGATGGATCTCCACCAGAACCGCCGGACCCGGAGGAGTCTTTTTTGCAGGAATAAAAAGCCAGGGCCATGCTTACTGCCAATACCAGGAGGAGAGGACGGTTTTTTTTCATAGGAGCGGTTAATTTACTAAACTGCCCATGGTCTTGAACAAGCCTGGTATTATTATACACAGCATTATCCGCTTTTCTATTTCACTATGTAAAAATACTAAAAATGAAATAGAAATATGATTTATTCATCCGAAGTCAATAATAAAAACTTTTAAATTTAAAACAGCCGAGCCTGATGTGGTCGGGGTTCTCGCCCG
>Ga0118677_10003459_pt1 | contig 29850 bp, 25 predicted proteins | sample AliMusrvi5mmetaG_FD_86154 | JGI IMG/M metagenome (GOLD analysis project Ga0118677, IMG submission 86154) | reverse complement strand
CGGATACTCGGCATGTCGGCCGGTGAAGCGCAGGGCCTTAAGGGTTTCGGAGGGCTTGAAGGGGCAATCGGCCGGCGGCTCGGAAAGCCAGACGCCGTCCGGGCCAATGGCCGGCGTCTCGTGCGCGGGCGCCGCGGCCGGACTCTTGTCCTCCGCGCCGGCCAGCGGGATCGGCAGCAGGACAACGAGGGTGTAGAGAGCAAAGGTAGTGAGTTTCATAAGAGTGGTTTTTCGCTATTTCTCCGTTCGCTACCTGCCGATCTATGGGACTGAACTGCGGGCAAGACGCAACCCGAGGACGTAGTTCGTGAAGGACGGGGGGATGCGGTCGCGGTACGCGGCGCGGCAGCAGCCCGCATTATCGTACCAACCGCCGCCCCGGAACACCCGGTACGAGCCCGAAGAAGCGCCCTGCGGATCGTCTACGGCGGTTGCGGGATATTCCCCATACCAGTCGGCACACCATTCCGACACGTTGCCATGCATGTCATATAAACCCCACACGTTCGGCTGCTTTTTGCCAACCGGATGGGTCGTGTTATTGGCGTTGCTGTTATACCATGCGTATTCTGCCAGAGAACCCCCGCCGTCGCCATAACAGTAGTCGCCGGTAGTGCCGGCCCGGCATGCATACTCCCACTCGGCTTCCGTCGGCAACCGGAACGTCTGGCCCGGCACTTTCTCCTTCAACTTCGCCACGAAGTCCTGGCAAGCGGTCCAGCTCACCTTCTCGACCGGATTCTTCGCGCCCTTGAAGTAACTGGGGTTGCTGCCCATGACTTTTTCCCATTGCTCCTGAGTGACGACGTACGCGCCAGCACCCGACAAACACGAAACCCCGTATTTTGCGGTTCACGGCCGCAGACCTTGAGGCCGTAGCCGTGCTATAATGATCCACATGGGGCTAGGCTCGCTACCGAAGAGCGGTTATCCCGACCGCCTGCCCCCTGTTTCTTCCATCGGGACCGGAAGGGAACCGGAATCATGGCGACCATCGACCAAGCAACCCTTTATGAGACGTTTGCTCAAAGCGTCGAATCCTACCTATTGTGGGACAAGCTGAAAGCGGAGCCACACCAATCGGGCGATAACGAGGGGATCATCATCGGCACCGAGACCGCCGACACCTACGAGGCCCGGAAACACATGGCTGGGCTCTGGATTGTCGGGAACGCGCGATCCGTGGCCGAGGCCGTACAGACACTCAGGTTAGACCCGATACCCATTCTCGCAATCGCCAACAAGGTCAAAAACCCAGACAACGGCCCGCCCGCCGTCCGCGCGGCATGGCCCGACGCCAAGGCAATCTTGGACGCGGCGACAATCCTACAAGAACGCGACAAAGGCCAGGCCGCCGCGGCCGTGGTCAAGAACGAGGGCGGACGGAACGACCTCCTGGACCGTCTGGCAGCCGACCCGGCGTTCGCCAAGGTCGATCTCTCGGCAGTCGTGGACGCCAAACAATTTGTAGGCCGCGCCCCCGAGCAGGTTGACGAGTTCCTGGCCGAAGTGATCGAGCCGATCCGGAAGAAGTACCCGGCGGCGGGCGGCGCGGAGGCCATGGGGAGCGGCTTGTCCGTGGAAGCGGTGAACAGATCCACGGGGATGGTGAGGTGCGTGGCGCCCATGCGGCCTGCGGCGGCCTCAGCGTAGGCGTTGCTCAGATAGAACGGAATCTGCGCGGCGCTGGCAGGCGCGGCTGCCCACTTGGTGATGGGCGCGGCGGTGCCGACCTGGTCCATATCCTGAAAGACGACGCGGTTGCGCGAGGCCGTGGCAGGCGCGCCGCTTACGGTGATCACGGGACTGCAGGCGGCCTGCGCCGTGGCGATGCCGGTGAGCGAGTTGGTGTGGCCGGGTCCGCCGGTCACGAGCGTGAGGGCCGGCTTGCGAGTGATGCGCGCGTAGCCATCGGCGGCGTGGACGACGCCCGATTCGTGGCGCATGTCGATGAGCCGCATGCCTTCGCGCGCCGCAACGGCGAGGACTTCGTTGAGGTGATCTCCGACGAGGGTGAAGATGGTATCGATTCCGAGACGCTTTGCCGCGCCGACAAACAGTTCCGCTCCGGTGGCCATGTTATGTCATGTTACACCGTCTGCCGCCCATGCCTGTAAAATGGCCTCATGCGTTTTTTGATGATTTTGTTTGCCGCGGGCACGCTTTGCGCCCAACCTGTTTATGACCTGTTGTTGAAGGGCGGTCATGTGATCGATCCGAAGAACAAGATCAGCGGACGGCGCGACGTTGCGATCGCGGGCGGCAAGATTGCTGAGGTGGCGGCGAGCATTCCGGCGGCGAAGGCGCGCAAGACGATCGATGTGACCGGGCTGTATGTGACGCCGGGGCTCGTTGATATTCACGTGCACACGTTCGCCACGGGCGGCGGCTCGCAGTACGTCGGGGCGTTGAGCGTGTGGCCTGACGGGCATACTTTTCGAAATGGCGTGACGACGGCGGTGGACGCGGGCACTTCGGGCTGGCGCAATTTTCCACTGCTGCGCGATACGGTGTTTAAGTACTCGTCAACACGCATGCTGGCGATGCTCAACATCGTGGGGCGCGGGATGGGCGGCGACAATGAGCAGGACACGGGCGACATGGACGCCAAAGCGACTGCGGACATGGCGATGCAGAACAAGAACGTCGTTGTTGGCATTAAGACCGCGCACTATGCGGGTCCGGAGTGGATCGCGGTGGAGCGCGCGGTGGAAGCGGCATCGACGGCAGGCTTGCCTGTGATGGTGGATTTCGGGACGTTCAAAGAAGAGCGCCCGTTCTCTGAACTGGTGACGAAGAAGCTGCGGCCGGGCGATATCTACACGCACTTCTATCTGCCGTGGGTTCCCATGCTGGATGCGAATAACAAGGTGCAGCCCTATATGTGGGAGGCGCGCAAGCGCGGTGTGATTTTCGATGTGGGGCACGGTGGCGGGAGCTTTGCGTTCCGTCATGCGGCGAATGCGATCAAGCAAGGACTGCTGCCCGATTCGATCTCCACGGACCTGCACGCGCACAGCATGAACTCAGGGATGAAGGGCATGATGAACGTGATGTCAAAGTTCCTGAATCTGGGGATGACGCTGGACGACATCATTCTGCGGTCGACGGTGAATCCGGCGCATCAGATCAAGCGTGACGATCTTGGGACGTTGTCGGTAGGCGCCGAGGCCGATGTCGCGGTGATCAAACTGGAGCGTGGCAATTTCGGCTTCACGGATTCGCTGGGAGCACGCATGAACGGCACGCAGCGACTGGATTGCGCGTTGACGCTGCGCGCGGGCAAGATGGTGTGGGATTTGAACGGCATCTCGCGCGAGGAGTGGCGCAAGCTGCCCGCGAACTACGAATCGCAGAGCGACCCGAAGTGGGATGCGACGATCTCCCCGAATGTTCCTCGCGTGAAGAAGTAGAAAAGTTTGCGGGCGGCGAATCCTTTTGGCCTCCTGGTGGAAACTGGTAGATGAATGACCGATGCGGAGTTCCGGGACGCGTTTCACAGTCATAAAGACGTTCTTTACCGTTTCGCGTACCGGATGACGGGGTCTGTGCCTGTCTCCGAGGACGTGGTGCAGGACTGCTTTCTTGCGCTGTGGCGGAGGCCGGAGGGTTACGACCGGCGGCGCGGGTCGCTGCGATCGTTCCTGCTGGGCGTGGCGCGGAATCTGATCTTGAAGCGCTGGCGCGATGAACGGCCGCATGAGGAGATCGATAGCGAGGCGCTCGTTACTCTGCCGTTTGAGCTTGCCGATGTCGAACGCAGCGAGGCCGTGGCGCGGGCCGTGCAGCAGTTGCCACCGTTGCAGCGCGAGACGTTGATTCTTGCCGAGTACGAGGAGATGTCGTTACAGGAGATCAGCGTGGCGACGGATGCGGAACTGGCGGCGGTGAAGTCGAGGCTCCACCGCGCGCGCGAAAACCTGCGGCGAATGCTGTCGCCGCTGCTCGAAGCAAAAGGAAGTTTCTATGGAAAACAGGGATGATTCTCAACTCAGCGAACTGCTGCGGGAATGGAAAGTGGAGACGCCAGGAACTTTGGAGGAGCGTGTGCTCGGGGCACGCAAACCGTGGTGGCAGTTTTTGGTTAGCGGGTCGATACGGGTTCCTGTACCTGTCGCGCTGTGCTTGATCGCGTTGATGATGGCAGGGGTGTGGCGGCAATCCCAACTTGCGTACACGGCCGCCGCGTGCGCATCGACGGTTCCGTCAGTGAGGCAGGCACCTTGCCCCGCTGATGCTAAGTGTTAGATCGAAGGAGAACCAATTACAAAATGAACCCAATGATTCGCCGAATCACATTCGGCATGATGGCCGGAGTATGTTCGCTGATGCTGGCGAAGCCTCCGGTGCCGCGGCCCTCGGCTCCCCTCAGCTTTACCGAGGCCTCAGGCAAGAAGTTGGACCTCAGTCCCTATAAAGGAAAGGTGGTGCTGGTGCAGTTCCTGTTCACCACCTGCCAGCACTGCCAGCATGCGGCTGAAGTGTATGCGAAGCTGCAAAAGGAATTGGGGTCGAGTGGATTTCAGGCGGTGGGCGTGGCGTTCAACGACGAAGTGCAAGGCGCCCCTTCGGTTTTGAATGTGTTTGCGGAGCGGCTCAAACTGAACTTCCCGATTGGTAGGGCAACTCGCTCCGCGGTATTGAACTATCTGGGACTCTCGCAGATAGAAATGGTGCGCGTGCCGCAGATTGTGATCATCGACCGCAAGGGCATCATCCGCGTCCAGAGTTCCACGCAAGGTTCCCCGGAATTGCAGGACGAAGCCCGGTTGCGGCCGATACTGACGGGCATACTGCAGGAAGGCAAGTAGCTTTCCGGCTACTTCAAATCAAACTGAATCGAAATGGTGGTCAGCGTCTCGACCGGTTCGCCGTTGAGCAGAGTTGGCTGGTATCTCCACTGCTTCACGGCTTCGATCGCGGCTTGGGCAAGCTCCGGATCGGTGCCGGTGGACGCAACGGGGCTCGCGGTGGATCCATCTTTCAGGATGATTGTGCGCAAGAGTACGACTCCAGTTGCGCCGCGCCCTTTGGCCGAATCGGGATAGACCGGCTTGGCCTGCTTCAACAGTTTCGCCGGCTGCACGTTTCCGCCAACCCGGATGCGTTGTGCAGGTTGACTCGCTGCTGGAATGCCGCGCGCCTCTATGCGCATCGATTCCATGATCGAGCCAACCTGCATGGCGGCGTCGACCCGAGGTTGCTGACCTTCGGTAATTTTTATGTTCCGCTGGTGGAAACTCGCGAAGCCGGGCGCCTGCACTTCGAGCCGGTACACACCGGGATTCAAGCCGGCGAAGTTGTACTGGCCATCGGCCGAGGCAGCCGCGAGCTGGCTCTTGCCGCTTGCATCGTAGGCAAAGACACGGGCACCGGGGATGACGGCTCCTGATGGATCATAGACGCGGCCGCCAAGCGTGGCGCCATTGGCCAGGGCGGTTAAAGCAAGACACACTACGACTGATTGATAAAGCATGGTAGTTCTCCTTGTGAATTAGTTGCCGATTACGTTGATGGTTTCGCGGATTCGCCCGATTTCAAGCGACGCCGTCATGTTCCATTCCGTGCCTGCGGCGACGCGGAACGGGCGGCTTCGCAGAAGGCGAAATCCGCGCTGCTGTACTTCGAGAGAATAGTCGCCTGGCTGCAATGCGCCGAAGCGGAATTCTCCAACTGCGTTGGTTGCGAGCGTACGATTAAGGCCGGATGCGCTTCGCATGATGACTTTGGCATTGGGGACGACGGCTCCGGACGCATCCTTCACGACCCCCGAGATTGCGGCCTGCGATGGCAATGTCACCGGGGTTTTCGAAGCCGCGCCATAGGCTATTAGTGCGGTGACGGCCAACGCCAGGGCAATTGCTCCGCCCTGCGTTGCGCGAACACCACCTCTCATGATGCGCTTCACTCGTTCTTCCAGGATGTTGCCATCCAGAACGCCCAAGCCCGCTTCGGCCGGACGCCGGCCTTGCAGCAGTTCCGCCGCGCCCACCAATTGACTGGCGTAGCTGCGGTGGTCGGAGGCGGCTTCCGCTGCCATTTCGTCGCAAGCCATCTCGCGAGCGCGCTCCAATTGGCGTTTGGCGAAGAGCACGCCGGGAAGAATCGCCAGCGGAGCGGAGACAATGCGAAGAACAATATTCCAGGCGTAATCATGGCGGGCTATGTGCGCCATTTCGTGGGTCACAGTGCCTTCCACCAGCGCTTCGTCAAAGCCCTCCGGGATAAGAATTAAGGGCTTGCGGAATCCAACGGTGAGCGGGACTGTCGCGAATTCGCTGACTCCCAGTTCAACCTGCCGCACGCCGAAGTATTCCGCGGAACTGTCACATGCGGCTTGCCAGGTGTGCGGTGCTTTTCTATATGGTGATTTCTTGAGGTTGTGCGAGCGCCGCCAGGCCACCGCTACTTTACTGAGTTCGAACAGCACGACCAGCGCGTACGCGCCTGTCAGCCAAGGGACATTCGATGGAGCGGGTGCTGCTGGCTCTGAGCCGGCCGTGATCAGGGAGACCGTGACGACCTGCCGCGATTCCGAGCTACGCAGAGCGAGCGTGGGAACGATCAGGCTTAGGATCAAGGCCGCGGCCCAGATCAGGTAATGGCCTTTAGCGGAAGCACTCTCCAGGATCTTCACGGCGCACCATGCGGCCAGCGCGATGAGGACGCCCAGCCAAAGAGCGTTGGCAAGATACGTGGAAACGGCCAGATCAATTTGTGTCATCGCCAGACTCCAATGTCTTTTTCAGACGATCCAAATCTTCGGCGGTCAGTTTGCGCGACTCCATCAGGTTCATCACGAGCCCGTCGACGGAGCCGGCGAACAGGCGGTCCACCAGATCTCCGATCGCTTTCGACACGGCGCTATGGCGCGTTACTGCCGCCTGATAAATATAGGCCTTCTCTTTCAGCTTACGCTTAACCTTTTTCTTTTTCAGCAGGAGGTTGAGCATGGTCTGGACGGTGGTGTAGGCGAGCGGGCGTTCGGCGGAGAGGTGGGCCTGGACACGCTGGACGTTGCAGGGCCCGAGTTCCCACAGGGCTTTCATGATCTCCATTTCGAGAGGGGTGAGGGTGTCTGTGGTTTTCTTGAAGGCCATGGAGGGTTGGCTCCTAATCTATTAGGAGTGTAGATCCGAAACGGGGCGTTGTCAACTAAATACTTAGGAGGTTGTTCGGAATCCCGCGGCATTTCCGGTTCTGGCCCGCTGGTCCGGGTTGGCCACGCGGTTGAGATCAACCGCAACTTCTATCGGGCACAGGGGGCGAGTTGAGCATTCGTCATTGTTTCTGAGCCTTGTTCCTGGCGAGGAGATCGTCCAGCAGCTCCTGACGATAATGAAAATTCGTCTCTTTGAGACGCTCCAGCGCAGTAGGAAAATCGAGAATCCCCTGTTGTGCGGCTCGTATCAATAAGCCCAACGTTCCGGTGACCTCAAATCCTTTTTGTACGGCGACGGTCACGCCCTTACGGTCATCAATCAGAATGAGATCGGCATGCAATGATAGCCCGAGAGACAGGGCGGCCTTTTCGCCAGGATCAAGAATTTGAAGCTCGGGATCGTGTCTTGCCGCTACTAACAGCACTTCCAGCCAGGAAGGCGGCGTTGCCGCCCAGTGACGCACCAGAGTGGGAGCGGATGGATGCCGCAGTTCGTCATGGACCATCGTTGGGATCGATACTGTTCCAAAGATCTTTGGGAGAATGTCAATGTGGCCGATGGCAAGCAGGTACCGCAACGGGCCAGTATCCGCGACGACGACGCGCATCAAAAACCCAGGCGCTCCAGAGTTGCGACCTGTTGATTAATCTCTTCCAGCGTGAAGTCATCGTAGACATTGTGCGCCTTAAGGAAGCCATCAATCTCGTAGCTGGTTTCAAAGCCAAACAGGCGTCGCAGGTCTGGCTTGTGGATTTTGCCTTGCCGGTATTCCTCGGCAGCTAGAGCTTCCAGCGCATGTCGCGAGAGATCGACCATCGCTCCGTTCGTCATGCGGGTGGCGATGTCGTCGGGGATGTGAAAGCTGACTTCCATAAGCCCACCATACAGCCGTCCGTTTATGGAGTCAAGCTTTCGGCGAATTGAGCCTACCCGAGTTCGCGCTGAAATTTCCGGCCGTCCGGCAGGAGCAAATAGCTGGACTAACGAATTTCATCCCGCAGGCGCAGAGCGCAGGACCGCATCCGCCGGCAATACCCGAGCGCGTCCTGCTCGATGAAGAACTGCCGCAAGAACTTCGGCTCCTTCTGGGCCACCATGAAGCCGTGACAATCGCATACCAGGGGTGGGCTGGGATCTCGCGGTGGTTGTCCTGAGTACAAACAGAAACAGCTTTGTTGTCGACAACGCACCGCGCATTGCGGCAGCGATTGACGTGGCCGTACCCGGAAGTTTTGTGTATGTCGAGTTCGGCCATTAGGGCCCTTTCCTGCTTTTGGCCGAGAGCACTGAATCTGACCAATCTCCGAGTGGCCGACGATTCGCCCGCGCACCCTTAGCGAGCGGGTATGCTGGTTAAGTGGCGGGCCGTCAACCAATCTCCGAAGAGATCCAAACGCGCGTCTTCATTGCGAGCGCCCGCAGGTGCTGCTTGTGTTTCTACTTGTGCGACAGAAGAAAGGTGTGTAAGGGCCAGCTCGCACACATCAACCATCGATCAGAGGATTCCAGATTTGAAAACTTAGTGTTCCTGTGCCTGGAGCATCATGACGAATTCGATTCCCGAACGAGCCAATCGAAGGGCCTATCGGAGGCCGAAGTCCGCACCTATCGCGATCACCTTTATGATTATGTGAAAAACGCGCAGGGAACGGGCAACAGCATTTGCGAGGAGAACCCCGGAGGTGTTGAAGAGGCGCGCCGGTATCTCGTCGCCAAGCACTTGGAAGCGAGCGAGTCCGAAGAGTTAAAAGTGTTAACGCAGCTTGCGCTCCATGGCAGGACCGAAGTTATGGAAGTCCACAAACTGTGCTCAAATACCGTCCCGATCAACAGCTTATTGGTCGCTGGCATTGTGGAAAACATTCCGGCACCTCCCGACTCGCCGTACTCGCAGCAGTTCTACGAGATCAATCAAGAACTGTTGGATGCAGTAAATTTCAACCTGAGCGTGCGCGGACTTCTGAAAAGTCACTAGCGGGCGTTAGCGAATGCAAAGCTGATGGTTCGTCACCACGCCGCTCATGCGGCCCCGAGAGGATGCATCGGCCGCATCACGCGCAACTCGTACATAGCCCTGCATGTCAAACACGACAAGCCTCGGTTCAGCTAGATTGTATAAACTGCCAGTTCTTGTGGCGACAAGGCCGCGGCGGCGACATCGCGCAGATGCCCGTGATGCGTAAACAGCAGAACCTGCGTCTGCGTGGCGAGCGATGCCAGCACTTTCAGTGCAGCGGCGGCGCGGTCGTCATCGAAGTGGATGAGGATGTCGTCCGCGATGAACGGAATCGGAGGATGGTTCTGGAAATAGACTTCCAGGCTGGCGATGCGCAGCGAGAGATAGAGTTGATCGCAGGTTCCACTGCTCATCTGATCGGTCTTGATTCGCTGCTTTCCGCCACTCCGCACACCCACCAGCTCCGGGTTGTTCTTGTCGTCCCAATCTAGATCCAGTTCTTCGAAACCGCCGAGAGTCAGTTGCCGGAAGACCTCGGACGAACGCCGCAGCATTTCTCCGGAGGCTTTCTTGCGATAACTTTCCACTGCTGATTTGAGGACATGGCCGGCCAACTTCAGGCGGACGTAGCGGCTGGTTTCTTCCTGGAGATTGGCACGTACCGCTTCCAGATCGGAGGCGGCGCGGGCCGCGTCATTGCGCCCATCGAGCGATTCAAGCTTGTTCCGTAGCGTGGTTTCCGCGCGCAGAGTCTCGTCGCGCTCGACTCCCAACTGCTCGATGGCTCGCGTGATTGCCGCGCTCTCGGCCGGCAGTTCGTCCAGGGTGTGGCGAAGTGCTTCCTGCTCCAGCGCCTCAATCCCGCCGATGCCGGCTAGTTGGCTCAGCCTGGACTCGATGCGCGCGAGGTCCTCCTCAATATCGCGGCGAATGTTGGACTGGCGAATGTACTCTGGCACCTGCGACGGGTCGATGCAGCCGGTCTCCGCGACAAGGAACTTCAGGCGCAGAGCGATCTCATCCAGGGTGGAGGCGGCGTATTCGCAGTCGAGCTTTAGCTTTGATCGCGACTTCTCTTTTTCGTTGCGCAGATCACGATTGCGGGAGTGTTCCTGGAGCTGCTGATAGAGCCGTGCAGCGGCGTCAAGCGCGGGCAGAGAGGAATACTCCGTGGCTGCTTCGGTGGCTAGCTTTGCGGCATGGGCGGCAAAGTCGCGAGTGTCGTGATCCATCGAAGCGATGCGGCGCTGGCTTTCGCTCCACTCCTTGTAGATCTCCGTCAGTTGCCGGCGCAGATCGATGGTGGCGCGAACCGCAGCGGGCTCGAGCTCCGTGTTCAGGCCCAGCTGCGCCAGCAGGGCCTGCCATTGAGCGGCCCAATCCTTCAACTCGTCAGCCGCTTCGCGGGTGAGGTTCTCTGCATTTTGTAGATGCCTCGCGGCATCCGACGCCGCCGTCTCCAGACGCAGGCGATTCACATGCAGCGACTGCTGGTTTTCGATCCAGTTGGCCGCAACAATGCGCAGGGCGGCGAGCGAAGCCTCTTCGACATCGACGCCGATGGCGCGCAGAGAGTCCTTCAGCGTTGCGGCTGAGGCTTCGGCTTGAGCGGCGTGGCCGGCCAGGCTCTGCCTTTCGGTGGAGTGCCGCGCGGCGTCCTCCAGCAATCTGGCACGCCCCTCCAGCCATTGCGACATCTGCGCTGGAGGGCGCGGCTCCAGTTTCCAGCCTGCCCAGAGTTCCGCCCACTGCGCCTGCAGCGCTACGAATTCGCGGTGTAGATTTTCGAGTGCGGCGGTGGCGGCCTCCTGCTTCTGCGTGGCGGCGGCAAGATCCGACTGGGCCTGCAGCAATCGCAAGGCCTCTTTCGAGTGTTCGCGGAAGTTGTCGGCCGCCTGGTCTGCGGCAGCGACGCTGGCCTGGTATGCGTCGGCAAGGCGCGAGGGCTCGGCCACTTCGTGCAGGAACTCAATGGTGGCGGCGGAATCGACGCGGCCTTCCAACCATGCGCTTCGGACTGCACGCCAACCAAGGTCGCGGTGCGCGCGGGCGGCATCCATATCGGCCTGCGTCGTGATTGCGCCACCAGCCTGTTGTTGTTGCAACGCAGACTGGCACTGGCGCACCTGCTCCATGGCTTCGTCAGCCTTCACGCGGGCGGCTTCGATTTTGGATCCCGACTGCGCGAAGCGATGACGCCACTCTTCGACGAGCGATACCGGCGGCAGATTCGCGGAAGCCAGGGCGTCTGCCGAATCGGGCCAGGGAAGGGCACGCAGATTGTCGGCGAGTTTCTTTTCTTCTGCTTCCAGCCGGACTCGGCGGGCGTGGTGATTGGGGGCGTCGGCGGCAATGCTATCGGTGGACTTCAGCACATGCTGGAGCGACGCAAAGGGGATGGGCTGGGGCAGAGCCTCCAGTTGCCTGCGGCTATCTTCCAGATCACGGCGGCGGGCTTCGATGTCGCGGAGGGTGTTCTTCCGGTTGGCATCGAGGGTACTGAAGCGGCGATCCAACTCCGTCGCTTTTCTCTGGTTCTCAGCGGTGACGTGCAGCGTTGGAATCGTTTCCATATTGGCTGGGATTCCCAATTCGGCGAAGATCGTGGCGGCCTTCGCCTCCGCATCGCGGACCTTCGCATAAACCTTCACGCGATCCGCAGCCGCCTTTCGCTCTGCCCCGATGCGCTCATGGAGTGCGGCTATCGCGGTTGACTGCAACAGCAGGGGTTCGGAATAGGTGAGCAGCGCGATCTCTTGTTCGACGGCTGCTAACTGCTGGACCATTCGCTGGTGCTCGGATTGTTTTTGGCGCAGCGCTTCTTCCGTGCGTGCAAACTCCTCGGCAAAGCCGTGGCGAGGCGCGCGCACTTCGCTCAGCTTCTGTAATCCGGCCAGATTCAACTGCTTTTCGCCAAGAAGCTCCAGGGCTTCGCGCATGCGATTGAGGCGGCTCTTTTCCACGTCTTTTTCGAGAAGCTGGGCGTCCAATTGCTTCAGCTTTGCGGTGGCCTGGGCCAACCCTGCAGTCAGGTCTTCCAGCTCGCCAGTTGTGAGGAGAGCTTTCGAGACCTGGCTCTTCAGGTCTTTGCATTCGTCAATGCGCCTGGTGAGCAGGCCGCTGCGGGAGCGGAAAAGCTCGTCGGCATCGAGAGTGAGTTTGGCGAGGATTCCACGGAAGTCCTCAATGCCCGATGCGGCGGAGAACAGCAGCCGTCCGAAGTCGCCTTTGCCGCTCATCAGTTCCTTGCCGCCTTCTGCCAGGCGTCCGGCATTAATGCCAAACATGACTTCGAAGATCTTCGCGTCATCAATGGGCATGACGGCGCGAAAGTCCGCTTCGGGAACCGGGGTCTTTTCGTCGAGCCCGAGCAGCGTGTTGCCCTTGCCTTTGCGGCGCAGGACCGACAGCGATTTGCCGTCGTGTTCCAGCGTGCCGCCGATCAGCAGGCTGTCTTTGCGATGCACGAAGTCGTCATGCGTTTGGACCGGGATTCCGAATAAAAAGTCAGAGAGCGTGCGGAGCAGGGAACTCTTGCCGGCCTCGTTCGGCCCATAGAGCAGTTCCAGTTTTCCGCGGCCCGCCGTGAGGTCCAGACGCTTGTTGGTGAAGGGCCCGTAGGCGCGAATGTTGAGGGCGTTAATCCGCATGGGTCACCGCCTGTCCGCCGAGCCGTGCGCCGACCAGCGCTTCCACTTCAGCCAGCAGGGCCGCGTATTCCGGCGACGCTGGATCTAGCATGGAACTGAGCTGCGCCTTGGCTTCGTCCGGCAGTTTCTGCCGCAGTGGAGCGAAGAGTTCTGCGATCTCCTCGGCATTCAGACTGCGCATGGATGCCGCGACTTCGGCGAGAGGTCCATCGAGGTTACGGGTCTGCCTTGGAGGCTGGCAGCGGGTTTCGATCTTTTCGAGCCAGATGCGCTCCGAGCCGGTGTTGGTGGCAAGGGCCCGCAGGGAGTCGCGCCAATCCTCGGTGGAGAGGAGGTGAGCGGCCAGCGGCGTTTCGCCTTTGAGAATGATGCGCAGAATGTACCTGCAATCCGGCGCTTGCTCCATTGCGCGAATCGCCTTTTCAACCGACTGCTCCACTTCGCTTATGCTTGCCGCACCGGTCACGTCGATTTCCAGGAGTTGCCAGCGGAAGACATCGAGCGCGTGGAACGTGCAAGAGGAAACGCGATGCGCGTCGTCGACCGTGATAATCCGGCAGCCTTTCGCGCCCGTTTCGCGAATGCTGCGTCCTTGAATATTACCTGGGAAGACAATGTATGGATCGCTGCCGCAGATCTCCTGTGCCGTGTGGACGTGGCCCAAGGCCCAGTATTCGTAGCCCTTGGCGTGCAGGTCATCCACGGTGCAGGGGGCATAGGTCGCATGCTCTTCAAAGCCCGTGAGCGAGGTGTGGAGCATGCCGATGTTGAAGCGGGATGGATCGCGCGGCGGATAGCCGGCGGCGAAATTCTCGTCCACATGGCGATCGGGGAAGCTGCGGCCGTGAATGACCGCGGGCACTCCGGGCACCTCCAGCGAGTGGGCTTTGCGGGAATCGAACAGGTGGGTATTCTCTTCGGGCAGGTGAAGGGATTTTGTGACTACGCTCGAAGCATCGTGGTTGCCCTTGATGAGGTACACGTGGATGCCTTGATCGCGCAGGCGGCTCATGCGCGCGGAGAAGAACAGACCCGTCGAGGCATCTTTCCAGTCGCCATCGTAGAGGTCTCCGGCGATTACGATGAACTGCACGCGCTCCTCGATTGCAAGCCGCACCAGGCGGTCAAACGCGTGGCGCGTGGCCAGGCGGATCTCATCGGCGGGCATGCCTTCGTAGCGGCTCAGGCCCTTCAGCGGACTATCCAGATGAATATCAGCGGCGTGCAGAAATTTGAACATGACTACATCGCGAACTTGTCGCCTTCACTCCCTTTGCCCGAATAGCGCGGATCGCCGCCAGTGGTCTTCAGGATTTCGGCCATGCGGTTTTGCATCGATTGCACCAGTTTCGCGGTGGCCGGATCCTGGATCTGCGTGTTCATGCGGCCGCGCATGCGGATCTTCACATTGCCGAGCAGGTTGTTCATCTGATCCGGGTCTTTTTGAATATCGTAGAGCTCGTTCATGTCCCACACGCCCCAGGCTTGCGAGAGACTGTGCGTCTCCGTGCGCAGGCCGGTTAGCGTTGGGGTGTACGGGTAATCCTGTTCCCATTCGTACTCGTACAGGAAGTCTGTACGCCAGCCTTGCGTGTTGCCTTTCAGTAGTTGGATGAGCGACCGGCCCTGCATCGATTTCGGAGGCGCAACGCCCGCCGCTTCGAGGAACGTCGGCGCGATGTCGAGATTGAGGGCCATCTTTTCTACCGTCGTGCCGGCAGGGAAGAGACTCGGGCAGTGAGCCAGCATGGGAACGCGCAAGGACGGCTCGTGCATGCTGCGTTTGTCGACCAGGCCGTGCTCGCCCCACAGATAGCCGTTGTCGCCCATGTAGACGATGAGGGTGTCATCGAGCAGGTTGTGCTTTCTCAACGCGTCCATCACCTGGCCGACGCTTTCGTCGACGGCCTGGAGGCATCGGGAGTAGCCGCGATAATACTCGTCGACCGTGGCGGTCTGGCCCATCGCGCCATCCACGCCGTGGCGAGTGAAGCGGCGGCGCTTGACCCACTCCGGCAGCTGCTCGTAGTACTCCTCTTTGTACATCATCGATTTCGGCCAAGGAATCTTGTCGTTTTCGTAGAGCTTCTGGTGACGGGGATGAGGCTGGAACGGACTGTGCACTGCCTTGTGCGAGAGGTATAGCATGAACGGCTTATTGGAATTCGATTGAATGAAGGTCTTGGCTTCATCGGTTAGCAGATCCGTAACGTAACCTGTCACCTTGCGCCGCTTGCCGTTGAAGTTCATTTCCGGATTCCAGTATTCGCCTTGTCCGCGGAAGCTGATCCAGTGGTCGAAGCCCGGGCGCGGCTCATCGCTATCGCCGCCCATATGCCACTTGCCGAGGAAGGCGGTGCGGTAACCGCTCTTCTGCATCAGTTCGGGGAAGGTGGCGAGCTTCGCGGGCAGGGGAGTGAAGTTATCCTTTACGCCATGCGCGTGCATGTACTGGCTTGTGAGGATCGACGCGCGACTGGGAGAGCAGAGCGACGTGGTGACGAAGGCGTTTTTGAACAGCGCTCCACCAGCGCGAAGGCGGTCCAGATTCGGCGTCTTGAGCCACGGATGGCCCATGCAGCCCATCATGTCGTAACGGTGGTCATCACAGAGGATGAACACGACGTTGCGGCGTTTGGATTGGGCGGACAGGCCGGCCACCATCGCGGTGGCTGATAAGAAGTCTCTGCGTCTCATGCACCTATAAATTAGCAGATTGTTGCTGGAACGATGGAATACTTCTGAGATGGGCGCACGTGGCTCTGTCCGCAGCTTAACCGTGGCGCCAATCCTCAAGCTTGCTCACCAAAGGCGCTGCACATGATACTCGTCGAATATCGACTCGTTGCTGACGATACACAGATTCTCCGCCTGGGCTTGGGCAATCAGCATGCGGTCGAAGGGATCCTTGTGGGCGCCGGGGAGGAGCCCGGCGCGTTGCCCGTGCTCGACAGTAATGGGCAGTTCGCGGAAACCGAGCTGCCGCAACCGCCAATTTGCCGATTCGAACTTTGGAGGCAATCTCCATGCCGAAGAGGCGCTGACATAAACTTCCGTTGTGAGCGATGCAAGAACAGTCCGTGCTTTACGAGAGAGTTGGGGATCGTCCTGCACCCACCAATAACTCGCGCCGCGGTTACTTGCAGCCTTCCATCTCTTCTGGCGGCAGCGGTTCGAAAAACTCTGGCCCGACGGTGAACTCGCCTTTGAACATTCCCGGGATTCGCTCTTTCGCTGGAGGCGCGACGGGGACAAGCCGGACGACTGGCTTCTTGCCACGGGCGATTACGATTTTCTCGCCGCGTTCCGCTCGCTCAATGAGGCGGGACAAATTAGTCTTTGCCTGGTGAATGGTCTTCACTTCCATAACACCATATTAGTTGAGCTTGAGCGCGCGGCTAGATGGAATCCCAGGGATTTATCACTGCAAGCCCGGCGGCCTGGAAGTCCGTGATGTTCCGTGTCGCGACGGCGGCGCCGATGGAAAGTGCAATTGCGGCGATCATGAGGTCTGATTGCGCGGTGGAAAGCCCGTTGGATTTTCGGCTGTGGAGCAGGCGCGCATAAGCTGCCGCGGCTGGTGAGTCGAAGTTGAGCACGTGGCCCTCGAAGTCTTCGGCGAACATGCCATTCACCGCCTGGACCAGGAACTGTTTGCGTTTACCGTCTGGCAGGCGCTCCAGGCCATAGAGCATCTCTGCCTGGGTGATGGTGGTGGTGAATAAGGTGGCCCGGTCCTGCTTGGCGAACCATTTGAGGACGGCTGGGGAGGGCTGAGGCTTAACGACCTCGGAGAGGACGTTGGTGTCCAATACGATCATTCAAACAGGTCGGGAACTTCGCGCGCCGGTTCACGTTCCGGCAGTTCGAGATCCACTCCACCGAGAGGCTCAAAACTGCGGAGTCTACAGTGAGTGCCATACGCAGGATGTACCGGACCTCCTCTTCCATCGAACGACCGTTCTTAGCTGCCCTCATTCTGAGCTGGAGCTTTAAGGTTTCATCGACTTGGCGGACGATGAGCGTCTTCACATAGCAATGATAGCATTGCTATCAATTAGTGTCAAGACCTGATCTACGGATGTGGGGGAGCACCCAAAGCCACCAGCGCGATGGCGACTAAAGCGATCAACAGTGCGATCCGGTTGGAATTGGCGTCAGCGTTTGGGGTCCACATTGCCTTTCACAACAGCAATTCCCGTGCCACTGCTAAGTTATTGAATCCCCGTCAGAGCTGAGCGGTATCACGCACCGGGATTCCGGAGTTTCCACAGGATCTGGCGCATCATGCCCTGTAAAAGCACCGAATCGGAGGCGGAAAGGTCCATGCGGCGGATCATGCGCCGGGTCTTTTCAACCATTGATGCAGAAGTCAACGGTTTCAGGTAGCCGGAGTCGCGCAGAGCATCGAGCAGGTACTGAGTCACCCGCTCTACCTCTTCCGATGATGCTCGCGGCACCTCGGTGGGTGCTTTGACCGTCGCTTGGGAGTCGCGAATCAGTTCATAGAGGCAAATCGACACAGCCTGGCCAAGGTTCATCGAGCCATGCTCTTCGCGGGTGGGGATGCGAACCAGCCAGTGGCAGTGGCTCATGTCCTCATTGCCAAGCCCGAATTTCTCCGAGCCGAACAGCAGGGCAACTGGACCGTCGTTCTGCTTAATGAACTGCCCGCCATGCTCGATGCGGTGCAACGGATGGTTCAATTGCCGGTTGCCGAGCGAGGTGGTCCCCACCACCAGGGTGCAATCGGCCACCGCCTCGGCGATGGTGGGATACTCCTTCGCCGCGGCCAGGATCGCAGAGGCGTTGACGGCCGACCGCGCCTCCTGAAACGCCACGTTATAAGGATTCACCAGGCGCAGGTGCGAAAATCCGAAGTTAGAAATAGCACGCGCCGCGGCCCCGATATTCAGGGGATTCCGCGGCGCAACCAGAACAATCCGTAAATCTCTCAGCGAAGTTCTTCCATCACTTTCTCAAGCACGTCCCGCCCGGGCCGCGTCATGGTTTGCGGCAGCGTCCCCAGCGGTTGATCCACGACATTCAGCATATCCATGAAGTTGCTGGCCTTGCTGTTCACATAGAGGACGCCGGTAAGGACATCTTCGGTGGCCTCGGTCTCATGAATCAGCTTCAAAGCAGCGAGCTTATCGGTCGGATCGTGCTCTTTGCCAAGCTTGCGGATACGGAGCGTGGAGCCGTCGCCCATCTCTATATCCTGCACGGTTCCTTCCTCAATCTCAACCGCGATGTCTTCATAGAAGGGCACGAAGTCCACGGTGTGGAGTGGTTCGTCGTGATCTTTCATGTAGTTATAGCTCTTGGTGGAGCCCGTATGATCGTTGAAGGTGACGCACGGCGACACCACATCGATCACGCTCAGGCCATTGTGGGCGATGGCGGTCTTGAGAATCGCCTGCAACTGCTTCTTGTCGCCGCTGAACGACCGCGCGACGAAGGTCGCTCCCAGTTCGATCGCCATGAGGCAGCAATCGATTGGCGCCATGGCGTTCACCACGCCGGTCTTGAGCTTCGAGCCGAGGTCGGCGGTGGCCGAGAACTGGCCTTTGGTCAGACCGTACACGCCGTTATCTTCAATGATGTAGATGAGCGGAATGTTGCGGCGCAGCAGGTGGATGAACTGACCGACGCCGATGGAGGCGGTATCGCCATCACCGGTGACAACCAGGCCCTTCAACTTGTGATTGGCGAGCATCGCGCCGGTGGCGATAGCTGGTGCGCGTCCGTGCACGCCGTTGAAGCCGTGCGACATACTGAGGAAGTACGCAGGCGATTTCGAAGAGCACCCGATGCCGGAGAACTTCATGACGTTCCACGGCTCGATGCCCATCTCATAGAACACTTCCACGATGCGTTCGCTGATGGAGTTGTGTCCGCATCCAGCGCATAGCGTGGTCTTGCCGCCCTTGTAGGGAAGCACGTCCAGCCCGATGCGATTCAGTTTTCTCGGTGGGGGTGCTGCTGACGTAGCCATTAAACAATGCCCTCCTGCAGGATAATTTCATCGGTGACGCTGCGGGCATCGATCGGCATGCCCGTATAGTGGCGGACGCTGCGAAGCTTGGCGATCTCCTCCGCCGTAAAATCCAGCTTCATCAATTGATGGATCTGGCCGTCACGGTTCTGATCGATGACGTAGATGCGGTCCAGCCTGGCGATAAAGTCGCGAACCTCTTGCGTGAAGGGATAGGCCTTCAAACGCAAGTACGACGCTGTGACGTTGTATTCGCGCTTCAATTGATCGAGGCTCTCTTCGCAGGCGAAGCGCGAAGTTCCGCAGCAGATGATGCCGATCTTTGCTCCAGAGGAATCGATCACCTGCGGCTTGGGAACGTGGCTCTTCATCACTTCGAACTTCTTGGAGAGCCGGTTCACGTTGTTCACGTAATCGTCTTCGCGTTCTGAGTAGGCGGCGTGCTCGTTGTGACCACTTCCGCGCGGGAAGTAGGCGGCCTTGGGATGTTTCGTGCCGGGGAGAGTCCGGTAGCCGACTGCATCGCCATCCACGTCTTTGTAACGGCTGAAGCCGCCTAGCCGTTCGAGGTCTTCCGCACTCAGCACCTTGCCGCGCGCGATCGCTTCTTCCGGATAGGGGAACGGATCGGAGGTCCAGTAGTTCATGCCAAGATCCAGATCGGAATTCATGAACACAGGCGTCTGAAAATGCTCAGCCAGTTCAAAGCATTGCTGCACCATGGTGAAGCACTCTTCCGGATTTGAGGGGAAGAGCACGGGATGGCGGGTGTCGCCATGCGACAGGATCGCGTTCTTGAGGATGTCGCCCTGTGCTGTGCGCGTAGGCAGACCGGTGGACGGACCGACGCGCTGCACGTCTATGAACACCCCCGGGATCTCGGCATAGTAGCCGAGCCCGATGAACTCACTCATTAGCGAAATACCTGGGCCAGCGGTTGCCGTGACTGACCGCGCACCGGCCCAACCCGCACCCAGCACCATTCCCGCCGCGGCCAGTTCGTCTTCGGCCTGGACCACGGCGAAGGTAGCCTTGCCGGTTTCCTTATCGATGCGGAAGCGCTGGAAGTAGCTGATCGCCGACTCCATCAGGCTTGACGATGGCGTGATGGGATACCAGATCAACACCGTCGCTCCGGCGAACATCATGCCCAGTGCCGCCGCGGCGTTACCTTCAATGACGATCTTGCCGGCGTTCTCATTCATCCGCTCCACATGATAGGGGTCGGTCTTGGCGAGATTCTTTTGCGCGTAGTCGAAGCCAGCCTGCACGGCACCCCAGTTCAGTTCCGCGGCCTTAATTTTCTTTGGGCCGAACTGCTTGAACAGGGCTTTCCGGATCTCCTCCATATCGATTCCGAGCAGGTACGCCAGCACGCCGTCATAGATCATGTTCTTGACGAGCGGCCGCAGTTTCGGTTCCGGGCACACAGGCCCGACCAGTTTGCCGAAAGGCACGGGATAAAAGTGGAGATCATCACGCAGCGTATGCAGCGCGAGCGGTTCGTCGTAGACGATGGCCGTGCCGGCCGCCATCTTCCTGCAGTCTTCCTGGGCGGTTTCCTGGTTCATGGCGACGCAAAAATCGATTTCTTTTTTGCGGCCGATCCAGCCGTGCTTGCTGGCACGGATGGTGAACCAGGTGGGCAGTCCCTGGATGTTGGAGGGAAACAGATTCTTCCCTGACACTGGTATTCCCATTTGAAACAGGGAGCGCATCAAGACGAGATTGGCCGTCTGCGAGCCGGAGCCGTTAGCGGTGGCAACCTGGATGCTGAAGTCATTGGCAATCGTGGGCGATGATCCTTCAGGTTTCAGAGCCTGCGGAGTCACATCGAAAGTCGACATTGACGTTGAGTCCTCTATCTCAGGCAAATTGGATGCTACATGGACGATTTCGATTATAGTCCTTCGCGGGACCGTGTGGAGTTTTCCTCTGCAAACAGCGGTTTGGCCAGGCCAAAAACTCGCGGGGATGCAGGGCGTTTATACCGGAATACCGCCGGAAATCGGCGCCGTTGTAGGTGAGGATGGTTCGCACTCCATGGACCATCATGGCGGCAACAAGTCGTGTGTCATGGGCCTGTTTTCCTGAGACGCCATGCTGTAGAACCAACCTCTGCCATTGCCTATGGATCTCTGGAGTATCCTCCAGGATGCGAAACGTTTTGTTCACCCGTTTGAGATACCTTGCGGCAACGAACAGGTCCATCGCCAATCCGTTCACCTCCTTGGGCCTCGTCGCAACTACCCACATTTCCACGATGTTCTGAGACACCAGAACGAGTTGCAGAACCCATTAGAAAGGCTCTGACTTTTCAGTTTTCATGGAGGGTGCGACGCGCAACCTGCCATTGGTGCTGCCTGGCGCTTAGCAAGCCCCTTGCTACGGGTGAAATGGCCGCTGATTCGTACGGATGAACGCGGATACTGATTGGGTTGGCGGTCAGACTTACTTCCATGGCTTAAGCATGCTTGGGAAGGTAGAGCGCGGTGCTTGTTCCGAGTTGAGTGCGGATGATTTCGGATTAACGCGGATCCTTTTCGGCGCGGGAAAGAGGCTCACTAGAACCAGTTCTTTCCGGACACGGAGGACACGGACCGCTCGCGAGGCATCCGCATGGTGAGGATGGCCCCGTTGTATGACCCGCAGCAGGACATTTGAATCGGCGAGAACCACTTACAGCATCTCGTCTTCGCGAGTATAAATGGACTCCCTGCTAATCGCCTCGCCGGAAAGAAGCGGTGTCTGCGGGAACAGGTCGATGAAATCATCCAATTCCCTCTCCCACTCTTCCTGGCTCAGTTCCCGTTGCGGCTCAGAATCCCGGTACGTGTACATCGCCAGCATCTCATCGTCTTCGATCGGACGGCCAAGGAACTCCTCAGCGGCCTTGCGAAGCGGAAGCGGTAAGGATTTCACACTGACGCCGATGTTTGGCTGCATATCAGCTTCTCCTAGTTCGATTGTATTACTGTTTCAAAACAACCGGAACTGGCTGCGTACATCCGCCTTGCGCGTCGAAATAGGAGCCGCGTGAGGTGGTGGGCGATTGTTTCAGGAGGATTTTGGAACTAAGAAAAAAGCGGCCGCCACTTCGTTAGAAGAGGCGGCCGCGGAGTGAGGAGAGGTCGTCAGAAGTTGTACTTCAAGGCAAATTGAATATTCCTGGGAGGACCCGCCGAAGAGATGGTGCTGAAGTTCACGTCACTGCGATTGGAGTTCGGGCTGCGCAGGTTGACATGGTTCATAATGTTGAAGCTGTCGGCCTGGAACTGGATCTTATGCCTGCCGTCTTTGGTGATGCTGATCCATTTGCGCAGGGAAAAGTCCCACAAATAGAGTCCCGGGCCACGGGCAATTCCGACGCCCGAATTCCCTAACCTGTCGTTGGGCGCCGGACCAAATGCCGCAGGATTGAACCACGCATTGGGACCACGCTGATCCGCCGGCAGGAGCACATCGCCGCCCAGGTAATCGGCTCGACGGCCGCCAATTGACGTGTTTGCGCTCATCGTGAAGGGGGCACCCGTCTGGTTGCGAGTGATGCCGCTGAACTCCCAACCCATCAGTGACTTCTTTAGCAATTCCTGGCGGAACTTCTTCATTGGGATCTGATAGGTATAGGTGACCACCAGAATGTGGTTGCGGTCAAAGCTGGCTGGCCCGTAGTTGTAGTGGCGGTTATACGGGTTTTCCGGATTGTCTCCATTGCCACTGGAATCGGTCAACACCTTGGAGAAGGTGTAGCTGGTGGTGAGCATCAGGCGGCCTTTGCGTCTGGCGGCATACATCTGCAGCGAGTGGTAATTCGAGGTCGAATCGCTCATGCGCTGGCGGATGTTGGAATAGCCAAGGTACGGACGTACGGCATTGTCGGCCGGACGCGTCGCGGTCGGAATATTCCGAAGCTGGTACAACGTGGTGAACGGAATCTGATTGATGTCCGGCTGCCGGATCAGATGGCGTCCAACATTGGCGACATAGCTTGTCTCGGTGAAGATACCGAATGGCAATTCCTGTTGCAGGCCATAGCTCCAACTCATTGTGTAAGGCGTCTTCAGGTTAGGGTCGATCGCGTCAATGCTGCCCAGGGGCGATAACGCAGTAGCCGTTCCGCCGCTCGGATTGCTGATGTTGCCGCTATCGTAGGAGACGCTCTGGAGCCAGGGCGCATAGTTCAACATGGGGAAGATCAGGTTGCCTTCCGGTTTGTCGTAGAACATGCCGAAGCCTCCGCGCATGGCGGTCTTGTTACTGTTGAACGGAGCCCAGGCGAAGCCGAAGCGCGGCGCAAAGAGAAGCTTCGGATCGTAAAAGCCACGCTCGGCGCCTGCGGGAATGAGCTTGAGAGCGGCGGTATCCAAACCGACCATGCGGCCCATCTCGCTATCCGGGACTCCGTCTCCGGCGCGGATCAGACCATTGAACTGGTTGCCGGAGTTTGGCACTATGATGCCGGAGTTGGTCACGGAAACGGCCTTCCTGGGATCGTACATGGAAGGGATGAAATTGGTGATGTTGTTCGCCTGCGTATAGGTAGGCAGGTTGTGCTGCCAGCGAAGACCAAGCTCAAAGCTCAATTTCCTGGTGATCTTCCAGCTATCGGTGACAAAGCCTTCCCAAGACGTGAAGCGGAAGAAGCCGATCGGATCGGCGGAAGCCTCGCGGTAGGTACGGAAGTTGCCGAGCAATGCGTCGGCAACTGCGTTTCCAGTGGCGTTGCGGTTTCCGCTGTCGCTTGAGTAATTGATGTAGCCGTCATATTCGGAACGTACATTCTGGTCCTTGCGGTTTCGAATGTAGGTCATGCCGGCTTTGGCGGTGTGCTTGCCCCAGATGTACGTCAGGCTGTCCATCAATTGGATGTCTGTAGTGGGAGACATCAGTGCCTGGTTTGGTCCACGCAGGTTCGCGAAACCATTGACATCAATGTTCGGCATGCCGTCGGCCTTATACCAGCCGCTACCATTGGGAAAGACCCTCGGAAAGACGAAGCCGTACTTTGAGCGCGTCCAGTCGTCACCTACCATTGGAATGCGCTGGCCGTTCCAGCTTGCATTGATCTTGGCCTCATTTACCATGTTGCCGCGAGGCATCCAGGTATTGCTCACCTGATAACCATACCCGGGGCGGTTGCGCTTGGTCGGAGTCATGGGCAGGTTGGAACTGAAGAACGTGCCATAGGGCTCGATCAGGTCGTAGTTGTCATGCAGGTAGCGGAAATAGAAGTTGTTTGAGTCGTTGACCTTGTAGTCGGCACGAATGATCTCCTGCCGCCAGTTAAAGGGGTTCGAACTCTGGTGCGTGACGTTGTTGCCTGTGGTGGTATCGGTGTAGAGCGCCGCAATGGATTTCATGTTGTTGTAGGCGTTGGCAACGGCTTTGCCATCGGCAACAATCAGAGACGCGATATTGCGGTTCGGCACCGGAGTGGTGGTGCCGGGATAATACAAATTGCCACCGCGCTTGCTGAAATCTCCGGCGAGTTCGGCATTGGTGGGGACCGTGCGGCGGATTGGATCGTTGAGCTTGCGGATTCGTTTGTATTCCTGGCCTCCAAAGAAGAACAGCTTGCCGCGCTTGATGGGTCCGCCCAGATTCCAACCGAAGTTGTTGTAGCGGAGCGGGCCCTTGATTGGCGCAAAGTAGTTCTTGGCGTCCAACTGGTCATTGCGGAAGAATTCGAACGCACCGCCATGAAACTGGTCACCGCCGCCTTTGGTCACAACATTGATGGACGAGCCTGAGTTACGGCCGAATTCCGCTGAGAAGTTCGAAGACTTGATGTTGACCTCACGAATGAAGTCGATCCCGACATTGTTGACCTGGCTCCCATTGGATCCGGAGTCGATGTTGGATCCGCCATCGACACTGAGGTAGTTGGTGTTGCCGCGGTTGCCGTTGACCGATTGCGCCGTGATGCTGAGACTGGTGGTGAGCGCCATCTGATCTTCATCCAACAGCGCGGCGCCTGGAATCAGTGAAACCAACTGCATGTAGTTGCGGCCATTGAGCGCCATATTCTGCACCTGCTGGCTGTCAATCACGCGCGAAACCTCGCCGGATACCGTGTTGACCTGTTCTCCGCCTGCCTCGATGACTTCGACGCTGGCTGAAACATCGCCGACATTCAAGGCGAAATCAACGCTCAGCCGGCCATCCGCTACCAGGTTGTTCCCAGAGCGGGCGGCTTTCTTGAATCCCGTATGCTCAGCGGCGACGGTGTAGTTGCCCACAGGCAACGCAGTGGCAACGTAGAAGCCGTTCGAATCGGTTTTGAGCGTGCGGGTAAGCTTGGTAGATTCGTCAGTAATGGTAATAATGGCGCCGGCAATTACCGATCGCGATGTGTCACTTACGGTACCCGAAATGCGGCCGACAATACTCTGGCCAAACGAAGTACCGAGCAGACAGAAAAATAGAGGAAAAATGCGACAAAGCATGATACATCTCCTTATGAGAGCCCTGAAGGCATACCTTTTTGGATCGTATCATTGCGGATATTCTGCTTCAAATATCTTTAGTACACACAATTACTGTTTGAGGACAATCGGAGCGGGCGGGGTGCAGACACCTTGCGCGCAGACTTTCACCTCTGAAGTCATCGCCGGCAAGTCCGAGGGAACGGTCAGATTCACCTGCTGGACGCCGATGAATCCGGGCGCGGGGCCGGCATAATATGGAGTCAAATTGTCGCGATCGTGAACCTTGCCCGTTACGCCAGTAGCCGGCAAACCGGTGAGAAAGATCTGGATTACGCTGCCTGTCTGTGCCGGGTTAGAGGGCGTATTCTGGGAAGAGTCCTGGTTCAGAATCGCGCCGGAAAAGATCGCCGGAGCCGAGGGTGCGAGCAGTACCTGCGCCGGCACGCTCGACCGCCCATCCACCGTGACCTGCATCTGGGTGGACGCCCGCGTCCCGAGTGCATCGGGCACCTGCAGGTTGATCTGCGTCCCGTTGGAGAAGAGGATCTTCGAGGCGATGCCATCGAAGGTGACCTGCAGCGTCGTCCCCGTGAAGCTCTGGCCGAAGACGCTGGCCAGTGAACCGGCGACGAGCGGACCGGCCTTCAAACTGGCGGCGTTGAAGAAACTGCTGATGGTCGGGAACGAAAGTGGCGGCGGTCCCACGTCAGTTACTTTCAAGGACACCGGCAGCGTCTTCGATCCTGCCAGCGGACCGGCGTCGACCGTGACCGTTGCGTCGTACTGGCCTGGTTTCAGGTTCTCTGGATGCACGTCGATCCGCACAGAGGTGTTGTTGATGCCACTGGCCGGATCGAGCGTGATCCAACCCGTGGCGGTCTTGTAGGTCACAAAAGCGACCCAGTTCAGGACTCCGCCCGAAGTATTGTTAACGCGAATGTACTTCACCTGATAGGCCGAACCGGTGATCGCGTTGAACGACAACTGGTCAGACGCGTCCAAGGACATCTGCGGAAAATAGGAGGCCTTGCAGTCGCCCAGCGTTGTGCAATCGGAGGGCACCGGTCCGGGCAGGAAGCGCGGTACGGGCGCGGTGGTGGAAGCGGTCGCGATGGTCGAAAATGGCGCGAGTCCAATATCGACGGTTGCCTGCACGGCAGTGGAGCCCTGGATCGTATCGAGCGCGAGGAAAGTGGGGAACTGCACGCTTTCGCGGACGCTCGCGTTGGAATCGGCGACTTCGTAAGTCACGACTGAACTGCCGCCTGTGAGGATCACCTCGCTAAGCGTGCCGGGAGGATTATTCGAAAGCGTTCCGCCGGCACTCGATGCATCGGCTCCGGTCACTCGGGCCATCAGGAATTGTCCGGCGTTCACCGAATAGGAACCGGGCGAGGGCGTGAGACCCAGGTCGCCGGCCGCGGTGGGCGTAGTCGCGCTCGACCCGGCCACGGCATCAGGGACAAACAACCGTGCCCCTGCCGGAAAGCCGCTGTACCGGACGTAGAAGCGAATGCCTTTGGCGAAGGAATCGGCAGAGCCTTCGGTGAGCCGAGCGGAGGCAAAGCGGGTCTTGTAGTTCAGCAGATCCATGAATGAGATATTCGGGGGCAGCTGCGACCCGGTACAGAAGAACGTGGAGGCGTATGACGCCAGCAGGCCACGCTGTAGCTGAGCAACGGTCAGCTGATTGTTATTGATGGCCAAAGAGTTGCCGCCGTTCGAAGTGAGGAAAGCGGTAATGGTGGGAAATGTCGAAGCGGGGACCGCGGCCGCGGCTGCCCGTAGGTTCGTGAAGCGCAGCGAGGCTGATCCGGAATTCGAAAGCGTCAGCTTCAAACCATTGTAGGCGACCGAATTGGCGGCGGCGGGAACGGGGTCGACGCCGGCGTAGACTGGGCCGGCGCCTGTATCGATGGTTAAATTTACATCCTGCGTACCCGCCGCGGAGATCTTATTAGTAATGATGGTACTCAAAAACAGCGTGAGGTTGATCTGCAACTGGGCACCGGGCGAGCCGCCGGAGCAGTTCAGGACGATATCTCCGACCCGTTCGGTGAGCCCTTCAGCCTTAACCACTGCTGGCACAGCGTTTGCCGTGCAGTTGATCGATCCCTGGTTTTGGCCTTGCAGCAAGGCCACCGAAAGCGGTAAGAACGCTAAGAACATGGGGCCCCTCCCTGGTACTACGATACAATAGGAATATCCGGACCCCCCATTTATGGCTGTAACAACTTCCCTGACTGAAGAGATTCTCGAACTCAAAAAGAGCCGCAAGGCGGTGATTCTGGCCCACCATTACCAAGTGGACGAGATTCAGGAGATCGCGGATGTGATTGGCGACAGCCTGGAACTGGCCCGCAAGGCCCGCGACCTGGAGTGCGAAGTGATCGCGTTCTGTGGCGTGTGGTTCATGGCAGAAACCGCGAAGGTGCTGAACCCGGCGAGGACCGTCATAGTGCCGGACCGCGAGGCCAGTTGTTCGCTGGTGGAGAGCTGCCCGGTGGAACCGATCCGCCACTTCCGCGAGCGCAATCCAGGTACCGCGATTGTCAGCTACATCAACACCTCCGTGGAGGTGAAGGCCGAAAGCGACATCCTTTGCACCTCCCGCAACGCGGTGCAGGTGGTGAATTCGATTCCAGCAGACCAGCCGATCCTTTTCCTGCCCGACGTGAACCTTGGCAATTACGTCAAAAAGGAGACCGGCCGCGAGAACATGAAGATCTGGCAGGGCGCCTGCATCGTGCACGCGACCTTCGCCGCCCGAAAGCTGACCGCCGCATGCGTGGCGCATCCGAAGGCGGTGGTGATCGCCCATCCGGAATGTCCGCCTGACGTATTGGCCATGGCCGAATTCATCGGCTCGACTTCGGCGTTGATCGACTACTGCGTGAAGTCCTCGGCGCAGGAGTTCATCGTGATGACCGAAAGCGGCGTATCGCACTCCCTGCACAAGCTGGCGCCCGGTAAGATTTTCCATTTTGTGGCCAACGACAACTGCAATTGCAGTGAATGCCCCTACATGAAGCGCAATACGCTGGAGAACCTGCGCGACGCGCTCGATACCCTCCAGCCGCGCGTGGAGATCGACCCGGTGATGATGGAACGCGCCCGCCTGCCGATTGAGCGCATGCTCGCGCTAAAGTAAGAGAACATGCTTCGCGACAAGTTTGGCCGCACGCACGACAATCTTCGCATCAGCGTAACGGACCGCTGCAATATCCGTTGCTTCTACTGCATGCCCGAAGATGAAGTGAAGTTCGCCAAACGCGAGGAGATCCTCAGTTTCGAGGAGATCGAGCGCTTCGTGCGCATCGCTGTCGGCGAAGGGGTGCGCAAGATTCGCATTACCGGCGGTGAACCGCTAGTCCGGCGCGATCTCGACGTGCTCATCCGGAAGCTGCACGCGATTCCAGGCGTGGAAGACATTGCCCTCACCACCAACGCCGTGCTGCTGGAAGGACTGGCCAAGCCGCTCTACGACGCCGGCCTGCGCCGCATCAACATCCACGTCGATACGCTGGATCGCGAACGCTTCAAGCTGATTACCCGCCGCGATGATCTGCCGAAGGTGATGGCCGGCATCGAAGCCTGCCAGAAGCTGGGCTACAAGACCCTTAAGATCAATGCCGTGGCGGTGAAGAATCTGGTGGAGCCGGACATCGTGCCTCTGGCCCTCTTCGGCCGCGAGAACAACATCGAAATCCGCTACATCGAGTTCATGCCGCTCGATGCGCAGGGCATCTGGGACAATGCGAAGGTCCTGTTGCAGGACCAGATGATCCGCATGCTGGAGAGCGAAATCGGCCCGCTCGAGGCCGTGCCCGAAGCCGATCCGCGCGCCCCGGCCAGTGAGTACCGCTTCAAGGACGGCATCGGCCGCGTGGGCTTTGTGGCCAGCGTGAGCCATCCGTTCTGCCTGAACTGCAACCGCATCCGGCTGACCTCAGATGGAAAAATCCGCTACTGTCTGTTCGCCATCGAAGAGACCGACGTGAAGGCGATGCTGCGCGACGGTTCGCCCGATGAAAAGATCGCCGAAACGCTGCGAGCCACGATTAACGCGAAGTGGATTGGCCACGAAATCAATGCGGCAAAGTTCGTGCCGCCGCCGAGGCCGATGTATTCTATTGGAGGATGATCCGCTTCCATTCCGCTTTGGCTTTTTGGAAGTTGACCAGCAACAAAGCGGAAGCCCTGAAGCCTTCAGATAGTTCAGGCATTGGGCCATATGTTCATTGCCCAGGTGCTCCACGCATTTCAATTCGAGGACAAGCGAATCCTCCACCAGGATGTCGGCAAAGTACTCGCCAACACAATCACCTTTGTAGTTCACCGCAATCGAAGCCTGGCCAACCGCGCGAAGGCCACGGTTATGCAGTTCTTTGAGCAAAGCACGCTCATAGACCTTTTCCAGGAAGCCTGCCCCAAGCGTGTTCGAGACCTCAATCACAGCCCCAATTATTCTTTGTGTAAGTTCGTTATCTGTGTCCATCTGTGTTCATCTGTGGCTAATAGTGGCTGCCCGGGTTGAAAACTCTCAAAACAATTAGCCAGTAGAGTAGGAGAGGACGGTAAGGCCCTCTCCCCTCGTCGAACCGGACGTGCAGATTTCCCGCATCCGGCTCTCCTTGAAACCTTAGTCAGTAGC
>Ga0118677_10003457_pt1 | contig 29859 bp, 15 predicted proteins | sample AliMusrvi5mmetaG_FD_86154 | JGI IMG/M metagenome (GOLD analysis project Ga0118677, IMG submission 86154) | reverse complement strand
GTTTAATAGCTATTTTGATTAACGATTCCCGGCATAATTTGTTCCGAAAATTATCTGATTTCCCAAAAATAATCAATATTGTCAGTGAAATAGCATCTGAAAAATTTGGATTCCATTCGTTATTAATGTACATTTACCTAAACCTACATGCCAGATTCAAACAGTTGCCTTCTTCCGTGTGAAACAACCAGGTTTCAGAATTTATTAACTAATTTATTTTCGGGTAAAAAACGATACTACGGCTGTTTCTTTCTTTAAACTTTATTTAAAATCTTTAATCATGAATAAAGCCACCTACCGTTTCAATTCATCAGAAATGCCGATTTTAGCAGATCGGATACTTACTAATTATAAACGGGACAAGTCCTATTTTGAACAGTATTCCCCGAAATTCAATCAGGAATTTCTGCTCCGTTTTGAAGAGAAGGTCAACTCATTACTTCACAGGAAGTCATCGAAAATAATTAATGACAAGATCATTCAATTGAACAAAAAAATTGAAGAATTCATTCCCAATTTCTGGCCGGTATTAAACATCACCGAAACCTTTTTGAGAAGTGGCTCAAAGGTAACCAGACTCTTTGTTTCAGACTTCAGCTTCAATGAAGTAAAAGATGCACTTAACCGGAAATGTGTCAGTGAAATCCAGAAAAGTTGTTTGAAATTAGTCGGACAGCTTGAGTTTCATATTGAGGAATTCGTTGATAAAGGCTTCATAATTATCCTGCTTCAAAATTTCTATTTGTTGATTGATAAATTAATCAATCTGGAGTGTGAACTTGCCGAATTAACCCATCGGCATGATCTGAAATCAGAAGAATACCTTTATATTGATCATCAGGTAAAAGATTTCATAGAGACCATTATCGAATCAACTCCTGCAGTGTTCGGGGACAATGATGCAGCCAAAAGGGAAGAGTATTCGATCGAAAAACTGATATTGCAGACCCAGTTTAACAGAGGTCAAACTCAATAAGTCCGGTTGGAGTGCAGATTATGAATTTAAGTCCAAAAAAAAACTCCGGTGTCTAAAGAGGCATCGGAGCTTTTTGGGAGATATTAATCGTTCAATTTCCTTTTCTTTTAGTTCGGGCTATTAAATTGGCATCCTCACCCTTGCGGATCATTTTCAAACGGAATGAATAATTATACGTGTTGTTTTTGAGAAGATATTCCGGATGGGTATGTGCCCCCCAGCTGTTGTCTCCACCAACTCCCATTTGTTTGTAGTCCAGGTTGACTGAAATAAGGTTTCGTTCCTTTACGTCATTAACATGGCGGTTAACGACAACTTTCCCTTCATAAATGCGGCCAACGGTGCGAACAGGAGATTCGAAATCCTCCATCAGATTATGGTGTGCACTCACACTCAAAAGGGGTAATCCGATAGCCAGCAGGCCATTCCCATCATTATTTGTGAACGAAACCCATCTTACATCTGTTTTATTTCCATTCTCCTGGGGGCGGACATAGGCCCAATACTGATCCTTTACCTTGCCTAAATAGAGTCCAACCAGAGCTCCGCTATTCCTGTCCCAATAGTTCTCTTGCGGTCCGCGGCCAAACCACTGCATATTTTCATATTCGCGTGCCAGTTGCAAATTCATCCCCATCCTTGGAATTTCAGGCAAATCTGGTGAAATTGCAGTATATTTATTCACAACCTCGATTTCACCATTGCCATAAACTTGGTATACTGATTCATATTTTGCGATGGGTTCATCTTTTAGTCCTGGAATATCAAAAACCAGCGTTATGTCGATCTGATTTTCTGTAATCTGATTCACCTTCGAGGAGGTCAATCTGCGGTTCTCCCCAGCTTTGCGCCACACTTGGCACCTTTTGTCGAGGCCATTCCCAAAATCGTTATCCGTGGGAGCCCTCCAAAAATTTGGTTCAGGCCCTTTCCTTTCATTGAGCATCTCTTTTCCGGCCATTGCCAAACTATTGATATTCCCTTTCACTAAATCAAAACCAACCGCAAAATCGGCCCCGTTAACGAGCGCCTTGCCATTCTCCGTTGTTAGTGTTAGCTTGCCCGACGGCACGACAATTTTTGCCTCCTTCTGAATGGGAAGTTTGAATTGCTCATAGGCCACTTCGTGTCCAGAGGGAATTAAATCGGTTGCCTTACTCGTTTTTGCACTGATTATGAGAAAGTACTCTTTCCCCGGTTCCGGTTTTAAATTAAACGGAATGGAGAAATTTGAAGTTTGGTGTGCCGGCACATTGAAAACAGGAAGTTTTCCCTCAGCAACCTTAATTCCATCTCCCTCAATCCTCCAGTCAAAACTAAAATTATTCAGATTCAGAAAATCGTACTTATTTTTCAGTTGAAAATTTCCATTTTTAATATCAACAGCTTTAAAACCAACATACTGATAGACTTTCTTTACTTCATATAAACCCGGATGCGGAGCACGGTTTGGATCTACAAGCCCATTGATGTTAAAGTTTCCATCGGTCCAGACATCCTTTGGACCAAAGTCACCTCCATATGCCCAAAAGCTCTCCCCCTTTTCGTTAGTGGTAAGTAATCCCTGGTCTACCCAGTCCCAGATACAACCACCCTGAAGTTGATCGTGTGATTCTATGGCATCCCAGTAATCCTGAAGATTCCCGGTACTGTTTCCCATTGCATGGGCATACTCACATTGAATCAACGGCTTATCCCTATGCTCCGAGGCATATTTAACAATTTCGCTGATTGTTGCATACATAGGTACAAAAATATCGGTATGAGAAGAAGTCTTAGCCTGTTCATATTGGACCGGCCGGGATTGATCGTGTGATTTTACCCAGCTGTACGTTTTTATAAAATTGGTTCCGTCGCCCGCCTCATTCCCCAAAGACCAGATAATTACAGCCGGATTGTTCTTGTCACGTTCAAACATGTTGCGGGTTCTGAATAGGTGGGCCCCAAACCATGTGGAGTCTTTGGCCAGCGATTCTTTCCCATAACCCATCCCGTGCGATTCGATATTTGCCTCATCGATCAGGTAGAGCCCGTACTTGTTGCAGAGCTCATACCACTTCTCAGGCTGCGGATAGTGACAACAACGCATCGTATTGATATTGAACTTTTTCATCGTAGAAATATCCTTGATCATGGTCTCCATATCCTGAACATGCCCGGTTAATTCATTGTGTTCGTGCATATTCACCCCTTTGACAAGAATTCGGACACCATTCACTAGCAAATTTCCGTTTTTGATCTCAATAGTCCGGAAGCCAACCTGGCATCCTAAGGTTTCAATAATTTTCCCGGCATCGTCTTTCTGAGTTATAACAAGCTGATACAAATTGGGCGTCTCAGCACTCCATTTTCTGACATTTGGAATCCTGCCCTTAAAATTAATAATTTGATTGCCAGCCTCAACCGTTGGTTTCATTGAGAACTGAAGGGTTTCCTGATTGGCATTGAGCAGCTTTGCCTCAATGGTCGAATTCTGTGCACTCTTATCCAGGTTTCGAAGGGTGATACCGAGCCCAAAAACTCCGTCCTGATATAGGTTATCCAGGCTTGATTTTACCCGAAAATCAAAAACATGCGTTTTATTCCTTGCCACCAGGTATACGTCACGCGTAATCCCGCTCATTCGCCAGAAATCCTGATCTTCAAGATAAGAGCCATCGCACCAGCGAAATACCTGAACGGCCAGCAGATTGTTCCCGCTTTTGAGATATTTGGTGACATTAAATTCTGAAGGCGTCTTGCTGTCTTCACTGTAGCCCACCTCTTGTCCATTAACCCACACATACATGGCTGAAGTTACCGCACCGAAATGGAGGATAATTTCCTTTCCCTCCCAGGCAGCAGGGGTCTCGAATTCCATGCGGTAGGAACCCACAGGATTGTAATTTTCCTGAATCGTGGGTGGAGTAGCCTTATGAGGATATTTAATATTGGTATAGATTGCATAATCATACCCTTTAAGTTCCCAGTTCGAAGGAACATCGATAAATTTCCAGCTGCTGTCGTCGAATTTTTGCTGAAAAAAGAGGGATGGGCGATCTGCTGGTTTGGAAGCAAGGTTAAACTTCCACTGACCATTGAGGCATTTATAAAAGGGGGAAGCTGAAAAATCATTCGCGATCACCTTCTCCTGGGTATCGAAAGGCATTAGGGAAGCGTGGGGAGTCTCCCTGTTTAGCTCAGAAACTGCCTGATTTTCCCAATCATGGGGCAGCTTTTCATTAAAAGGGACCTGTAAAGACTGACTATTCCCAATTATAGCAAACAGGATGAGCAGTCCGGATAAAATCAGATTCTTAGTCATGGCAGAAGTTTTAAAATTACAGACCAACTGGTAGGTACTGGTAGGGTGCAAATTTATAAACTATTTACGAATTGACAACAAAAAAAAGGTTTTTAGGCTGTAGACTTTTAAGCCTTTAGGATATAGGTTATTGAAGGTTAGAAGTGAATTATATGTGGGTTACTTTCGCCATTAAAATTCCTGAATAAAAGTCGAATTAAGACATTGAATTTTAATAGTTTAAAAACTCTCAAACTATTTTTTTGAAATTGTATTCAAACTAATGCCTCCAGGCTAAAAACCTTCATCCTAAATACCTAACAGACAAATAGCTAATAACTACAGTCTAAATATCTAATCACTTTCTTCCTAAAAGCCTGATAGCCTAAAGCCTAATGGCCTTTCTTAAAATTCCGAAGTAAAGTGAAACTTGATTTTCGGGAAATCGCGTTGAGCCATATCCAGAATAAAGGAAGAATCGGCCATAAAGACATCCCGACCACGGTTATCGAGTGACATTTTATTGTATTTCCGCTTCTTAAAATCTTCAAGCATTACCTTGTCTTCACATTGAATCCAGCACGCTTTGTAGAGTGACAATGATTCCCAGCGACATTTTGCATTATACTCATGTTCAAGACGATACTCAATGACTTCAAACTGAAGAGCCCCAACCGTTCCAATAATCTTACGGCCATTGAGCTGACTAACAAATAATTGAGCGACGCCCTCGTCCATCAACTGATCCACACCCTTTGCAAGTTGTTTTGATTTCATCGGATCCGCATTCTCAATATACCTGAATATTTCGGGTGAGAATGAGGGAATTCCCTTGTAATGAAGGATTTCTCCTTCGGTAAGCGTATCCCCGATCACAAAGTTTCCGGTATCCGGAATACCCACGATATCACCTGGAAATGCTTCATCGATCACCTCTTTTTTGTCGGCCATAAAGGCGGTGGGACTCGAATATTTAAAAACTTTTCCTAAACGGATATGTCGATAGTTTTTATTTCGTTCAAACCTTCCGGAACAGATCTTTACGAAAGCGATCCTGCTGCGGTGATTCGGATCTATATTGGCATGGATTTTAAATACAAAACCGGTGAAAGTCTCTTCATCACAATAAACCAGTCGCTCTTCCGCCTTTTTGGGCCGGGGCGACGGGGCAATACGTACAAAAGTATCGAGTAACTCCTTTACACCGAAGTTGTACAATGCGCTTCCAAAAAACACAGGAGCAAGATCTCCAGCCAGGTATTGCTCAATATCAAATTCAGGATAAACTTCATCGAGGATTTCAAGCTCTTCGCGTAAAACCACGGCATCCTTTCCAATAATTGTATCAAGTTCGGGACTATTGGTATCGGTAAAACTAATCCCTGGACGGATATCCGTAATACTTGGATCGAATAGAACCAGGTTTTTATCGTAGATATTGTAGACCCCCTTAAATTCAGGGCCATTATTGATTGGCCAGCTTAAAGGACGCACCTTGATAAGCAATTGCTTTTCAATATCATCCAGAAGATCAAAGGTATCATCTGCAGGTCGGTCCATTTTGTTAACAAATACTATTACCGGTGTTTTGCGACTGCGGCAGACACTCATAAGCTTTTCGGTCTGAGGTTCTACACCTTTGGCCGCATCGATGACAATAATCACGCTATCTACGGCTGTCAGCGTCCTAAAAGTATCTTCCTGGAAATCCTGGTGACCCGGGGTGTCAAGAATATTGACCTTATATCCGTTGAATTCAAAACCCATTACCGAGGTAGCCACAGAAATACCGCGCTGTCGTTCAATCTCCATAAAGTCGGAAGTTGCCCCTTTCTTAATTTTATTGCTTTTCACGGCGCCCGCAACGTGGATAGCACCACCGAAAAGCAGCAATTTTTCCGTTAATGTCGTTTTCCCCGCATCGGGGTGACTCACAATACCGAAGGTTCTCCGGCGCAGTATTTCTTCTTTTAATCCCATGTCAAATATTGAGGGTGCAAAAATAGTTCAAAAAAATGAATCCTGAGAATATTCATTTTCCATCATTCCTACACCGAATGTGCGTAAATTGAAAAATGACAAAATGGGGCGGTAGTCCGGGATTTAAATATGACCTGAATCCGGACTATTAAATATAGCTGCGAAATTTTGAAGAAAAACTAAATTTAATAGTGCAAAATTCTCAAACAATTTTACTTTTATGACAAGAAAAAAAGTTTTAATATTCATATACTACCCTACTCATGAATAATTCGACCAAATCTGAGGAACAACTGAGTATGGAGTTGCAGGAACTACAGCGGAGTTACAGCGCCTTACTTGCCCATTCAGAAAATCAAATAGCAGAACTAACCAAAACGGTAGAATCGCTCCAAAAGTCGAACGAACATTTTAAAGCCACACTTAATGCTTTACCCATAATAATGTTTGAATTGGATAGTGTTGGACGAATATTTGATTTTTATGCACCGCATCATGAAATGCTATTTGTTCAGCCAGAGATGTTCTTAGGCAAAACAATTTACGAGACTCTGCCACCAGATACATGGTTGATAATTGAAAAGGCAATTGATGAAGCAAAAATAACAGGACTTCATAAAGGTAGTTGTTACTCTTTAATAACTCCCGATGGCCTAAAATGGTATGAGCTGGCAATTTCAAGGAAAATAGAGCACTCTTCTGAAGAGTTAAAATACATCGTTTTGGTTAGCGATATCACAAAACGGAAGCAGGCTGAAAATGAAAGTGAAAGAACTCAAAAATTGCTTGAGGATTCTCAAAGAATTGGAAAAATCGGAGGTTGGGAATTTAATATTGATACCTCAGAACTCAAATGGACCAAAGAGATGTACAACATCCATGAGGTTGATTCTACTTTCAATCTGACAGTGGACCAGCGGATCAATTTCTATTCCCCGGAATCTCTGGCAGCTGTTGATAAAGCGGTACAAAATGCCATTGAGCATGGAAAATCATATGAAATCGAATCTGAAATCATTACGGCAAAAGGTAATCAAATATTAATCAGGGCAATCGGCAGGGCCGATTCAGAGAACCGAAGAATTATTGGTTTTGTGCAGGATATAACAGAACGTAAACATATAGAGAATGCTCTGAAAGAGAGTGAAGAAAAATTTCGAAGTATATTCCAGAATCACTCTGCAGTAAAGTTATTAATTGATCCCGTTGATGCAAAAATTGTAGATGCCAATAGCGCTGCTGCAAAATACTATGGCTGGACAGTGAGTGAATTAACAAAAATGAAAATCTCTCAGCTTAATATAGCAGATCCTCAGGAAATCAAGAAAAACATACAATCAGTAATTGACCAGCACAGAACGATCTTTGAAGCCCGGCACCGAAGGGCAGATGGTTCATTGAGAAATGTAAATATTAACAGTGGATTGGTCACCATTAATGGCAAAGATTATCTCCATTCAATTATTAATGACATCACCGAACAAAAGAGATCCGAAGAGATTATAAAAAACCAGGCAGAGTTACTAAATCTCGCACACGATAGTATTATCGTAAGAGATCTCGATTCAAAAATAACTTACTGGAATAAAGGAGCAGAAATAAGATATGGTTGGACCACTGGTGAGGTAATGGGAAAAGTGATCCATGAATTGTTGAAAACAATTTTCCCAATCCCGATGGAAGCAATACTGAATGAACTCCTTCATAACGCCTTTTGGGAAGGAGAACTCATTCACACAACCAAAGACGGTTCAATTCTGACTGTTGCAAGTCGTTGGCAATTACAAACGGATACGGAAAATATGCCGTATAGCATCTTTGAAATTAATAATGATATAACGGCACAAAAGAGGGCTGAAGCAGCAATCAAGATGAAAAATGAGGAGCTTATCAGGCTCAATGTCGAAAAAGATAAATTCTTTTCCATTATATCTCATGACCTGCGTAGTCCATTCAATGGTTTCCTGGGTTTAACGGAGATAATGGCCAATGATATTCATCAAATGACGTTGGATGAAATTCAGAATATGTCACTTTTGATGCAAAAATCGGCTTCCAATCTTTACGACCTTCTGGGAAATCTTTTGGAGTGGTCTCGGTTACAACGAGGGTTAATCACAATTGTGCCTGAATCACTTTTATTATTACCCGGAATTGTGGAAAGTTTAAGGCTTATTCAGGAAACGGCAAGAAATAAAGAAATTCAAATCGATGTCAATGTCCCATCAGATTTAATGGTTCATACCGATACGAATATACTGGACGGCATCATTAGAAATTTAACGAATAATGCCGTTAAATTTACCCCTAGGGGGGGAAGGATTATTGTTTCTGCAAAATCAGTATCCGAAATTTCAATTGAGATTTCGATCAGAGATAACGGGATCGGAATGAATCAGCAAATGGTTGATAACCTTTTCAGACTGGATTTCAATACCGGCAGAAAAGGAACTGAAGGTGAATCCTCTACAGGAATGGGGTTGATTATTTGTAAGGATCTGATTGGTAAAATAGGAGGAGAGCTACAGGTTCAAAGTGAAGTTGGAAAAGGAAGTGAATTTAAATTTACGATTCCCAAAGATTATAAATGACAGATAGATTTTGATTCTGACTATTTCCCCAAACAACTTCTCCTGTACTGCGTCGGGGTTAATTTTGTCTGCTTTTTAAACTGGGTGGAAAAATAGTCCACCGACTCATAATTCATCTCGACGGCTATCTCCTTGACCGATCTCGAAGAGGTGCAGAGTAATTCTTTAGCACGTTGCAGCCGAAGCTGGGTGATATATTGTGCGGGTGCAAGCCCTGTGTATTGTCTGAAGAGGCGCCGAAACCATGAATAGGTCATAACCAACTCTTTTGCAACAGCTTCAGGGGAAATATTTTCATTGATTTGTTCCCGGATCAGCACCCGCGCCTTATCAATTTTCTGAACAATATCCTTATCCTCAAAGTAGTTGTCCTTCGCCCGGTAATAGATATACCCCAACAGATGAATCACAATCCCTGAAATATATTGCTGATATCCTGCCCGTTCTTCATTTCCTGCCTCCAAAATACGCTGAAAAAGACTGACAATCTCTTCGTTATAGCCAACTTTTACAACTGGCTTATTAACTGATAAATAATTGTTTAGCACCAGATTTTCAGCAAACTTCCCATTAAATCCAACCCAGTAACTATCCCATCCGGTCACTTGTTCCGGTTTGTAACGATGCCACTCACCCGGAAACAGAAAAAAGACAGTCCCCTCTCCTATCACCGTATTTTTATAACTTGATGATTCGAAAGTTCCGGAGCCTTTGGTGATGTAGATCATTTGAAACTCTTCGAGTACCCGGCCACTCTGAAAATTAAAAGTATAGTCCAATGGATGTCCTTGCGTCGGATAAATACTATTTGGTAAAACGGACTGAAATCCTGCTGTTTTTACAATCAGGCTCCAGTTTTCATCCTGCTCGTGAACCGGCAGATATCGGATATTGGAATTTAAAAGATGTTGCATAACATGTGTGAGTATCAAAATTCAAAGATATAAAATCAAAATCAACTATTGGGTTTTATAATGTATTAATATATTGCACGATGAAATATTTCCATTAAACATAGTCTATTGCCATATAATAAAGATTCATCAATAATTTCTTTCGACAATGATTCTTTTCATTCTTTAAAAGATAAAATCAATTCAATATGAGCAAGCTAAAAGTCCTCTGTATTTTACTCCTGTTCATCATGATAGGGTGTTCCGAAGGGTCTCATGAATATCATGTTGCCGTTACCGGAAATGATTCAAATGATGGTTCTGTTTCAAAACCTTTTAAAACGATTTCGGAAGCCGCCCGAATAGCGAAAGCAGGGGATATAATCACGGTACATGAAGGTACCTACCGCGAACTGGTAATTCCCGAAAACGGCGGAACAGATGAAAATCACCGGATTGTTTACCAGGCTGCAAAAGATGAGAAAGTAGCCATAAAAGGATCCGAAATAATTAAAAATTGGCAACCGGTTAAGGATGGCGTCTGGAAAGTGTCCATTCCTAACACCTTCTTTGGAAAATTTAATCCATACCAGGACACTATTTGGGGTGACTGGTTCAGCGGCAAAGGGAGAATTCACCATACCGGAGAAGTCTATCTGAATGGAAAATCTTTTTATGAGGTTGAGAATCTGGAAAAAGTTAATAACCCCAAGCCGCTTCCTGCCGCCGTTGATGCTATCGGTTCAACCTATACCTGGTATACTGAATCAAACAAAGAATCTACCACCATTTGGGCGAATTTCCACGGTTCAGATCCCAACAAGGAACTGGTTGAAATCAATGCCCGCCCGGCCTGTTTTTTTCCGACCAAAACCGGGTTAAATTACATCACGGTTCGTGGGTTTACAATCAGCCAGGCTGCAACCCAGTGGGCTGCCCCGACAGCGGAACAGATCGGCATGATCGGCCCTCACTGGAGTAAAGGGTGGATAATCGAAAACAATGCGATCAGCGATTCAAAGTGTTCCGGGATATCATTGGGAAAAGAGCGGACAACGGGTCATAATGTGTGGCTTGGAGACATGAAAAAGGATGGGGCGATTCATTATATTGAAGTGATATTCAGAGCTTTAAAAATAGGCTGGAGCAAAGAGAACATCGGTTCGCACATTATCCGGAATAATACAATCTCTAATTGCGAGCAGACTGGCATCTGTGGAAGTCTGGGAGCTGTTTTTAGCCAGATCACCAATAATCACATTTATAACATTCACGAAAAAAGACAGTTCACCGGGGCTGAAATGGCAGGGATCAAAATTCACGGTGCGATTGATGTGCTGATTAAAAGTAACCGGATTCATAATTGCAGTTTAGGACTCTGGATGGACTGGATGGCGCAAGGGACACGAATATCCTCCAACCTGATGTACCACAATGATACAGACCTGTTTACCGAAGTCGATCACGGGCCGATCCTGATAGACAATAATATTATGCTGGCCAATACACCGTATGCCGAGTGTTCGGAAGGTGTGGCCACAGTTCATAACCTGTTTACCGGCAAAATCGCACACTGGGTTGACGGAGGTCGTTTCACCCCGTACCACCTGCCGCACTCAACCTGGGTAGCCGGATTAATTACCTTCTTTGGCGGAGATCACAGGTATTACAACAATATTTTTGCAACAGACAGGCAAGTGATGAAATCCAAATATCCCACCGGATTGTCGAGGTATAACGACAGTAAACTGCCGGTTTGGATTGCCTCAAATATTTACTTTAACGGAGCCTCACCCTATAACCGGGAAGTAGATGCGGTCGAGAATAAAATGTTTGAACCAAATGTCTCTGTTGAAGAAAAAGGGGATGAGGTTTTTTTGCACATCAATGTTGATGAATCATTTAAAAAGGTAAAAACAAGACCGGTAACATCGGAATTATTGGGAAAAGCCATTGCGCCCAATGCATCATTCGAAAATCCGGACGGAACCCCTTTAAAAATCGATGTGGATTACTTTGGTAACAAACGATCTGAAACAAACCCTTTTGTAGGACCAATTGAAGGGCTGAAAGAAGGAAATCAAGTTATAAAAGTCTGGTGAAAAAAAATTACCACCCGGAAAGGGTGGAATTTTAATAACCGTGGGTGGAAACCCATGGTAAATAATATAAAGTAAGAAAACAACCCGGAAAGGGTTGAACTTTTAGCTTTAAAGCTCAAAATTGAAAAATGTTAAAAACAATCCTATTTATCTTTCTCACTTTTCTCCTTTCTCCGGCCGATTTGGTCTGTAAAACGGATAAATTAAGACACACCTCTGAAAAAATCACGGTTGCTGCCTACTATTTCCCCAATTACCACACCAATGATCCCCGGAATATTAAAAATAAGTGGGAGGACTGGTCGGAATGGGAGTTGATCAAAGCGGCCAAACCCCGTTTTCTGGGACACGACCAGCCAAAAGTTCCGCTTTGGGGCTATACTGATGAGAAGGAGCCGAAAGTGATGGCACAAAAAATTGAAGCTGCCTCAAAATATGGGATAGATTGCCTGATTTTCGACTGGTATATGTATCAGGATGGACCGTTTTTAAACAGGTGTCTTGACGAAGGATTTCTGAAGGCAAAAAATGCTCATAAAGTCATGTTTGCCCTCATGTGGGCAAATCACGACTGGGAAGATATTCACCCCTACACTAAAGGTGCACCACATAAGCTTCTCTATCCGGGAAAGGTTTCAGAAAAACGATTCGATGAGATCTGTGATATTTTGGTTTCACAATATTTCACTCAGCTTAACTATTGGAAAATTGACGGAAAAGCCTATTTTTCGATCTATGATATCCAAAAATTCATGGATGGTTTCGGAAGTCTGGAGGCAACCAAAAGGGCTATGAAACGGTTGAATGACAAGGCAATTGCCGCAGGGCTCAAGGGTGTTCACTGGAATATCGTCGCCTGGGGGCGGCCCGTTTTGCCGGTCGAAAAAGTTCCTGCCAATTATCCTGAACTGATCCAAAAATTGGGATTTGATTCGGCTACATCGTATGTCTGGGTTCATCATGTCGGACTACCCGACCGGCAAACTGACTTTAACAAGGCGCGGGATCAATACTTTGCTTACTGGGATCAGGCAAAAAAAGAATTTAAGGTTCCCTATTATCCAAATGTTTCAATGGGCTGGGATCCGAGTCCCCGATGTGATCTGAAATCAGTGTGGGGTAATTTTGGCTACCCCTTTACCAACACCATTGGGAATAATAGCCCCGAAAACTTTAAAACTGCCTTGCAAATAACGAAGGATAGAATGCTTGCTGACCCAAAAGGACCAAGAATAATGAATATCAATTCCTGGAATGAGTGGACCGAAGGAAGTTATCTGGAACCGGATACCAAAAATAAATTCGGTTACCTCGAAGCAATTAAAAGCGTTTTTAAGTAATTGAATATGAGATTAATCTTTTTTCTGCAACTACTGTTCTTTGTGCTTATTGCCAATAGTCAAAATAATAACATTGGAATTGCAAACCCTGCAACCTATTTGAGTGACCTAAAGGTAGAACTGCAAAAAGAGTGGCCCAAAAACAGGACACTCAACATCGTCTTTCACGGGCACAGTGTACCCGCAGGATATTTTAAAACACCCCAGGTAAATACCTTGTCCGCTTACCCTCAGTTATTTCTGAAGAAACTAAAATCAAAATATCCCCTCGCAGTTGTCAATGTAATCGTTACAGCCATTGGCGGGGAAAACTCGGTTCAGGGGGCTAAACGGTTTAAACGGGATGTAATCTCACACCATCCGGATCTTGTTCTGATTGATTATGCCCTGAATGACCGCAATGCAGGATTGGAGAATTCGTATGTTGCCTGGAATAAAATGATTAAGCAGGCAAAAAACCAAGGGATCAAGGTGATTCTCCTGACCCCATCGCCCGACCAAAATGTAAATTATGCCGATTCCGTCAATGAATTAAAGAAACATACTGATCAAATCTGCAAACTTGCCGCAGAAAATCAGGTTGGTCTGGTTGACAGTTACAAGGCCTTTGAATTCCTCTATTCGGATAAGGAACAATTGAAACAATATATGTCGCAGGTTAATCATCCCAATGAACAGGGGCATGAGCTTATCGCAAACGAAATAATCACCTGGTTTAAATAATTTACATATAGAAAATACCAAATAAACACTTAATGAAAATTACATTTCTTCTCCTTGCATTCCTTCTCACGTACAGTGTCGGACAATGCAATGACCCAAAAAATGATCCTTCGTCATGCACTCTAAGATCAAATTTCTTAAATCCGCCAGACTCTGCCAGACCGGGAGTCTACTGGTATTTTATGGATGGCAATATGTCGAAGGAGGCAATGACGGAAGATCTGGAATCGATGAATCGGGCCGGCATCGGGAATGTGCTTTTTCTCGAAGTCAATGTAGGCATTCCACGAGGTTCTGTCGATTTCCTTAGCGATCAGTGGCAGGAGATGTTCACGCATGGTGTGCGTGAAGCGGAACGGCTGGGAATCACCATTTCGCTGGGTGTGGGGCCGGGTTGGTCAGGTAGCGGAGGACCATGGGTTTCGGGACATCAGTCGATGCAGCACCTGGTATCTTCCACCATCCAGGTTTCGGGAAACGATAAAAAACCAATTATCCTTCCTAAACCGGAACCAAAACCTCCCTATTTCGGCGAAGGTGCTTTTACCCCCGAACTTAAAAAGCGGTGGAATGATTATTATGAAGATGTTGCCGTCCTGGCATTTCCCACCCCTTCTTCTAATTTCAGGATTGCCGACATTGAAGAGAAAGCTCTTTATTACCGTTCCCCTTACACCTCAAAACCGGGCACCAAACAGTTTCTGCCGACACAGTCCAAATACCAGGAACTCCCTGAAAAAGAGATTATCAGACAAAATAAATTAATTGACATTACCCGTTTTCTGAAACCGGATGGGACACTGGAGTGGAAAATCCCCAAAGGAAACTGGACAATCATGCGGTTGGGAAGCCGCAATAACGGTGCCGTTACACGCCCCGCTCCAATGCCAGGACTTGGATTCGAAGCCGACAAATTCGATACCATAGCAATCAATGCCCATATGGCCAACTTCACCGGAAAACTTTTTAAAAAAATTGGGATACCCGATAAAAATAAACAAGGTGGTCTTAAGATGCTCCACATGGATAGCTGGGAAATGGGCGCCCAAAACTGGACTCCTAAATTTAGAGAGGAATTCACCAAAAGGAGAGGATATGATCCCCTACCGTTTTATCCCGTGTATGCAGGAATGGTTGTTGAAAGTCTTGAAAAGAGTGAACGCTTTTTATGGGATTTACGTCAGACAGGTCAGGAGCTGGTGATTGAGAACCATGCAATGCACTTAAAAAAATATGGTCAAAAATATAATCTTGGTTTTTCCATTGAACCATACGACATGAATCCAACAGCCGATATGGAACTTGGAGCCGTTGCTGATGTTCCAATGGGGGAATTCTGGAGCAAGGGTTATGGCTTTAATTCCTCTTTTAGTTGCATTCAGGCTGCCTCAATTGGGCATATAAACGGATCACATGTGATTGCTTCTGAATCATTTACGGCAGCAGAAGATGCCTGGAGACAATATCCGGGTTCCATGAAAAACCAGGGAGACTGGGCTTTTGCCGCCGGAATCAACAAATTAATTTATCATACCTTTCAACATCAGTTCCTTAACGACAGCCTTAAACCAGGGATGACCATGGGACCTTACGGTGTTCACTGGGACCGAAGCCAGACCTGGTGGCCAATGGCAGACGGCTATCACCGCTATATCACAAGATGTTCCTATGTTTTGCAACAGGGAAGAACTGTGGCCGATATCCTCTATCTGACCCCTGAAGGGGCACCTCATGTGTTTCGGGCACCGGCGTCAGCCATGAATGGTGATGAAGCACTCCCTGACCGTAAAGGGTATAATTTTGATGGGTGTTCACCATCTCAGCTACTCACCTCAAGTGTTAAAGATAACTGTGTCGTTTTTCCAAGCGGTGCTTCTTACCGGATATTAGTTCTCCCTGCATCCGAAACAATGACACCGGCGTTACTCCACAAAATTGAATCATTGGTGATGGAGGGTGCCACAATCATTGGAAATCCACCGCGTACCTCCCCCAGCCTGATGAATTATCCCGATTGCGATCAGGAAGTTTCACTGAAGGCTATGTTAATGTGGGGCAAATTTGATCCTCCCGTTGACATCACATCAATTCCTGTTGGAAAAGGGAAAATCTATTGGGGAGGAAAATTCTCCGATACTAAACTTCCGGAACTCTATCCGGACTATGATTTAACTGCCTCTCTTCTGAAAAAAATGGGAGTTGCTCCCGATTTTGAATCAACCGGTTCGATCCGGTATACCCATCGGCTTCAGGAGCAGGGAGATCTCTATTTTGTCTCGAATAAGACTAACGAACCGGCAGATACCAAATCACTTTTTCGGGCTGATCAGGGAGATCCGGAACTATGGGATCCGATCATGGGTGAAATCCGTCCCCTTCCCGAATATAAAAGAGTAAAAGATCAGACAGAGATTCCACTCCATTTTGAACCATACCAGAGCTATTTTATCCTTTTTAATACGAATAAAACAGGAACAACAGAAACCAGGAACTTTCCTAAGTCTTCAGTTTTATCCGAAGTGAAAGGTCCCTGGAATATTTCCTTCAACCCGAAATGGGGAGGTCCAAAAGATGTAGTTTTTGAAAAATTAGAGGATTGGAGAATCAATACGTTGGAAGGGATTAAATATTATTCCGGGATTGCCATCTATCACAATACATTAGAGATTCCGGCAAACCTCCTTTCCGATAAAAAGACTGATCTGTTTTTGGATCTTGGGGAGGTTGCCAACATGGCACGGATCCGGATCAACGGTAAAGATCTGGGTGTTGTCTGGGCCGCTCCGTTCCAGGTAAAGATATCCGATGTTGTTGTGCCAGGAATTAATCAGGTTGATATCGATGTGGCCAACCTCTGGCCAAACAGGCTGATTGGCGATGAGCAGTTCCCGGATGACGGGGTTAAAAACAATCAGTGGCCTGAATGGATGCAAAAAAAACAACCCAGAACATCAGGCCGGTATACCTTTACAACCCTTAAATATTATAAAAAAGATTCAGAATTGCTTAAGTCCGGATTGCTTGGTCCCGTTCAACTTTTAAAAAAAACAAAATAACTTTTAAACAACTGAATATTATATATTTATGATTTACAAAATTATCCCTTTACTTTTCCTCGGTCTGGTAATCAGCACCTATTCCCTAATGGCTCAGTCAGCAGATGACAAACCCGGGTTACCAAAAGACGATCCGTTAGCCGTGAAATTAACGCAGAATTTGTCCGAAACCGATACCTACGTTTGGCCTAAAGACCCAAAAGTAAAGGAAAACCTTAAGAAGTGGCAGGGGTACAAATTCGGATTGTTAATCCATATGGGATTGTACTCTGAACTTGGGATCGTCGAATCATGGGCCCTATGCCCCGAAGATTGGATTACACGCGACGGTTACGACGATTATTACAAATTCTGTAACGATTACAGAAATACCCGGACAAGATTTAATCCTGTAAACTTCGATCCTGAGAAATGGGCCAGAATGTTCAAAAACTCGGGGGCGAAGTACATGATTTATTCCTCAAAGCATCACGACGGATTTTGTCTTTTTGACAGCAAATACACTGACTTTAAAATAACCGACAAATCATGTCCTTTCTCTGCAAATCCAAGATCCAATGTTCTAAAAGAGGTGCTTGAAGCTTCCCGAAAAGAGGGGTTGGCAACCGGGATCTATTTTTCTAAACCCGACTGGACAACTCCTTATTTCTGGTGGTCGTACTATCCGCCGAAAGATCGTAATCCATCGTATGATATAACCAAACATCCCGACCGGTGGAAGAAGTTTGTGGAATATACCCAAAATCAGCTCAATGAATTAACCACAGAATACGGTAAAGTGGATATTCTTTGGCTGGATGGATGCTGGGTCCGGCCACTGTCGACCATCAATAAGCATGTTGAAGAATTTTGCAAATATCCTTATGACATGGATATTAATATGAAACTGATTTCTGAAAAAGCCCGCGCAAAACAACCTGGAATGCTGGTTGTTGACCGCTGGGTACCCGGCGAATATGAAGATTACCTGACACCCGAACAAAAAATGCCCGGAAAAGCCCTGCCAGTTCCGTGGGAAAGCTGCATCACGATGGGCGGAGCATGGGGCTGGGTCAAAAATGATCATTACAAATCCTCAAAGGAGCTTGTACAGTTGCTTGTAAACATTGTTGCTAAGGGTGGAAACTTACTCCTTGGGGTCGGCCCAAACGGGAAAGGCGAGTTTGAGCCCAAAGTATCCGAGAACCTCAATCTGCTGGGTAAATGGCTGAATGAAAATGGAGAGGCCATTTACGACACAAATCCGGTTGAACCTTTTCTGGATGGAAAAGTGGCCTACACCACAAAAGGAAGTGATACTATTTATGCGATTTATATGCCATCCGGAGAGGAGACTAAATTGCCCGCGGAGATTAAAATAAACACACAATTCACAGGCAGACTTAAAGTTACACTTCTATCATCGAATCAGAAATTAGGCTATAAACCTGCTGACCATGGAATTAAAATAACAATACCTCAGAATTTGAGGGCAAAACTGGCAAAACAAGAGGCTGTTGTAATTAAGGTATCCAGGTAGTTGATTTTGATAATTTAAAATATGATGACTTATCGAAATACAATATTATTTATTTGTTTACTATCCTTTGTTTTAAGTGGAGTCAGGCTCTCCGGAGAAGAAACTGATTTTTTGAAGAATTCATTTGTTGCACCACCCGATTCTGCCAAACCCAGAGTCTATTGGTGGTGGCTCTTCAATCGCGTGGATAAGGAAGGGATCACACGTGACCTCGAACAGTTCAGGGCAAAAGGGATCAGCGGGGTCAACCTGATCTGTACCGGCGGTTATGCCGGCAAGACTCCACTCCCGGGTGTTGAATTCCTGGGGCCTGAATGGCGCGAACTCTTTCGTCATGCAATCAGGGAAGCTGCAAGGCTAAAGATCGAGATCGGCTTTAATCTTGCAGGTGGCTGGACGATGATGGGTCCATGGGTAACTCCCGATAACGCGATGAAAAAAGTTGTGCAGACTGAAATAAAGATCTCAGGACCGGGAAAATATTCCGGGAAACTGGCTAAACCTGAAACTGTTGATGGTTATTATCATGATATTTGGGTGCAGGCTTTTCGTATAAATGGGGATACGAAAATCGTGGATCCCAATTCAGTGGTTGATCTGACCAGCAATTTAAAACCTGACGGGCAATTTGAATGGGAGGTGCCTTCCGGAAAATGGGTAATCTTACGCACCGGATATACCTTAACCGGGCACCCATGGAGCAAATGGTATGCTTATCCGGAAGGAGATACATTCACCGGCGGTGAGGGTTATGAGATTGATTACCTGAACACAACCTCTTTAGAAGATCATTTTAACCATCTGGGCAGGCTGGTTATCGAAGAAACGAAAAAAGCCGGAGGTAAACTGGCTTATTTATGGTCTGACAGCTGGGAATGTGGAAAGTTAACCTGGACGCAGGAATTTCCTAATCAGTTTGAGAGATTCAGGGGCTACGATCTGAAGCCGTTTATTCCTGTTCTGGCAGGATACACAATTATCGATTCATTGATTTCAAACCGGTTTCGGGAGGATTTTGACCGTACCATTCAGGATTGTATTGCAGAGAATTATTACGGTCAGTTTAATAAATTGTGTCATAAATACGGGATGAAGGTTGGCAACGAAGCCGGCGGGCCCAATGATATTCCTCCCCAGGATGTGTTGAAAAATCTGGGGCGATGCGATATCCCGGCAGGCGAATTTTGGGTCAATGGCCATTATTCTGCTTCAGGGGGATATAATTCCAACCGGCATCTTCGTCTTAATCTTAAACAAACCGCGACGGCGGCACATATTTATGGCAAGAGACAGGCAATGGCTGAGTCATTTACCCAGCAGGAGCAGGATCGTACCCATTGGTCGCTGGGGCCATCAGATTTAAAACCCTATGCGAACGATGCATTTTGCGAAGGGATCAACCGGATCATGCTTCACCAGGCAACATGTCAGCCCCCATCCGACGGAAAACCGGGATATGAATTTTGTGCGGGTCAGCATTTTACACCCAACATCACCTGGTGGGAGCAGTCATCAGCCTTCTTTAGTTACCTGTCCCGCTGCCAGTATATGCTACAGCAGGGCTTTTTTGTTGGAGATGTTTGTTTCTACCTCGGAGAAAGACCGCCAACACTGGTGCCGCCAAAATATATCATTCCCTCTCTGGGACTTGGTTATGATTGTGACTATTGCAATGCGGAGGTTTTACTCAACCGGATGTCGGTCAAGAATGGTCGGATCGTGTTACAGGATGGAATGAGTTACCGGCTTTTAGTACTTCAAAATTGCACTTCTGACTCACCTGAAATTTGTAAGGAAGTAAGTCAGTACCAAAAACTAACTGTTTCTCCCATTCCCTCCAAAGCAATGTCATTGGAGGTCATCACAAAAATTCGGGAGCTGGTACTTAGTGGCGCAACCGTCGTCGGTCCACCACCCGAATATTCGGCCGGATTAAAAAACTATCCCAATTGCGATCTGCAGATCCGAAAAATTGCTTCCGAACTTTGGGGTAACCTGGATGGCAGGAATCTTACGGTGCGCCACTTTGGCAAAGGAAGGGTGATCTGGGGAAAAACACCTCGGGCGATCCTTTTGAAAGACAGGGTGGAACCAGACTTTTCCTTCAAAGAGCAAACCTGGCAACCTGAAGAATTCGACTACATTCATCGGACGACTCAGGATACTGAGATTTACTTTATCGCAAATCGGACTAACAGAGCCGAAACAACAGATTTCACCTTCCGTGTGAGCGGAAAACAACCAGAAATCTGGGATCCTGTTACCGGCGAAATCCGCCAGGCAATCAATTTCCGACAGGCAAATGGCTCTACAACCATGCCACTGGAACTTGACCGGTTTGGATCCTGTTTTATCGTATTCCGCAATCCCGTTTCAATGAATGGAACCAATAATTCCAGGCAGAATTTCTCAACATTTAACCAATTGGCAGAACTGGATGGCTCCTGGTTGGTTACCTTCGATCCTGCATGGGGCGGCCCCGGACAGGTAGAATTTCCTAAACTTGAAAACTGGACGGGTCGGGTGGAAGATGGAATCAAATACTATTCAGGGAAAGCTACCTATCGTAAAAAGTTTGATCTCGACCAAAATAAACTCAGTCAAACTAAAAAAGGAGAACAAAAGGATCGACTGTTTCTGGATCTTGGGAGTGTGAAAAATGTGGCAGAAGTGCGGTTAAACGGCAATAACATAGGAATTTTATGGTGCGACCCCTGGCGTGTCGACATAACCGATGCCGTCAGAGAGAAAGGCAATACCCTTGAGATAGATGTTATTAATCTCTGGGCAAACCGGGTTATCGGAGATTTAAACCTTTTGAAAGAGAAGCGAATCACCAAAACACACGACGCTTTCCGGTTCGATATGCTTAAATCAAATACCCCATTGATTGATTCCGGGTTACTCGGTCCTGTTCGTATTTTAACAAACTCTTTTAATCTATTGTAAATGTAATGATTATTAAGACATCCATAAAATTAATAGTAAGCGGTTCCAATATCCTGGAATACCAATTCGCCTTAAAGAAATTAAATAGATACTTATGCATACGAAAGTAGGATTATTTGGAATTGGCCTGGATACCTATTGGGGTCAATTCGATGGATTGCTGGACAATCTGAAAAAATATCAGGAACAAATCAGGTCCCGGATTTCCGGTTTTGGTGTTGATGTGATTGATGCCGGAATGGTTGACAACCCGGTAAAAGCACGCGAAGCTGCAGATTATCTTAAAAGTCAGGATGTTGATATCGTTTTTCTCTATGTCTCAACCTATGCTCTCTCATCAACTGTTTTGCCTATAGCTCAAAGGCTAAAAATTCCGGTGATCATCCTGAACCTACAGCCGGTAGCCGAACTGGATTATGAAGCGTTCAACAAACTGGGTGATCGGGGTAAAATGACCGGAATCTGGCTTGAACATTGCCAGGCTTGTTCGGTTCCCGAGATTGCAAGTGTATTTAACCGTTCTGGAATTCAGTACGATATCATTAGCGGATATCTTCAGGATAAAGAAGCCTGGGATGAGATTTCAGATTGGACCCAAGCTGCCCTGGTTGCAACAGCGATGCGGAATAACCGGCTCGGAATTTTAGGGCACTATTATGGCGGAATGCTCGATGTGTATACCGATCTGACCAGGCAATCAGCTGTATTCGGAACTCATATCGAATTGCTTGAAATGTGCGAAATTAAAAAATACCGTGATGAGGCCACTGATTCAGAAGTTCAGATTAAAATCAATGAATTTGGGTTGGCTTTTGATGTCGCACCCGAATGTAAACCAACTGAAATAGACCGTGCTGCTAGGACCTCCGTCGCGATGGACAAGCTCGTCGAAAAGCATAACCTTGGCTCAATGGCCTATTATTATGAAGGGGAATCCGGAAATGATTACGAAAATATTGTAACTTCGGTGATTGCCGGGAATACCTTGCTGACAGGAAAAAACGTCCCTATTGCTGGTGAATGTGAGGTCAAGAATGCCCAGGCCATGAAAATCATGGCCGAATTCGGTGCAGGTGGCTCATTTTCTGAATTTTACCTGATGGATTTCAAAGATGATGTCGTGATGCTGGGTCATGACGGACCAGCCCATTTTGCAATTGCAGAAGGACGTGTGAAACTGGTTCCTTTACCTATCTATCATGGAAAACCAGGCAAAGGATTGTCCATACAAATGTCGGTCAAGCATGGTCCTGTAACTTTGTTATCGGTTGTCGAAGGTAAAGAAGGTCTTTTCCTGCTTGTTGCCCAAGGGGAATCCGTGCCCGGTCCGGTTCTCGAAATCGGAAATACCAACAGCAGGTACCGGTTTTCAATCGGGGCAAAAAAATTCATGAACGATTGGTCAAAGCAGGGACCTGCCCACCATTGTGCAATTGGCGTGGGTCATATTGCGGCGAAAATCGAAAAACTTGGACAGATACTGGGAATAGAGGTAGTTCAGGTCTGTTGAAACTGATTCATCTATAAAGTTAATTATCATCACATTATAAGACGACCTTTGAATTTGGAGTGCAAATTGGAAAATGTAAAATGCAAAGCGCAAATCAAATTTCAAAAGTTTTTCCGGATTTGCGTTTTAGACTTTTTATTTTGAATTTATAATATCTTTATCCGGCCAAACCGGACCTCTTAATTGCAAATATTTAAATCTACGATACGATGAGAAATAATCATTTAATCCTCTCGGCAGGAGTTATCCTGTTGTTGACGCTCGCCTTCGGATGTAAGAAGAAACCTGTATCAGAAAGGATCCAAACCTATACTGAATTAAGAGATCAATTTGCCAATCCTCCTTCAGATTACCGCACTGCTCCACTTTGGGATTGGAACGATAAAATTTCCGAAGAAGGAATTGATTTTCACATGAAAAAATTCAAAGAGGGGGGATTAGGTGGTGTATTTATCCATCCCAGACCAGGATTAATTACCGAATATATCTCAGAGGACTGGAACCACCTGTTCGATTATACGGTCCGAAAAGGAAAAGAGCTCGGGATGAAGGTCTGGATTTATGATGAAGACTCCTACCCCAGTGGTTTCGCAGGCGGGCATGTGCCTGCACAGATGCCTGAATCTTATAATCATGGTACCGGTTTGGGTTGTGAAAGACTGGAGGTGTTTAAACCGGATACCGCCAAATATGAAGTAATCTTAAAGCTGGAAAACAATCAATTTGTAGACATCACTTCCCAAAAAGAAATTTATACCGGTAAAAAAGGGGTATTTTATCTCTTTTATAAAACCTACGGTTCTAAATCTTACTGGTATGGGAATTTTCCATATGTAGATTTGCTTCAAAAAGGGGTGACCCAAAAATTCATCGAAATTACCATGAAGGGTTACGAAAAATACGACAAGGATGAATTCGGAAAAACTTTAATGGGAATTTTCTCTGATGAGCCCAATCTGGAGGCAGCCATGGGACCCAAGACGGCCCTGCGATGGACTTCTGACCTGTTCCCTGAATTTGAAAAAAGGTGGGGATATGATCTGAAAGTCAATCTGCCTTCGATTGTTGATCAGATTGGGAACTGGAGGAAGGTGCGGCACGATTACTACGAATTACTCTGTGAAATGTTTGCTGATCGCTGGACCCATACCTATAGCAAATATTGTGAAGCAAACGGTCTAAAATTAACGGGGCACTACTGGGAACATGGCTGGCCTATGCCAACCGACGGCTTCGACGAAGCTTCATGTTATCTGTTTCAACAACAACCAGGAGTAGATATGCTTGGGAATGAATACACTCCCAAAGGACTGGGCGGTCAGTTTGGCAATACACGGGCAATTCGCGAATTGCAAAGCACCGCAAATCAGGCAGGACACCAGCGAACGTTAAGCGAAACATATGGCGGAGCTGGCTGGGAGATCCCTTTCGCAAATCTCAAGAAACTTGTTGACTGGGAAGTTGTTCTGGGGGTAAATTTTGTCAATCAGCATTTAGCCTATTACACCCTAAAAGGGGTCCGGAAATTTGATTATCCTCCATCTTTTACCTACCACGAACCCTGGTGGGAAAACTACAAAGCAATGGGCGATTATATCGGACGAATCTCAATGGCTACCGCCTCAGGAGAACAAATTAATAAAACTTTGGTACTTCAGCCTAATACAACCTCATGGATGTATTTCTCCCGAAAGGATAAGAATGTTATGCCCGATTCAATTAAGAAAAGCTTCAAGTCATTTGTGTATGAGCTGGAACGCAACCATTATGAATATGACCTGGGCTCTGAAAATGTGATCAAATCAATCGGTTCGGTAAAAAATGGCAAATTTATCGTCGGCAAACGCTCCTATGAGCTGGTAGTAATTCCTGAATCCATGCAAAATGTTGATAAAGAAACTTATACTATGCTTAAAGAGTATTTGTCGCAGGGAGGGAAAGTGCTATCTTTTACCAAAGAGATCCCCTACCTCGATGGCAATGAGTCTCTTGCTTTAAATGATTTAACGAAAACCTACTCCGGTCAATGGACCTTGGCTCAAAAAACAGATGAACAGACAGTGAAGAGTCTGTTTTCATTACCGGATTTCTCGCTGGAGGAATCAATCCCGGTAAAAGGGGAACTCTATTATCAACGTCGGATTATGTCGGACGGACAACTTCTATTTCTGGTCAACTCCGATACAACTCAAACTGCCGTTGCAAAAGTAAATGCCAAAGGGAAAAGCCTGGTTAAAATGGATCTTATTACCGGAGAATGTTACCGGATACCTTCCAAAGCCCGAAAAAGGGACCTATCTTTTGAGATTTCACTGCCACCTGTTGGAAGTGCATTATACTATATTTCAAACAATCGTGTTCATGAGGCACAATTGCCTGATCCAATAAAGAATGAACAACCGGTTGCCACCTCGTCAGTCACAGTTCATCCGGACAGCGAAAACGTGCTCGTTCTTGATTACCTTGATTTGAAAACCAAGAGATTGGATATCAGGGAGAGCTATTTCATGAAAGCCATGCATAAATTATTTGACAGTAACGGATTTGCGATGGGAGACCCGTGGCAACACAAAATTCAGTACAAACAGGAATACGTGGCCCTCGATACTTTCAAAACCAATTCCGGATTTGAAGTGAATTATCACTTTACAATTGGTCAAAATACAACTGATGAAACGATTAGCAAACTCTCAGCTGTTGTCGAAAGGCCTGAATTATGGGATGTACTGGTTAACGGCGAAAAAGTGGAGAAGAGTGATGAATGGTGGATCGACCGCGAATTTTTCAAATTCCCCATTGGGAATAAGGTCAGAAAAGGACCAAACCTGTTGACCCTCAAAGCTGCAAAAATGTCAGTTTATGCCGAATTGATGCCCGCTTATATCGTAGGTGACTTTATTTTAAATCCGCTCAATCAGGGGTTTGAAATTTCGACGGGAACCCTCTCCGGATTGGGCCCATGGAAATCCTTAGGCTATCCATTTTATTCACAGAAAGTAACCTATACTGAAAATTTTGAAGTACCTGTAAATCGTGATCAATATAAGCTAAAACTGAATAAATGGAACGGGGTACTTGCCGAAGTTTTTGTCAATAACAAGAGTGCAGGAATAATCGCCTATCCACCATACGAATTGAATATCAGCAAACTGGTCATTAAAGGAAACAATGAGATTTCTATAAATGTAATTGGCAGTTTAAAAAATACTTTTGGCTATTTTTATAAGGATAATCACCGGTGGATTGACGGTCCTGGTGACTGGGATACAGCCCCTGAAAAAATTCCTGGAATCGGTCAGTATTTTTTGATGGATTATGGAATGGCTGAGCCATTCAGTGTGACCCGAATGAATTAACAATTTTTCCCCAATAATTCAATTTATTAATTATCAACACTATGAATCAAATTAAAATGAAGTCAGTAAAAGCCGGTCTTTGGCTTTCAGGAATCAAAGCAATCATTATTGTTGCTTTAATCGCACTAAGTATCCAACCTTCTGCTGCTGCTTCTGGGAAGCAAAACTCAAAAATCGGAGGTGTTCAGGTAGGCACAATTACCTACAGTTATCGAAGCATGCCCGATCAAACGATTACTGCGATACTCAATTATGCCATTCAATCAGGATTAAGCTCAGTTGAGCTGATGGGTGGCGCAGTTGAAGAATATGCAGGTATTCCACAGGTTAAAGATCCTGAAGTCATCAAGAAATGGCGTTCGACTGTTTCAATGACTAAATTTAAAGAAATCCGCAAGATGTTCAATGACAAAGGGGTAAAGATTAACATCCTGAAACTAGGCGACAAAAGCTGGTCTGACCAGGAAATTGATTACGCATTTAATGCAGCCAAAACTTTAGGTGCTATTGGAATTACCATGGAGATTTCAGAAGACGCTGCAAAACGCATGGAACCATTTGCTGAGAAACACAATCTTTATGCCATCTTTCACAATCATGGTCAGCCCGGAGATCCGAATTTCAGCTTTGATAAAGTCCTGGCTCTTGGTTCTCATCTTCGGCTAAATCTTGACTGCGGTCACTATTTTGGCGCTACAGGATTGGATCCCACGCTGATAATCGAAAGGCTGCACCATCGTATCGTAAGTATCCACATAAAAGATAAAACCGGTCCAAAGGCCTCTGATCCAAACAAAAACCAAGTTTGGGGTCAGGGGGAAACTCCGCTTGCAAAAATCCTTCAACTGATCCAAAAAAAGAAATACCCGATTGAATGCGATATCGAACTTGAATACACTGTTCCCCAAGGTTCGGATGCAGTCAAGGAGGTAGCCAAGTGTCTTGAATATTGCCGGACCGCTCTTACCCTTAAAAAGTAGTAATTTAATCTTTGCGCTGCTTTGCGCCATTGCGGGAAAATATTCTTTGATAAAGTTTCGCGCAAGGAACGCTGAGAGCGCAAAGTAATTATATCAAAAACTTTGCGTCCAGAGGTATCGGGATTGCATCTTTGCGTGAAATTAATTATTAACGGCCAGCTGGAAAATAAATTCCTTACAGTGACACGCGACCAATAACACATATTTAATTTATTGATAATGCATATTTTAGTTAAGATCGGAAATTACTGCCGAAAAATCTTTGCCAGACCTCTTCGTTGTTTACCAGCAATATTATTAGTGGTTGTCTTTTGCATCCCGAAAATATCTGATGCCACAGAATATAGCGGAGTTGTCATTCAGCATTCATCAAATGCCGGAAAGGTAGAGCTGAATATTACAAACCTATTGGCTGACAGGCTAAAAGAGGCTGGGATTACAGATATCCGGGTAGTTTCCGACAACATTGAAACCAAAATAAATAAAAATATGCTGCTGGTTCTGTTGGGAATGCCCAAAAACGATGAAGGAATTAGTTCGTGGTTAAAGAAAGAGCATATCCCTCCTTTATCAGATTTAGAACCCGGACCGGAAGGTTTTTTACTTAAAAAACAGGATAATAAGGATGTAATTGTAGCTGCTGGTATCGACGAACGCGGTTGTCTGTATGCTGTCGGGGAATTTCTCCGTCAGGCTACCATCCGAAACGGAATACTTAATTTCCCCGATAATATTGAAGTTAGGACGGCCCCTGCTTTTGAAATCCGTGGTACTCAGGTCCAGCAAAGCAATATTGCAAGGGAACTGGGGAAAGCCCGTCCCTGGGGCGACAAGGAAATTCACAGGGTTATTCTCGACTATGCTCTCGCCGGTGCAAATATCTTCTCAACCGGTTATGGTCCGACTTTTGATTTCATAAAATCGTATGGATTGATGACGCAGGGTGAATTTGGACCAAATACGGCTGCCGGAGTTGTTCCTAAAGACTGGGAGGGAAAGGAATCGATCGGCAGGCCAGGATATGTTTGTCTTTCAGTTCCCGCTGCGAAAGAGTATATGCTGAATTTGTGTGATAACTATTTCAAGGACCGCCCGGCCTTCGACCTGGTTAAATTTTGGGGTGGCGATGGTGGCGGATGTGAGTGTGATAAGTGCAAACCTTATGGACTTACTTTTATTAAAACAGTGGAAAAGATGGCTGAGATTGTCCACAAATACCACCCTGAAACAAGGGTCTATTTCACCAACCAAAAATTCGACAACAACGATGACAATGCCATTTTTAAATACCTTCAGGAAAAACCACGTGACTGGCTCTGGGCATGGGGATATGGGCCAGGTTCAGATGCCACATCCTGGCAGCCTGGGCACCGGCAAACCCATCGAATGGATCTCTTCCGTTATCCCGGATATGGTCCCTACAGCCTTTATCCAAAAGAGATCCTTCATCAGTTGCCTCCTCAGCAAAAACTACTCTATTACAATGAAATAACCCACTGGAAATATGCCCAGCATGCGTTTGTTCAAATGTACCCAAGGCCTGACAGGGATGGAAATCAGCCGCCTCACTGGAGCCATGAAATATATGAAAGACGTCCCGATCAATTTCTGACTATGGTTTATAACCGGCTCTCATTTTACGCCTGCCCCCAGAATTATTACCGGGTATTTAATGACCTAATGCCTTACGGAGTGGGAGACATTACTCATTCTAGTGGCCACCATGACCAATTTAACCAGTGGATGTGGGCAAGACTATTGTGGGCACCCCGAACAACCCTCGAAGCAGTCATAAACGACTATTGCAATACATGGTTTGGAACCGAAGCTGCGCCATTAATGGCAAAAGCTCTGTTAATCCTGGAACAGAATATTGAGGAAAAACCTGGTACACTACTGCCTGATAAAACGGGGATAAAGCGATATTACGACCTCGTTAAACAAGCCGGAAAATTAATCCCTAAAGAAATTCTTGGCCACGACTGGTGTTGGCGTATGTATATGCAAAAAGGGGTATTAGACAGATATACGCAACTCAATGTCGAACAGCAAATTCAGCTGCAGTCCAGGATAGAGAAGTTAATCTCAGAGGCACTCAAAAGTGGCGATTCAAAAAAAGCTATATTAGATGCGCTTAACTGGTTTGACCTGAAAGAAACAAATGAGATGATTGCATTGAGAGAAGAAGCCACTGAATTGGGTGAAGAAAGCAATACATTATTTGGGGAAAGAAATGACGGCCTTTACAACCTAAAACACGATTTCATTGGTCTGGGATGGCTGAAGCGGCAACTTGAAAGGGCAAAAGTAGCCGATACCAAGAAAAGAGACGAACTCCTAACAATGATTGTGAATTATGAAAACCCGGGAGAGGGTGGGTTTTACGACAACCTTGGAACGTATAATATTGCACCACATGTTGTTATCGGATATCCCTACGATCATGGTCAACCTTATGTTTCACAAATGCTTTCTGAAGGGAACCGCCCGTCACAACGTTCGATGCATTACACTCAAAATGAAGATCAGGGAATAACACTCCATTACAGTGGACTGGATAAAAAAACATCCTATAAAATAAGATTTACCTTGGTCCGCCCA
>Ga0118677_10003456_pt1 | contig 29862 bp, 31 predicted proteins | sample AliMusrvi5mmetaG_FD_86154 | JGI IMG/M metagenome (GOLD analysis project Ga0118677, IMG submission 86154) | reverse complement strand
TCGATCCAATGTAATCCCCTCGTCCGGATACGCCACATCACGATCCCGAGCGCCTCCACTCTTACGCTCCCTTAATTTGCCGAACGTTCACCTTGAGTTTCGGCGCGTCAGCGACGTAAACTCCGAGGTGTGGTTCGGCTCTTTCTGATACTGTGCCGCAATGAAAGGTTGAACGATTCCTTGCGCGAGATATGTCTCTCGTAGGCTAGAGGGCAGTTGATCAAAGTCACGAATTACGTGACGACACTTCTTTGAACCGCATCTACAGTCCATTGTCCAACAACCTCCTTCCAGCATCGTGGTGGAATAGTCCATCCGGATTTCTTCGCCAACCTCAATGTTCCTGAGAGCGTGGAGTTCGACCGAATTCCGCATGCCTGCATTAGGATCGCAAGAGTGATTGACATACACCCCAGGCGGGAGGAGGTCGAGGTAATGGTTATCGCCAATCTGCAATGGGTTTCCCTTCTTGTCGCCCTTCGCGAGCGCTGTCTCTAGATCAATGATCGGTCCCGCAAACCGTAAGAGGTATTCAGCGGCCTTGAATGGTCTTCTTGCGAAGATACCGAGTCCAAGATCGCACACCGACACAACAATGCTGTCTTCCGTCATATGGTTCTGTCCTACACGAAGCGGCCAAGGAGAGTAAGTGCCGCGACAGCACACGCTAATCCAAGGACCTCTTTGGCTGAAAGGTTCTCGTGAAAGGCGAAGACTCCGACGACGGCAAGGAGGATTACCACAACAATGGAAAATACGGCCCCAACAGTCGCAAGTTTGGCGTGCCTAAAGACAGTGACCCAGCCGACAGCCGAGATCACATAGAGAAGGCACCCAACTGCGAACCAATGTGTTGTGAACGGATGTTCCGTTGCGCTAGCCCGTTTCAGCAAATAGTCTGCGGCGACGCAGACCAGAGCGAGTGCAATGGTTAGTATGAGTGGAAGGGTGATGCGCGTCATGGCGCACCCAAAGGTGGGCGTGTTGGCCCATTTACCGGCTTCTGGAACTCTTGGTAGTTGTCTGTAATTTCCTCGCCTTCGTATATGTCTCGAACTGCAATTGCGTGGTCGCCGCAAAACCTCGAATTGGCGGTATCGGAATGATTGGCGAATCGATCATCATCTGCGGAAAGGATGTATCGTTTCAAGCCGGGATGGAAAAAGCCGTAGTGGGCCACTTGCTCCTGTACCGGTGACGGTAGCTTCTGGAGGTCATCTTCAGATAAAATGACGTCAAACCCCGGCTCCAACCTCCAGACCACCGTGCCTTTCGGTATGAACGCGTGAGCGATGAGTCCGAATCCGTGAATCGTGCTAACGCCCACCCATGCTTTCACAAGCAACATACGATCTCCTATTCATTGGTCCGACTCTCCTGCCGAACGTTGGGCGTGTCCGGCGAGCTTTAGCGAGTACGGACCACGCCCTGGTTCGGCCCTGTTTCAATTTCCCTGTCCATGCCGATTAAGATTTTCTCACGCGAAGCCGCGAAGGCCGCGAAAAGAAGGTTTGAAATTCAATTCCCCTTCGTGTCTTCGCGCCTTCGCGTGAAACAATCTTTTCCGGATAATTCATCACATTAATAATCCGAACGTTGCTGCTCTGGCTGAGGCGAAGCCGATAGCCAGAAGCAGCGTGTTCGGCAATTCATGGTGAAAATAGACAGTACTTGGAAACTGCGTTGCTCTTTTGGTCAAATCCAATCAAGAACTCCTCCCCGCACAGAGTAAGACGAGGGGTGTAGGAAAACACCATGACGCAATCCCCCGTGTTGTCCTGTTTTGATTCATCTGTATCCCATGAAACGTACTGGGGAGGGCCGGCGACGTGACTCGGGGTCCCAAACATTTGTCGGACGAGTTGCTCTGGCATTCCCCGTTGCAAATGATCATACGCGTCAAAAAGCCGACTACGTTGTAGAATCCCAATGATGAGCCAGATGCTGGCAATCAGAATACCCAAGGTTACAAATGCTACGATTACTTTACGCATGTGTTGTTCTCATGCCGAACGTTGCGCAGCAGGCGCGGGCTTTAGACCGTCGCGTGACTGCGCTGGTTCGCAGTTGTCATTTTTTGTTTTGTTATGAACCAGACAAGCCAAAAGAGAACAAGATAGAAAGCGCCGCATCCGCCTAGAATGGCTGAGATTCCCCAGATGCTGAAAAATGTATCCTCGGATGCTCCCTTAGGATTTTGAGGATCGTAGAGAACAGTAATCTTGTCTCCCACGGCTCCGATCGGAGGGAAACTGCTGACAGATGAGAACACTTTTTGGGTTCTTCCCTCTGAATCCACGAAGACGAAGACCGGAGCGTATATCGTGCCTTGATCGCCGGATTTTTCCACCAATTCGACAATCGTGGCCTCGGCTTTATTCGCGCAGCGAAGAAAGACGGCGGAGTGAACACCGAAAACAACACCGAGAACCATGGCAACCAGAGCCAGCCCCATCATTGGTTTTGAGAATCGATTCCAAAATGCCGCTGTCATCATCTCTTTCTTTGCTCCTGCGAACGGCGAGCATCATGTGCGGGCGGGCAGCCCGTCGCATGAAGGCTCTGGTTCGGCTTCATTTGTCTTCTTCTGCCACATGATGGCTCTGATCAGGTCTTCGATCGTCCTCATGTTTGCGTACAGGAGGTTCTTGCCACAACTGTCCAGTGTTCGCCCAGACCGTTTGGCGATGGCGATGACTATATCACAAAGGTCCTCACCATCGATCTCAAGATCCTCCTTGAGGCGATCTGACGCGTGGACCGGGAACGGATCCTTCTCGCTTCCCATGTAGATCGCCACTTCCTCGTAGGTTGCACGGACAACCCAGGGGTCCAAGTCTCGAAGCGGCAGCGAGCGTGCGAATTTACAGATGTCATCACCTCGTCGCGACTCACGCAGGCACCTGATCTTCCTGATTGTGATGACGCTGGACACGGCGATGGCCGCAACGAACAGCCCGAGGCCGAGAGCGGTCCAGACAGAATGGAGAATGAGGGCGACGACACAGTAGACCACAGCACCGCCAAACACGGATAGGAACATCCATCCCAGCCATGTGGGCCTTCCGGGTCTTTCTCGATCGGGCATGTGGCGTGATAGTTTCATGTCTCTTGCCGAACGTGACAAATCAGGCTGAGCCGCGATCAGCGGCGATAGCCTGAATTTGCTGGTTCGGGGTCTTTTCTTTTTTCGCCACCAGCCATAAACCTATGACCAACAGGATCGGACCAAGGGGAAAGTTTATGTTCTGCTGCTGAACGGCCATGGCGGGTTGGCCTGCTTCGGTCAATATCCTGTCCGTTGTTTCGCGGAGAGCAACACGGAGTTTTTTCTCGGTTTCCTCGGATACATCCGGTTTGCGCTGGGCTGAGATTGCACGGTTGATCGGCGGCATAATCACGAGGGAGATAACTGCGAGAGCAAAGTATGCCGCAACGACAATATATCCTTTCTTTTTGCTTTTTCGATATGCCCAGAGGGCAATGACCAGACCAAGAGCGTGAATAATGGGGCTCAACCAGTGTATTGCTTCATAAATAAGATTCATAATCTACTCACCGAACGTTGCGGTTCTCCGACGGCGAGCTTGCGAGCCGTACGGAGCGACCGCTGGTTCGGATCCTTTTAGTTTTCCTCATCCATGCCGATCAAGATTTTCTCACGCGAAGCCGCGAAGGCCGCGAAAAGATGGTTTTGAAATTCAATTCCCCTTCGTGTCTTCGCGCCTTCGCGTGAAACAATCTTTTTCCGAATTATTCATCATTTATTAAATCCGAACGTCAGCGGCCAGGATCGGCGAGCTTGCGAGCCGTATCCTGCGCCGCTTGGTTGGCAGTGTTTGTATTATTAAGCCACCCGATTGGACCAAGTTCGATGTCATCCAGAGCAAACACGTGGTTTGTTCCTTGTCCGAATATGCTGCCAAGATCGATTTCCTTTGTGACGTATCCCGTTTTGCTAATTTCCAGTTGCCATGCAAAGGGCTCTTTCTTTGGAAGATAGTAAACTGGACATGGCGTTACAATTCGCATCAAGTAAATATGTCGTTCTGGGCCAATGGCAAAAACACCATTCGATGGGGTCACAGTGCTGGACCTCGCTGTCTCCGTATAATCCCGGAACATTACAGTTGCACCCTCGACCGGTTGTCTATTCCTTCGATCAATCACTCGGCCATGGACTTCGGGTGATGTGTTGATCCTGCCTGGGATCGGCACTGGAATCATACACCCACTCACACAGCAGAGAAGGATGTATGCCGAAATTATATTTATCAGTCTCATTGTTTCTGCCAACGTGACTCTTGACCCGCGGCGAGCGTGCGAGCCGTCGCGGTCAAAGAGCTGGTTCGGCTCTGTTTTGCCACAATACGAAGTCAATTTTCTTAAGGTCAGATATCTTGTAGTGTTCTGGCACCATTTGACGAAAAGTCTCAAGAATAAGTTTGCCTTGAGCGGAATTCATGTGCTCGCCATGCCATTTCGTCAGCCTTTGGTACACAACATCTGCTTGAACTACTTTGTCCCGAGAGCTGTATGGAGGCCTTTCGATACAAGCATAACTGAGCACCATAGAATCCCAAACAGGCAAATCGGCATTTAGGGTTGCAACCAACTTACTCGAAAACGAGGGCTCATACCTATCAAGAGTCGAGAATAAATGCCGGAGCACTTCGGGAAAAGTCGTGATTCTTTCCTTTTGGCTCTGCATATAGGAATAGTACTCTTCGTACCACGCTCGCGGTCGCTGTCTGATCCGGTAAAAAGCGTTGAATCTTCTTTGGAAATCTTCATTCAGAGAGACGTCAATGGTGGGGAATAGTTCCATTATTTCTAGGTACTGGCCAATACCTTTCCTTGCTTTCTCGATAGCCCTTCTAATCTCGTCTATCTGCATTTTGTCCTCTCTATGCCGAACGGCGGCGGTGAGGGGCGCGCGGCTTCCGCGCGTACCTCTCCACCGCCTTGTTCGGCTCTTACGATTCAAGAAGCCCGGTACTCACACATCCAGAGCATTTGGTCTCAATTGCGCGGAGCGTGTACCTGTTGTCCGCACTGGGTGCACACCATGACATCAGGGCGTGGTTGAAATGCGGGTTTGAGAAAGAGGAAGCCAGGAATGGCAACAACAAACACTAGGAATCCTGTCAGATACGAAGCGACTTTCTCAACATCATAGTTCAGTTGTTTCGCTCCCGCCATGATTAGGAATCCAACTACGAAAATGGCAACGCAGCACAGCAGGAACATGAGACATCCGAATCGCTGTCTGGCAGCAACTGCCTGTCGGGGTTCCGATGTGTGAAGCGTTTCCCTCTGGCAGTTATCGCAAACTCGCCTCATCTCACGAGTTCGCACAGCCGCCTGATTCGGCGGACAACAGTCACGACACAAGGTCGTCCCCATGACGTGGGTCAAGGCGCTATATTCCTTCCCGCATTTCGTGCACACTGGCATTGTTGCTTCCCTTTCTTTGTCTATGGCCGAACGTGTTTTTTGAACCGCGGCGAGCGTGCGAGCCGTCGCGGTCCAAAAACTGGTTCGGCTTCATCATGTTTGTGGAGGAATGAATTTCATTCCAGACAACCCCAACCCAATTACAACGCCAATCCCAATTTCCGCTATTCCGGCAAGGATTCCAATCATTTTTCCCATTTTCGAGTTTGCATTTTTCAAAGCGAAGATAACAAGGATTGCGCCGCAAACCACACATGCCGGAATGAGTGTGATCCAAGTCAAAATCCACAAAACCGCGACAGCGTCCGAAAGGACATGGAAATATCGCTCAAGAAATGTGACTGCGAATACAAGCGCCGGTAAACAGAGCGCCATGCATATCATGATGAATTTTCTTGATGATATATTTTTCATCTCGTTTGCCGAACGCTACGCATCAGGCTGAGGCGGCCCCGGGCCGCCGATAGCCTGAATGCGATGGTTCGGCTCTCCATTGATTCTTGCCTCTAGCAACCTGTCGGACTTTGCCATTGCTCGCCTCAAAATGAGCTTCTTTAGACCATCAGAACACTCTCGCCAGGAATTCCGTCGGCGTATACGGCGTTTTACGCGATCGAGTTTTCTAAGTCCGACAGGCTGCTAGGGACCATATTTCCCGCGCTTCTCCAAGACTGTCTTGACCCAGTTGTTCCCGTCGCGCTTCAACGATTCCCATGCTGCAGCCGCCTTCTTGCATCCCAGTTCTGCGATCATAAGCAGGACGCGCGTTGCACCAAGAGGTTGTGGCACGGAAGTGGTTTGCCACGATGAAGATGATGGTTCTCTGATGATTGCGACGAGGCTGTCAACACCCGTTTGTGCTTCATCGGTCATCCACCAATGAGAGTCGATGCCATACAGCGCTTTGGTCAGTGCCTCAGTGATATGGCCGTGAATATCTAGAGGGTTCTCATATGTCAGAGCAACCACGAGATCTGGGATCGCCTTCCTGCTCCCGATACGCTCCAGGGCAAATGCCGCTGATTGCCTGTGATCTACCTGGCTAAGCATTGCGACAAGCGGTGTCACCGCGCGCTCGTTCTTTACCCTCCCCAATGAGTCTATGGCGGTACTCCGAACCCATCTATCTTCATCTTTCAGGGCCAAGATCAATTCTTCAATTGCCTCGTTCCCTCCCGTCTTCCCCAGCATCTCTAGCGCCGCCCTTCTGTCTTCCGGTGCGTTGTCCTTGGCGGCCTTTTGAGACGCAAGCACCGCCGCCGCGCCGACGCCGGGACGGGCCCGCCATTGCGGGTCAATCTTATTCATGGCGGTGTCTGCTGCCTGACGCACCGAGAATTCTCTGTCCCGAAGCGCGAAGGAGAGTGGCTCCAGTGCTGCGACATCTCCAATCTCCCCCAAGGCTCTCGCTGCGAGCATGCGGGTGATGAAGTCTGTGTTGGTAAGGGCAATCACGAGTAACGGCACAGAGGCCTTAGTCTTTGATGTCGAACCCAACTGGGGATCAATCAATTCAAGCGTGCGCAACGCGCGTGCCCTTTCTGAAGCGCAAGACCCACGACTGTCAAGAGCACGCGCCAGTACTTCAGGTAGTGCATTCCTTGCGGCCTCCGACTTCATCCAACATGGATCGATTCTGGTTAGAGCCTGCATCGCCATCGTTCTCTCTTCAGAAGTGTTAGGGCCCCACAGAATGGCTATGAGTTGCCCTATCGCTCTAGCGTCACCCGTGGTCGCGAGCGCTTCAACTTTCTTCTGGAACTCATCTCTCGTCATAGCTCGTCTCTCCTATTGCCGAACGGTCACAATCTGGCTGAGGAGCGGAGCGACGATAGCCAGAATTGTGTGGTTCGGTTTCCTCGTAATTTCCGCATTGATTTTAACACTCTTTAGACTTCCGGCACATCCTGCTGCCAATGGTCGCAGCGACAAAAACTACGCAGGCAAAACCTGCTCCCCACGTGTTCACACTTCTTACAGCCTGTTTCTCTTCATTTTCAAACTGTTCCCTTACAACTTTGCCCCCACATGCGATGCTTGAGCGGAAATCGCTATGCCGCCCCTTCCATAGTTGTGGACCGATAAAGCTGCCAGCAAGCTGCAAAAGGGCAATCAATTGTATGATTGCAAAGATACTTTTAATTGTTGTTGTATTAATCATTGTCATCAACCGAACGTGCTGCTCTGGCTGAGGCGAAGCCGATAGCCAGGAGCGGCTTGTTCTCCAAATTATCATTCAACTTTTCTTGAGATTTGCCTATTCCATTTATATTCATCAAGATCAGCATAGACTCCACCGCATGAACAATTTGCAACCTTGTCTTGATTCTTTACATGACCACAGTTTGGACAAACGACTACTTTCCGATCAAAGATATACCGATACGCGATTAACGTCCCAGTCAAAACAACAAAGAATGCAAACGGGATACGTTTCACGACATTGTCTAGCGGTACAAAAAACTCACCACTGTGATAGTTATAAGGACTATAAATAAATGTGCACATCAATCCCATGAAGCACCCCAAAAAGATAGACTGCCTCCAGCGCGTAATGTTCGAGCGCTTCTTGGACTGTTCTGCTTCAGCCGGTTGTTTTTTTATCCACTTTTTCATATGGAGAACGCCCCGGTTCACTGGCACCGAACCCGTCAGGGTGAGGTGTACAGTGCGACCGCTGGTTCTCCTAGTATTAATCCCGTTTCCCCTGCAGTCCGTCAAATTCAATTTGAACAGAAGCTCGCGAAGTTCACGAAGTTAAGAGATTTTCCTGCCGCCGAAGGCGGTAGCAAAACCCTTCTTCTTTGCGGGCTTTGTGACCTTCTGTTCAAATCTCTTCTCCCCATTTATTTCATCTCATTGGAGAACGTTCACCTTGATCGTTTGGCAACCCGCCAGGGTTGACAATACGGTCCGAGGTGGTGTTGGGCCTCTATTTTGACGGCCAATTCCCGATTCTGAGTTGGATCAACAGTGTCATTGACGATGCAATACTGTACCAGACCCAAAACAGGAGTGTGGCCATGAAAAAGCGCCTCCATATCTTCTCTTTTCGGAACCAGCCGATCCACCAAGAGAGGATGAAGCACAGTGCCAGCACAGCGGCAAAGACGCCTGCGAACTGACCGAGATCGCGCAACCAGAGGATTTCGATGGAGTGGAGCCCCCACGGGTATCGAGTGTCGTCCAGTGCTTGGTTCAGTCCCCGAAAATGGATTATCGGCACAATGGCGGATGCGAGCGCGAGTGCGAGGTAGGACCATTGCTTTACACTCTTTTCGTCATCCGGTTTCATATTCATCTTTGCCCAACGTTGCTCTTGACCCAGCGGCGAGCGTGCGAGCCGTCGCGGTCAAAGAGCTGGTTCGGCTTTTGGTTGATGTTCCTTGAGAATGTATGCCAACGAGTCAAACTCCTCAGACAGCCTCATATATACATCTGACCACCCGTTTGCCATTGAAATTTCCTGCAATGGCCCAGTCGGCGCATAAAGCACTTGCCAATATTTCGGAAGTGGCTTTGCCTCGCCAAAAAATAGGCAGTCTATGATTTGATCGATCTGCGTCTCTGCATCCTTTGGGTATTCAAGTCCCCAACCTTCCTTTGGGGAATGGGCGAGCAGAACTTTGACAGTTGCCAAGTTCATCATGAGTCGCATTCTGTCCGGATATTCTTTCATATTTTCTCATGCCGAACGATGAAAGTCAGGTTTCGAGCGGAACGCGAGGTAACCTGGACTTTCTGGTTCGGGTCGTCTTGTCTTCTTCGCCACCTTTTCCGGCCGCATGAATTCAATCTCTTCAATGGCCTCCGTCAATTGATTCAAAAGCGCCTTGGCTTCAGACAAACTTATCCCAATGCGTATCAGATCACTTTTGAATATTTTCCATTCAGGTTTCGAGGAGGTCTCCAGAAAATCGAGCTTGATCGCATCTTGCGCCAACTCCTCCGTATCATCATGATAAATACCAAGTGATAACTCCCCATCGAGCAATTTGACTCGCATATCATCCATATTCATTCCTCTTGCCCGAACGTTAGCGCGCACCCTCCGAGTGACCCGCAGGGGCACGAGGTAGCGGTGCCGTGCTTTGTTCGGCTAATTCTGTTTGTTTTGCATCGACCCACTGTTTCATTTTCTTATGTCTGTCGTCAGATGAAAACTCAACGACATCGTCCAATGGGCCAAAATTTGATCCTTGGACATTTCCAAAAACGGAAACCGCAACTGTCGGCATAAATGTCGAATGGCCGTAACAGACAAGCCACCCCGGCCCCGTAAGTTTTCCGCTTGGCCGATGGATACCAAAGACGGAGAACAATGTGTATGAATATGGCGCTAATGATTCAAAGGGATCGACATAATTGCGAGCTGCCTCAAACGCTCGCCGCTGAGTCAGTTCCCCAATCCAAAGGCTTGCAAGCAAAACGATTAGGAGCAGGTATGAGTATTTTCCGAATTTTCTCATTCTTTTATTGCCGAACGTTAAGGGTCATGCGCGGCGGGCACGCCGTCGCGTGGACCCGTTGGTTCGACAGGTTTTTCATTATTTTTCTTTTGTAACATATAGACGGCTCCACTGACGACAAGACAAACTGCAAATGAAATGAGAGCCGCAGTCCATCGGTGTGTAACAAGTGCAACGGCCGCAACGAAACCGGCAACGAGAACTGCCTTAAACCATGTTTTTGAAACCGTATGTGGACAGGATTCTGTTCTTCCAAACATCGGCGTCAACTTCACGCCAAAGCGACTAATGAAAAAACACAGCCCCATGCACAGCCCCCCGAGTGCCCCATAAACTCCAGGATGCTGGTGGTGTAAAATGACGAGATGTTCAGTGGTCTGAAACACCGCAATCACTGATCCGACTGCAAAGAATGCGAGGGGCCACGCCCAAAGGGCGTGGGGCCAATTGGCGCTTTGACGCGACACCGTCCCGCAGTGTGAACACTTGAGCCATGCCGCAGAGAGGAACCCATTGCGGATACGGCTTGATGGCCCCAACAAGAACGGGAACTTCTCTCCACACGTAGGACATTTAAATTGTATGGATGGATTCATTATTCCTTATTGTCGAACGTCAGTGGTCACCCTCCGAGCGACCCGTTTGCGGGGCGCGAGGTAGAGGTGCGCCATGTTGTTGTGCCTTTTTGATTTCTTGATTTACCGGGTATTTAATATCAAGGCTCTGGCCAGGATAAATGTGATTTGGATTATTAATCTGATTGCGTTTTAATTATCTGATCAATCGTGTCTCGATCTTGAAATTGTCTCGCAATAGACCAAAGCGGATCTTCCTTCCTGACCACATATGATTCGTAAAATACATCCGCACAGATCATGGCATGAATCGATACCCCCTCAACCCCCTCAGGCTTATTATGCCGAGTAACACACCCGAACAACAGCAGGGCAACAGTGATTGTGAATACGAATCTCATCATTACATTCTATTTTGCACAACGTGCCTTTTGACCCGCGGCGAGCGTGCGAACCGTCGCGGTCCAAAAGCTGGTTCGGGTTATTTTACTTTCTTCCGGATCCAAGCAGGATTGCGTCTGCAATCCAACACAGCGCGTACCTGGACTTCGGTTCCCTCGACACGATAAAACACGGCAAACGGAAATCGTTTTGAAAGAAGCCTGTGGCACTCGAAAATGGCGGGATGTATGCCGCCAAAAAATGCTAATGAGTCAATATCTGACCATAGTGAATCGAGAAAATATACTCCCAGTCCAGGGGACTGTTTCTCGTAAAACCGGTATCCATCAGCGAGATCGACAAGCGCATCCTCAAGGACTCTGACATTCATCAGACCTGATCCCAAACCCTGCGTTTGGCTTCAGCCAAATCAATCAACTTGGATTTTCCCTCGCGGATCCGTTGATCCCGTTCCCGCAACACTTCTCCATGCCATGCAGGGGAAGGTACATCCGCTTGTGAGTGACAAAGACTGTCCCAAACTTCCTCCAATACGCGAAGTTTCTCTGTCACATCCATTTTGTCCAGCGGTATTGCAACATGCATGATTGACTCCCTCAACTGGCTAGAGAATATCACCATCATCTTCCTTCTGCAACATTCAACCATCCCGAACGGCGAGGCGAACCGGACGTTGACCCGCCGCGGGTCGACAGTACGGTTGCGCCTCTGGTTCGGGTTTCATGCATTCAAGCCAGACAGCGGTGGCGGAGTCAGAGTCGCGGTTGCGATTCTTTTGCGAACAAGATCCTGCCATTCCCCTGGAAGTAGGCCGATCTCGGCTTCGGTAAGTGAAAGAAGCGAACCGATGACCTCGACCTCAACATAGCGACTGACAGTCGGATTCTTTACGTCGTTTGGCGGCGTAAATGAGCCTTCGGGTGTGGCCTGCGGAAGCACATAACCTTCCGGCCTGAACAACAAGCCCGTCCCTCGTGGCTTTATCTGGAGTGCTTTGCCGATGAGACATTTGCGCATTGTGTCACTGTCGGCGTAGTCCGCACTTGAGTGTCCTTCTTCTATCTTGCGATTGCTATTTACCGTTACGAATCCGACAAGGACTGATACAAGTCCAATGCCGATAAACACAACTCTGATTAGAACGTTCCTTATGTCGACAGCTTCTTCTGCCCCAATAGGAGGAGACCACGCTCCTTCATTGCTGCTGTACGACACGTTTTGCTGATTCTGGGAATCGCCGCGTGGCTGACCATAAGGCCCCGTGCGAGGGGTACTGCTCGAGGCATCTATCAGGAATGGGAAGAGCATTAACGCAAGGCCACCGAGGAAGAACCACCAACATGATTTCTTGGTCCCCTTAACGTAACTGCTCAGACAGGCGTGACGCTCGGTCCCGGCTACCTTGAGCGGCCACAGTTCGACACTGTCTTGTGTTCTGAATTCCTGTGTCTGATTGTTGGATTTGACATACCAGATTGATGTCGCACCACAGACAGCAAAACCCTCGACCGCATCCGACTCGGACAGGTCGGACAGATGACTATCTGGGTGCGTTGTAGATTCTGACGGATTCATGTTTACCTCCTCTTCCCGAACGCCTGCCTTCACTTTCGGCGCGTTAGCGACGTAAAGTGGGAGGCGTGGTTGGGTTGCCTTTCATCATCTCTTCGATTGCGCTTTTGAACTGCTCAATATCATTGGGAGGAAAGTAGCAAAACCCATTGCCCCAGCGAATTCGGAAGTGATTCCTTGCTGATAGGCATGCTGTCATCTCTCGGGCCACAGGGAACGGCGGCCAAAGCCAACCATGAACAACAACTTCTCGTCTTGAGGCTTCCTCAATTGACACAATTTCCGACTTCAGTAGACGTTTCGGTTTCCCCAGCACCCGCCGAAAGAGGATGCCATCTCCGTCAATTTCCAGACTCCGCACCATGAACAAGAGTGATATCGCGTAGAGCAGGAGAAATGTGATTGCGCCAGCGCCTCCATTGACACCAATGGCGACAATGAGCGCAGGCACACCCATGGCAATCGCAACCTGCAACAAACCGATTGGCGCTCCGATCAAAATATTGATCAAATCACATGGCAATGTTCTCGGTTTTATTTTCATTTTCATAAACCCAACGCTCTGGCGAACCGGCGGCGCGTCAGCGACGTACGGTTCCGCCGGTTGTTGGACCCGGTCATGTTCCTCATTGATTGAATGCAATTGTCATCCCGATGGCTGTTGAGATCACGCCACACAACAGGCTAGTTATAATGACAAGAAAACCTCGTGCCCACAAGTTGTGAATGTTAATGATTCGGAAAAATACAGTAGAGTATGCCGCCGCAGCCGCAAAAAACGGAATGATGAACAATGCGACGTCCGACCCACAAATGGGGACTTTCGTAAACCTCCCGAAATAGATGGCAATGAAGGCACCTGCATGACACGCCGCAATTGATCCGATTGTCATGATCCTTCTTATCATCATTTCCTCTGGTCCAACGTCATCGTTGAGCATCGAGGCAACCGCTGGGTTGCCGAGTATGCTCAAACGATTTGTTAGGCTAATTCTTGTCTTTCTTCAAGTTCTTGCTTCATCATTCTCCGTATTTGCTTACGCCAAGAAACAAGCCGACCCAGAATGAAAGAAATGCAAGAACTAGGGAAATCGAAGTTAAACCGGCTATCCGCCATGCTGAAAGTGGGTGAAAACTGCGTGAGCGAAGAAGTGCATAGGCATTAAAGGCAAGTGCCGACAGATATGGTGCTAGAAAAAAGATTACAATGTCTCTTAAGTCGGAACTATATATCCCTGTCTTTGAAATAGGTCCACCAGGATAAAGCGCGAAGACAGCGATGGAGTGAAACGCAAAGATGCAAGGTATAAGACCGAGAAACAACAGTTTGCGGCTTATTGCGACTTGTGACGCGGCATACATTTGCTTGGGTTCTTTGCTGCTTTTCTCCCTCTCGGTTATCTCTGCGGTTACCATGGCATACCGTTCGGATTGTGCTTGCTTGTCAATTGAGTGACTAATCGAAACAAGTTCTTCGTAAGACTGTTTCTTTAGGTATGACTGATATTCAGCGTCTTGCATTTCTCTTATTATTTCTGAAGCCTAACGTTGGTCAGCAGGCTGAAGGAGCCCGCAGGGCGAGTTCTAGCCTGGCTGACCTTGTTGGATGCATTTCCCGTTCTCTTATTGATCGGCTGAATGACTAATTCTTTGTCTAATCGTTCGTATTATTAATACCATTCCTGTCACCGCCGCCACAATAGCAGTGACGGGACAGAGGCCGACAAACAACCACATCAGACCGAAGAACCCCTGCGAAAGCACTGATGGCTTTGCAGCTGGATCCCAATCAAAAGCCGCTAGCCACCAAAGAAAGCACATTAGCATGGCCAGCGCAATGCAAAGCCAGATCGCGCCGAGACTCATCCAGAAATGTTTCTTCTCAATTCTGAATCTCATTAGTTTCATCCAACGCCCCGGTTCACTGGCACCGAACCCGACAGGGTGAGGTGTACAGTGCGACCGCTGGTTCTCCTAGTATTAATCCCGTTTCCCCTGCAGTCCGTCAAATTCAATTTGAACAGAAGGTAGGATGAGAAGGCTGATCTCCTTAAGCCGTGATAAAATCACAGGCAAGCTAAACGCACTCAAAGGTGCAAAAAGGAGATCAGCCATGAAGAATAATATAACGGTAGGGATGGATTTGGGAGATAAAAATCATGAGGTTTGCATTTTGGATGCAGACGGGAAAGTGTTGCTGCGAAAGCAGATTACCAACACGAAGGAAGCCCTGAAGAAGTTTTTCAAGGGTTACAAGGGGGCCGTAGTGGTGATGGAAGCCGGGACCCATTCCCCTTGGATATCAAGGCTTCTGGAAGAACTTGGTTGCGAAGTGTTGGTAGGGAATGCGAGGAAGCTGCGGATGATCTGGTCAGCGGACAATAAAAACGATGTGCGGGATGCGGAAATGCTGGCACGAATAGGCCGGATGGACCGAGCCTTGCTGTATCCGATCCACCATCGAGGGGAAGCGGCCCAGCAGGATCTGGCTGTTCTGAAAGCACGGGATCAACTGGTGAGCGTGCGAGCGGATCTGGTGAATCATGTTCGAAGCACAGTGAAGGGGACGGGTTGTCGGATCAACAAATGCAGTACAGAAGCATTCGCCCGGAAATCGGTGGAGAGTATTCCTGATGGGTTGCGCCCGGCTTTGCTGCCGGTGATAGAAGCCATCGAGGGGCTCAGTGAGAAAATCAGGGCATTCGACAAGGAGATTGCGACCCGGATGGAAGAGAGGCATCCTGAAGCCAAGCGGTTAAGCCAGGTGCCTGGTGTCGGACCTGTGACGTCGATGGGCTTTGTGTTGACGGTAGAAGATCCCTCTCGATTCAAGAAAAGCCGGTCGGTGGGGCCCTACTTGGGAATGACTGCCCGTCGTGACCAATCGGGGAAGACAGACAAGCAACTGCGGATCACGAAATCGGGGGATGAGTACACCCGCCGGTTGTTGGTGGGTTGTTCCCACCACATACTGGGTCCATTCGGGGCTGAGGGTGAGTTGCGCCGCTTCGGGCTGAGGTTGGCCGCCCGTGGAGGGAAGAATGCGAAACGCCGGGCCATCGTGGCCGTGGCTCGTAAACTGGGAGTGTTATTGCATCGGTTATGGGTCAGCGGGGAAGCCTATGATCCAGAATATCTGAAACAGAAAAAGCCGCAGAATGCAAATAAAGCAGCTTAAAAGAAGTGTGGGGTCGAACGCCTGGCCGAGGCAACGCGCGGGTAAATGTGATCATTCCTGCAAACCATCTGGCCGCGCTCTATCCCTTCGGGATGAAGAAGCATTGAAGGTGAAGAAATAGGAGAACAAGGAGAAATCAAGCGACCTGAAGCCAGATCATATTTTCAGCAGAGGTACTTTACGTCCCGTCCGGGTGACTGCGTTTTGCGACAAGAACCGGTTGCCGACCAAGCAACACAAGACGAGTTCGGACAGAAGGTAGCAGCCCCACGACGGACCCTAACATGCACCGGATCAATGGTGGATCCATAAAGAGTGCGAATGGAAGCATGACGTTCAGGGGGCCTCGAAAAGAAAATATGGTGTCCGTGAACGGACGCTTGACTTAGCCTTCTCATGGAAGCACGCAAAGATCGCAAAGGCGGCTGCGGCGAGTACACCGCAACCGCAGGAATATATTTTTAAAATTCAAAACCCTGGCATTTTCGCCGTAAGCGTATCTATTTCCTCCTTCGCGGTCTTCGCGATCTTCTGTTCAAAATTGTTTTCTTCACACCCAATTATATGAAGAACCCGGCAACAAAACCTGACTTCCCACTCCTCTATGTCGCCCGACTGGAAACCACCAGCAGGCTGGCGGAGCTTTACGATGACGATTCCGTTGAGGGCGGGGATGATCAATGCACCGCCTGGTTTGATGCCGACCGGGATCTGGCCATTATCGAGTATTACTGCGCCACCAAGGCCGAGGCGACCCATCGGCTGGCCGCCATGGCCGCTTTTCTGGAGTCCCGCAAAGGAGCGGATCCCCTCATCTGCCTCGTTCGCGAGTTGCCCGTTGAGGACTGGGCGGAAGCCTGGAAGAAATTTTTTCACACAGAAAAGGTCTCGGACCGCATCTGGATCAAGCCGTCATGGGAGTCTTGTCCTGCGCCCCCCGGCGATATTATAATAGAAATTGATCCCGGCATGAGTTTCGGTACCGGCCAACACGGCACCACGCGCGGTTGCCTGGAAATGATTGACAACCTGACGGGCTTTCCCCCGGACGCTACATTCGCCGACCTTGGCTGTGGCTCCGGCATCCTGACCATCGCCGCCGCCAAATTGGGGTACACCCGGCTCATCGCACTGGACAACGATCCCCTCGCCGTACGAATTGCACGGGAGAATGCCGAATTGAACGGGGTATCCAGCCACATCCGGTTTATGACAGGTGACGTCGCCAACGCCGGTCTTGAAAATTCCTGTGACATTGTGGTCGCTAATATCCTGGCACCGGTACTGATAGCCAACGCCCGTGTCCTTGCCGGCTTTCTGGCGCCCACCCCTCACGCCCGGATCATTCTCTCCGGCATTCTCAATCCCCAGGCTGCCGATGTACAGACGGCCTTCGAAGCCCAAAACATGGACGTCGAGGAATGCATTCAACGCGGCGAATGGACCACCTTTTGCATGAAAAAAAGAACGTCGGACTCGTCACTCGCAACTCACAACTCGTGACTCTCATGCCCCGTGCTCCCATCACACACCAAATCCTGATCAACTGGGCAGGCCAACGCGTCTTCCATGATGCCAAAACTTTGGCTGAACGCGGACTGGTTCAGGATGTGGCCTACGAAGAGCCCTACGTCACCGGCACTGTGCTCTGGAGCAACCGTCCCCTGAAGACCTCGGTCCGCATCCTGCAGGATGGCTCCGCCCAAAATCACTGTCCCTGTCGCGACAGCAAAGAACGGGGCATCATCTGCGCCCATGTGGTGGCCTTGTGCCTGGAATTGATCCGGCGCGCCAATAACCCCGAGATTGAGGCCAAGCGGCAGGAGGAACTCCGCCGTGCCGAACGCATCGCCCGGTTCAACGAGGCGGCCTACGCTAAACGAACCCGCAATGGGATCGCCGGCAGTACCGACGCCCATATCCGGCTGACCCTCAAAAGCGGTTGGCGACGCGAGGTCTTGAATAACCGGATTCCGATCCGTTGCGACGCCCTGATCGGCGACCAGGTCATTCCCCTGAGTACCATTCCCCCGACCCTCACGCTGGGGTTGACCCAGAAGAACGAATCGGTGCTCTTCGTACTCGAGGATATCTGTGAAGGCCCGGCCAAAAGCGAAATTGATCTCAAACCGCAGGATTTTGTCGCCTTACTTCAATTACTGCAGGGCCTTCAGATTGAGGAGGAAGGCAATCCCCTTCCCCTCACAGTGGCCGCCACTAAACTGACCTCGTTCCTCCATCTCGACCTCGATCGGGATAACGGGGAACTGATCTTGATGATTCACACCGAAATTCCCTTCCGCCAAGCCACGGAAATCCCGCTGTACATTGTCTCAGGGCGGCATGGGTGGGTTTTCGGGGCCAACCATTTCTGGCCCCTGGAACAGATTCTCCCAGACCCCATCCGCTCCATTTATATCGAACCTGTCATCATCGCCCGTACTTCCGTACCGCGCTTCATGCAGACGGAACTTCCCATGCTTGCCGGCTTTATGCGGGTGGAGAGCGATCTATCCCTGGATCTATTCCCCATTGAGCCGGCCCAGCCGAAATTCCGGTTCGTCATCAAGGGCAGCCCCGCCTCGCTCGCCGGAATCCTTTATGCCGAATATAACGGATACAAAATGGTGGCCGCCAAAAAAGATCCCCAAGGCCAGTTTGCCATTCCGGACCCCAACGACTTTCTGCGTTATCTGGTGCGGAATATGGATGCGGAACGGACCGCCACCGAGTTTCTGGCCCAATATGGGTTTGCCGGCGAATGCGGCGACAACCTCACTCCCGTGGTCGGCTGCCGGGAAGTCTTGAATGTCCTCGGCAGTCATGTCCCCGCCCTCCGCCGCAAAGGCTGGCGGGTCGAAATGGAAGGCCGGGTCGAAGGGTTCATGGAGACAGCCGAATTCGCCACCCCGGTCGTTCATATCAATTACAAGGATGACCAAACCGGCTGGTTTGAGGTCGGATTTGATTTTGAAGATGGTTCCGGCAATCGCCTCACCTCCGCCGAAATCCAGCGGGCCCTGCGCAAGGGGGATTCCTTCATCGACCATAACGGGCGCACCATCATGCTGGATGCCGAGGCCATTGAGGGTATGATCGAGGTCTTTCGGGATTGCTCCAGTGGGGAGAGCACGCAACCCGGAGTGTTCCGCATGCCTTCGGTTTACGCTTCGTATGTCAAAAACTCTCTCGATGCCCTCGACGGGGTGGACGTGGAAGCCCCGCTGGCATGGCGGACTCAGGCGGAGCGTCAATCCCAGGGACTCGCGATTGCACCGGCCGAAATCCCCGCCACCCTCGATGCCATTTTACGGCCTTATCAAAAGGAAGGCGTCAACTGGCTGCGGTTCCTGGAGACCAACACCTTCGGCGGCATCCTGGCGGATGAAATGGGGCTGGGGAAAACCCTCCAGACGCTGGTCTGGCTGCAGATGGATCGTTATCACCCAGCCGTCCGCGGCAAACCCTGCCTGATTGTCTGCCCCACCAGTCTGGTTGGAAACTGGGCGGAAGAAGCGCAGCGGTTTGTCCCCTCCCTGAAAGTTCTCACCCTTTCCGGAAGTGACCGTCATACCAAGTGGGCGGAGCTTCCGCAGGCCAACCTGGTTGTCACGTCCTATGCCCTGCTCCGCCGGGATGCCGAACATTACCGGGAACATGAATTCGGGGTCCTGGTATTGGACGAAGCCCAGCACATTAAGAACCGCTCCACCCAGAATGCCATTGTCGCCAAGGAAATGAAGGCCTTCCATAAAGTGGTTCTCACCGGAACACCCATCGAGAACAGCGTATCGGACTTATGGTCCATCATGGACTTCCTGATGCCCCATTACCTGGGTAATCACGACAGTTTCCGGCACAACTGCGAACTGCCGATTGCCGCCGGAGGACCGGAAGGAGATGCCGCCCAAGCCCGGCTCCGTCGCAAACTCCAACCTTTCCTCATGCGCCGCCTGAAAGTCGACGTCGCCAAGGATCTGCCACCCCGTATTGAACGTATCGCGTCCTGTACGCTCAGCAGCGACCAGAAGGCCGTTTATAAACAGTTGATCGATAGCTCCCGCAACAAACTCACGGATCTGGTCGCCAAACAGGGCTTCCAGAAATCCAGGATGGAAGTACTGAAGACCCTCCTGCGCCTCCGCCAGATCTGTTGTCATTTGGACCTGCTCAAAATGGAGGGGCTCAAGGTCGAGGCGCCCTCGGCCAAGATGGAACTTTTCTTCGAACTGCTCGATGAGGCGCTGGATGGCGGACACCGCGTGCTGGTATTCAGTCAGTTTGTTTCCATGCTCACGATTCTGCGGGCCCAGATGGATCACAAACAAATCCCCTATTGCTACCTGGATGGCGCCACCAAGGATCGCATGGCCGTGGTGCATAAATTTAATACCGACCGGAAGATCCCCGTCTTCCTGATCAGCCTGAAAGCCGGTGGCGTGGGACTGAATCTGACAGGGGCCGACATGGTGATCCATTTTGATCCCTGGTGGAATCCCGCCGTGGAAAACCAGGCCACCGACCGCGCTCATCGTATCGGCCAGAAGCGCACCGTTTACAGCGTCAAACTGATTACCAAGGGCACCGTGGAAGAAAAGGTGCTGGAGTTGCAGCGTCGGAAAAAAGCCATCATCGATGCCACCCTGACCACTGGTGAAAATGCCTTCACCTCCATGACCTGGACGGATATCCAGGATTTGTTGACCCTATAGGAGCCTCAATGAGCACAACCACAGGACCGTATCTCGTCTGGTTTGACACGGAATATTCCACGCTGGAACTTGAGCAGGCCCACCTGTTACAGGTCGCCATGGTCGTCACGGATATGCAGGGAAAGCGCATCACCTCACCGGAGCAGGACCTGGTGACACCAGTACGGCTTCCCCCTGCAGCAACCGTTAGTGACTTTGTCACCAAGGAATGCCCGGACATTGTCACCCAGGCCCGCCTGGAAACCGCCCCCACCGTTTCGGATGTGGATCACCTGCTTGCCACCACCCTGGACTCCATCGTCGGCCCCGTGGCGGCCAAAATCAAAGATCGCCCCATTCTGGCCGGCAACACGATTCATGCCGACTGGTGGTTCGCTCAACGCTTTCTCCCCACCTTCCTCGGGCGCCTGCATTACCGGATTCTCGACGTCAGTTCCCTCAAGATTCTCTGGCTCAACGCCAAACTCGGCCCGGAATTCGCAAAGGAAAACATTGCCCTGATGCAGGACTATCTGCCCGGTTGGACGCTGCCCAAGCAGGCCCAACGCCATGACGCCCTTTATGATGTCATGTGCTCCATCGCCGAGCTGAATTTCTACCGGCAGAATTTCTTGAAATGAAAATCATCACGGACCTCAAAGCCATCAAGCGACTGGGAAAGCTTCGACAGGCGGAAAATGATGATTTTCGCATGTATCTGAGAGAGTTGCCCTACTCCATCAGAACCATTGATCAAGCCGTCGAGACGACCTATGGCAAGGTGGCGCAAAAGGTGGATTGCACCCTTTGCGCCAATTGCTGCCGTAAACTCAATCCCACACTGACCCAGGCCGATGCCAAACGATTGGCCCGTCACTTGGGTTTGACGTTCAACACCTTTCACGACCGATTCCTGCAGACCATTCAACACGAGAAAAAAGAAATACTAATCTTCAAAAGGCGCCCCTGCCCCTTCCTGAAAAAAAATCACTGCACCGTCTATGAAGTCAGGCCCCGGGATTGTCGCTCCTACCCGCACCTGCACCGGCGTGGCTTCGTATACCGGGTACGTCAATCCGTTGAAAATTACGATTGCTGTCCGATCGTTTTTAATACATATGAAGCGCTGAAAGACACCCTCGCGCAGAGAATCAAGATGAAACCCAAGCCCGTAAGGAGACCCTGATGAAAGCCCTCGTAGATGCCTCAATTTGTGTTGGTTGCGGACTCTGTACCAACATCTGTCCCGAAGTCTTTGTGATGGATGGCGATATCGCCATCGTGAAAGGCGACATGGTGCCTGCGGAGGCCATGGCCTCCTGTAAGGATGCAACGGCCTCCTGCCCAGTTACGGCGATTACGATGCAGGACAAGTAAAGCGCCGCACCCATGATCATCCGGAGTTTGATTCTGGTGGCCATTCTGGTCTGCCCTTTGGGGAGCAAAGCCGAAAGGCTCGCCTCCCGCCCCTTAGCCCTGTCCCCTTCCGACCGCATTCTGATCCTTGCGCCCCACCCTGATGATGAGGTGGTGGGCTGCGGTGGTATCATCCAGCAAAGCGTGGCCATGAAACTTCCCATCCAGATCGTCTATTTCACCTACGGCGACAACAACGAATGGTCTTTTCTGGTTTACCGGAAGCACGCCGTGTTCCTGCCCAGCGCGGTCAAACTGATGGGCCTGATCCGGCATGATGAAGCGGTGGCGGCCGCGACGGCAATGGGCTTGGAAACCAACCAGCTCACCTTTCTGGGCTATCCTGATTTCGGGACCCTCCACATCTGGCTCAATCACTGGGGTGAGTGCCCGCCCGATGTCGGCATGATGACCCATGCCACCGCAGTGCCCTATGCCAGTGCCTTACGCCCGGGCGCCCCCTATCGCGGACAGGAAATCGTCCGGGATCTCACCACCGTGTTCCGGACCTTCAAACCCACCAAAATTTTTGTATCCCACCCGGCGGATTTCAACGTGGATCATCGGGCGCTGTATTGTTTCACCCAACTGACCCTCTGGAACCTTGAAGCCGAGATGCACCCGGAAGTTTTCCCTTACATGGTTCATTTCCCCCGCTGGCCCGACCAGCGCGGTAACCACCCGAACCTCCCGCTGAAGCCCCCGACCTTTTTTGATGATGATATTGCCTGGCGGGTTTTCGGACTTTCGCCCGATCGGGTCATAGGTAAGGAGAAGGCCCTGCGGGCCCACCAGTCGCAATTTGAATATGCCTCCCGCTATCTCGAATCCTTCATCCGGACCAATGAACTCTTCGGCGATTTCGAGACAATATCACTTCCTATCCCCAAGCCCTCCACTCCCAAATCAAAAATAAGCCTTTCTCCCCGGGGTGCCCCCCGCCCTGATGAACGTGACGAGGAAGACCATTTGACCGAATCCGAGAGCAATGGCTTTGTCGGCATTGAATGGCGCCATATCCTACTGGAAACCAATGCCGTCAAACTCTCCATCAACTTGTCGCGCCCCCTGGGCGAAACGGTAACCGCCGCCATCCAGGTTTTCGGTTATCGCCACGATATTCCGTTCGAGTCGATGCCGAAAATCCGGGTGGAAGTCGGACTGCTGGGTTATTCCGTGCACAACCAGCACCTGGCCTTACCCCCAAAATCAGTCTCGGTGTCACACCACATGAGAACCATCGAAACCGAAATCCCACTGGACCTCCTGAACCGACCTGAGCGCCTCTTCGTCTGCGCCCGGACCTACCTGAGTGATATCCCCCTCGACTGGGTCTCCTGGCGCCTCGTGGAGTTCAAGTAAGTTCAATTCCGCCCCCGACTTATCTTGACAATTTGGGAACCCGGAGGACAATCTCACCTCGAAAAAAACGGAATAAATAGACCCCTCCACCTCATGCAAACGGGAACCAACCCAACTCAACTCGATACCGTGCCCCCCCGGAACGCCACGGAAGGCCGGGACACCCCGACCATCATTGACCGGCACGACACACCGACCGAAATCCTCACCCCCGCCATCAATACCGTGCCTTACCAGATTCTCAGCGAAATCGGGCGCGGGGGAATGAGCACCGTTTACCTGGCCAAAGACATCAAGCTTGGCCGCTTCGTTGCCATCAAACGCCTCGGTCAAAGTTTCCTGAGCGAAGGATCCATGCGGGACCGGTTTCTCCGCGAGGCCCAGTTGGTCGCCTCACTCAGCCACATTTACATTGTCAAACTCTACGACTTCGATGTCAAAAGCGCCGAGCCCCAGATCGTCATGGAATATGTGGCCGGCCCCGGGAAAGCGCCGGCCCCCGACTGGCCGCCCCTCTCGCTGAACCTGGAACAGAAACTTGAACAAAACGCCGCCCCCCTCTCCCTGCGCGTCTCCGTCGTCCTGGTTAAAAAACTCTGCGCCGCCATTGAATATGCCCATCGGCGGGGGGTCATTCACCGCGACCTGAAACCCTCCAACATCCTTCTCGATGAACACGGCGAACCCCGTATCGTGGATTTCGGGATCGCCCGCCAGACCACCTCCGACGCCGCCAAATTGACCATGACGGGCACCCGCATGCTCTCCCTTGGTTACGCGGCTCCGGAACAGGAAACGAATCCCGCCATCGCGGATGAACGCTCCGATGTCTACAGTCTTGGCGGAATCCTCTATTTCTGCCTCACGGGTGAAAATCCCCGGTTTTTCAGGGATTCCCGCATTCCCGATTGCCTCCGCCCCATCATTCTGAAAGCCATGGAGCAGAACCCCTCCCAGCGCTGGCCTTCGGCGAAGGACTTCGGTGATGTCCTGGCGCAATCCGCCGGTGATTTTCTCTCCCCCCTCACCGATCCCGGCATGTGGCGCTGCAAATGGTGTAACGCCTTGAACCCTGTGGACAGTCGCTACTGCACCCACTGTAACTGGGATGGCATGGAAAGTTGTCCGGAATGCACCGGTGAAACCCGCGTCGGGGTTCGTTTCTGCGGCCAATGTTCCACGGATATCAAAACCTTCGAGGATATGCGGGCCCTGCTCAGCCGGTTGCGTGAGTACCGGCGGTTGAAGGATTTCGACCGGATCAAGGATGCCGCGGATGCCGCCAACCGGTTCCAGCCCAAAGGGAGCAAGGGCCGGGAACTGATTCAGGAAATCAATGAACTGGGCGAGACCGCCACCTGGGCGCTCAAACGCAAGGATGAATTGACGCAGGCCATTTCCTCAAGCCTCGATCAGCAGAATTATGAGGAAGTCCGTGAACGGCTCAACGAATACGGGGTCCTTGACGACGGCCCGGAATATAAAGAGTTACGCGGAGAGTTGCCCTGGCGCATTGCCGAACGCAAGATTATCGCGCTCCGCGAGGACCTGAGCCAGGCGCGGCAGCTATTGGTCGATAAACAGCCCGGTCAGGCCCGGGACCGCCTCAACGCGATCGAGAACAGTCTCCTGTCCCTCGGCCAGTTGGAATCCCAATTCCCCTCCCTTAAAGGCACACTCATTCAGGACAAACATCAAACAGGCCTTGAAGCGGGATCCTACGCCAAGGCCGTCGCCGCCCTCTCCAAAGAGACTGAGCAACTGAAAGCGGATCTGGAGGCGACCCGGCAAACCATTGAACGCCTCACCCAGTCGGCGACCCAGGCACTTCAAGCACAGGATTACGAAGGGTGCCTCAATATTTGTGCGACCCTGAAAAGTATTTCTGTCGAATCCTCTTCCGCCGATGCCCTCGCAGAAAAAGCCACGAAACAGATGGAACAGATTTCCCGACTCCTGACACGGGCCGAGGACGCCCTGCGCAAAGGCAACCCCCAGTCCGCGGAACGGGCCACCCGGGACGTGCTGGAGCGATTCAAACGCGACTCCCGCCCCGCCCAGCAGCTCATGCAAAAAATCCGCCGATTCCAACGAAAACGAACCCTCGGGGTGTTGACGCTGAGCCTTCTGGTTGCCTCCGTGCTCTATGTGCTCAGCATCGGACCGGTATTTCAAATCATGCTTAACCGCGGCACCCTGTCAGTCAACACCCGGGATACCCTGCGCATCGTCTACCAACCCGTGTACTGGCTACATGCCCATACCTTGCTACACGCCTCCCTCGACCAATACGCCCGGCACTGGAATGCCCCCATTTTCGAGACACGGTAATACTATGGATGGTTATCCTGAATCCCTGGGATTCAAATCATGTTTGCGCACCAGCCGCTGCAGGTAGGCCCGCTCGATCTGCGCCTCGCGGGCGGACCGGGAAATGTTCCCGCTATTCCGTTCCAGCAGTTTCACAATATAGCCCCGCTCAAAGTGGTCGACCAACTGGTTCTTGGCATCCTTGAAGGGCATGTCCGACGTGTCGACGGCCGCGGCATCCGGATCTGGCGAACCCATGCGTCCCATGGTGAGGCAGGCACCCAGATCAATCGCAGCCCCCCGCACCCCCATCTCGATCACGTTACGCAACTCGCGGGCATTTCCCGGCCAATCGTGCTGACGGAAGAGATCCATACTTTTTTCAAATTCCGACCAGGCCTTCACATCGTCAGACCCCGTGAGATCCTTGAGGATGCAACGCACAAGCAGAGGGATATCATCCTTCCGCTGCCGCAGCGGCGGCAACTCAATCTTCACAATCGAGAGGCGGTAATAAAGATCCTCCCGGAACCGGCCTTCCCGCACCTCGCGCTCCAGGTTGCGATTCGTGGCCGCAATAATCCGCACATCCACCGGACGCACCGTATTCGCCCCCAACCGCCGGACTTCCTTTTTCTCCAATACCCGCAGGAGTTTTGGCTGAAGGGAAATATCCAATTCGCCGATCTCATCAAGAAAGACCGTGCCGCCGTGAGCCGCTTCAAAGGCCCCCACCCGCTCGGTGCCCGCCCCCGTGAAGGAGCCTTTGGCATGCCCGAATAGTTCGCTTTCGATCACCCCTTTGGCCAGGGCGCCGCAATCAATGACCATAAACGGCTTTTTGTTGCGGGGACTATGCGCATGCAGCGCCTCCGCCAGAAGTTCCTTACCGGTTCCGGTCTCCCCCTGGATCAAAACCGCCGCATCGGTTTTGGCATATGTTTCCGCCAGATGAAACACCCGGCGCATCGCCACGCTCACCCCGTTCAACCGCCCGAAACTATCGCGGGCACTCAACGGATAGGACATCGTTTCCTGCAACGGACTGAAGACCATGCGGGTCTTGCCCACCTGAAATTCCACGCCCTGGCTCAGATAGACTTCACACACCCGTACGCCCTGCACCATGGTTCCATTGGTACTGCCAAGATCCCGCAGGAAGAATCCATCCTCGCGCTGGATGATCTCACAATGCCGCCGCGAGGCCGCCTCGTCGGTCACAATCAGGTCATTCTGGGCGCCTGCCCCGATGGTAAAAACGTCCTTATCAACAGGCACTTCGCGTCCCGGCCCGGTCGTGTTGATAATCAGAAGTTTCGCTTTTTTCAACTGCAAGGCGCGGGGCACACTTTTACGGTCCAGCATCACCGTTTGAAGTCCAGCTCTGCCTGTATGTTTAACGGTTGTATCACTCATAATAGTTGTCAAACAACCTACCCCGCCAATCCGTCTGAGTCAACGGGAATCTGCATACAAGAGGACACACCAAAACTTTTCAATGGCATACTAGGCAACACAATCCGCCATTTTGGGAATGCGGATCCCCACCGCCGTCACGATACACCCCCTATTCCGGGACATGGCATGAATCGTGCTAAAAAATATGGATTAAAAAGGAGTTCCCATGTCAAACACTTCGACAATTGAAAAACTCGACCAACCGGGTTCACCCCAAGGCGACATTGAAACCGTTAAGGCCCTGAATACCGCCTACGAAAAAATGACTCATCAGGTGCGCCAGGCCATTGTGGGTCAGGATCTGGTGGTGGAACAGGTGCTTGTGGCCATCTTCTGCCGCAGTCATGCCCTGCTGGTGGGCGTTCCCGGCCTTGCCAAGACCTTGCTGATCAGCACCCTCTCGAAGGTGATGGACCTGAGTTTCAAACGCGTCCAGTTCACCCCCGATCTCATGCCGGCCGACATCACCGGAACGGATGTGCTCGAGGAAGACCGCACCACCGGCAAACGCGCGTTCCGTTTTGTCCATGGCCCCCTGTTTGCCAACATGGTTCTGGCTGATGAAATCAACCGTACGCCTCCCAAGACTCAGGCGGCCCTGCTGGAAGCCATGCAGGAGCGGATTGTCACCGTGGGCGGCGGGGACTTCAAACTACCCGACCCCTTCTTCGTGCTGGCCACCCAGAACCCCATTGAACAGGAAGGCACCTATCCCCTGCCCGAGGCCCAACTGGATCGCTTCATGTTTATGATCAAGGTGGATTACCCTTCGGCGGCGGAGGAACTGGAAATCGCCAAAAAAGTCACCGGCACCTACAAGGCCTCTCTTTCGCCCGTCTTAACTGGCGAGGACATCATTAAACTGCAGGAGATCGTGCGCCGGGTCCCGGCGGCCGATCATGTGTTTGAGTATGCCCGCGATCTCGCCCGAGCCACCCGCCCCGGCCCGGCCTCACCGGCCTTCGTGCGGGAACTGGTCCAATGGGGCGCCGGTCCGCGCGCCACGATCAACATGATGATGGCCGCCAAAGCCCGCGCCATCCTGCATGGTCGCTATCACGCCACTACGGAAGATGTCCGCGAGATGGCCGTCTGCGTACTGCGGCACCGGATCGTTCCGACGTTCAATGCCGACGCCGCCGGCATCTCCACCGACCAGATTGTCCAGCGACTCCTGGAAGAAGTTAAACCCTTGTCCAACGGATCACTGAATTAACCACATGGTTGATTCATCCCATAATTCTTCCGCCTCCGTCCCGCCGCAGTTCCAGTTGCTCGATCCTGAGGCGATGGCGAAGATCAACCGGATAGAACTGCTGGCCCGTCAAACCGTGGAAGGCTTCATCTCCGGCCGCCACAAAAGTCCCTATCGCGGGTATTCATCTGAATTCGCCGAACACCGTGAATATGCGCCCGGCGATGACCTCCGCGATCTGGACTGGCAGGTCTACGCCAAATCCGACCGCTACTACATCAAGCAATATATTGAAGAGACCAACCTCCGGGCGACCATTCTGCTCGATGCCTCCGGCTCCATGGCCTACCGCGGGGAGAACGCCGCCAAACACCAGGGCAAACCGCTCAGCAAATTCGAGTACGCCCGATACCTCGCCGCCTGCCTGGTCCGCCTCCTCCTCAACCAGCAGGACGCCGTCGGCCTCGTCACCTTTGACAGCGCCATCCGCAACTACATTCCCTCCCGGACACGCACCAACCACATGAGTGTCCTGCTGGAATCGATGTTCAACACCCAACCCGGCGCCGAGTCGGCCCTGGCCCCGGTTTTCCATGAAGTCGCGGAACGGGTCCACCGTCGCGGACTCCTGATTATCATCTCCGATCTGTTCGACAAGCCGGAAGACCTCCTCAAGGCGCTGCACCATTTCCGTTTCCGCAAACACGAGGTCATCCTGATGCACGTGATGGCGGATGAGGAGCTGACTTTCCCGTTCCAGAACTGGAGCCAGTTCCGTGATCTTGAGCAGGATGGCCACCATCTGGAACTCGACCCGGAATCCCTCCGTTCGGCCTACCTGACCGAAATCCGCGCCTTTCTCGACACCATCGAGAAAGGCTGCGGCGAAATGCATATCGACTACGTTCCTTTTTCGACCCGCCAGGATTTCGATATTGCCCTGGCCAGTTATCTGGCCCACCGGAAAAGTTTGGTGAAACGATGACGTTCCTTAAGCTCTCCATGTTGCTCGGGCTTCTGGCGATTGCCATCCCCATCATCATCCACCTGCTGAACCGCAGCAAACCCCGCCCGATTGAATGGGGGGCGATGCAATTCCTGCTGGCCTCCATCATTGCCCGCCGCCGCCGTGTAAAAATTGAAGACGGCATCCTTCTCTGCCTGCGCTGTCTGGCTTTAACCGCGCTGGCAGTGGCCATGGCGCGCCCCTTCCTTCCCAGTATGTCGGCCATTCCCTGGGTTCTGATCCTGCCCGGCATTCTGGTCGCCGTGCTCTGCGCCGGGATCGCCACCGTCCTCTGGCCCAATGAACAGTTGCGCCGCCGGTTGCTGAAAATCGCCGGGGTGATGCTGGTTGTCGCCGTGCTGGCCACGCTTCTGGAACAACGCATCCAGGCCCGCCGCTGGATGACCGCGGCGGGCGGGAGGGACACGGTCATTATCCTGGATGCCTCTTTATCAATGACCCTGACGTCCGACGGAAAAAGCAATTTCGAGCGGGCGACACAGGAGGCCCGCGACCTGATCGAAAAATCACGCCCGGGCGATGCCATGGCGATCCTGCTCAGCGGCCCGGTTCCCCAGGCGCTCATCAGCCGGCCCACCTCCGACCGGCGTGAGCTGTTGCGCGCCTTGAGCGCACCGGAATGCAAACCCACCGGAGGCATCATGGCCACACTGGAAGCGCTGAACCTGGCCTCCTCGATCCTGGCGGATGGACCAAATGGATCCAAGACCATCGTCCTCTTCACCGATGGACAGGCGGCCGGTTGGGACG
>Ga0118677_10003455_pt1 | contig 29880 bp, 28 predicted proteins | sample AliMusrvi5mmetaG_FD_86154 | JGI IMG/M metagenome (GOLD analysis project Ga0118677, IMG submission 86154) | reverse complement strand
ACGATTTCAGGCAGCGGCAAGAGCCGCTTTTCCTCTCTCTGAGCCGCTCAGCGGCTCAGCAGATTTCTATCTTCCGGAACCGCTGGGGGCGACATGGGCGGGGGAGCAGGAAGAAAACCTGAAAGCTGGTAGTTGACAACGGGATATAGTGCGTTATTTTTATGCGCTATGAGGACATTTTCAATTATGGAGACCCAACATCATCTCTCCCGGGTCCTGAGAGTTGTGGAGTCGGGCCAAAGCGTCGGGATCACACGGAGGAAGCAGCTTGTGGCAAAAATCATTCCGATGCAGGCGGAGGTTGAGCTTCCGGATTTTGTGTCGAGAGCCCGCAGGGTTTGGGGAAAATCGTGGCAAGGCGTGCCTTCGGAAGTTTTGCTTGATGAGGCCAGAGGGGCTCGTTGAAAACCTACTTTGACACAGGGGTATTGCTCAAGCTTTACACCGGAGAACTGGAGTCCGTGCGCGTCGAGCGTTTTGTCCGTTCGCGCCGGGAAAAGCTGTTTGTTACCGACCTCCATATTTCGGAGTCTGTTTCCGCGCTGAAATTGAAGGTGTTCCGTAAGGAATGTCAGGAGGAAGAGGCAGCGGCAGGAATCGCTCTCATAATGGATGATCTCAAAAGCGGGGTTCTGCAACTCGTGGAAGTGGACTGGATTCACGTTTGGCAGGAATGCCGCTTGCTGTCGGAGAAATTCGCCTCCACCTCGGGTGTTCGCACGCTCGATGCATTACATGTAGCGGTTGCCCGTCTTTCTGGCGCGAAGGAATTTGTCACAAGTGACAGCCGACAATCCAATCTGGCTGCGCGTATCGGATTGCTTGTCATTGATCCCACCGGGCGCTGCTCTGCAGCGATCATTGGTTGATCATTGCTGATTGTTGATTATGGCGGAGCTTATGAATGAAAAACAGGCGAGGGGCGAGGGCCGAGAGTCGAGGGCTGAGAGACGCTGGTTTCGATTCGAGCGGATTGAGGCGTGGCAACTAGCGCGCCTGTTCAACCGGGGAGTCTATTCTGCGACCCGAAAGTTTCCAAAAGAGGAGATGTTCGGTCTGATGTCGCAACTCCGACGCGCTTCGGTCTCGATCTCATCCAACATTGCGGAAGGTTCCGGCAGGAATTCCGATGTGGATTTCGCCCACTTTCTGGAAATCGCATACGGTTCGCTGATGGAGGTGGTCTCTCAACTCTTTTGTGCGCTCGACGAGGCCTATATCACGGAAATAAAATTCAACGAGTTGGCTGCCCAAGCGAATATCCTTGCGGGGAAGATTACTGGGCTCACGAAATCACTTGGCCGCAAGCCACGGATATCCCAGCCCTCGACTCTCGTCGTTCGACCCTCGACCTCACCATGACCTTCAGCGTCATCACTCCGTCTTTCAACCAGCTCGACTGGCTGCGGCTCTGTGTGGCGAGTGTCCGGGACCAGGTTGGCGTTGCCAGCAACGCAATGGGGAATGGGGAATACGGAAACTTGAAAGCTGAAACCGGAAAGCTGAAACCGGAAAATCCGCTTCAAGTCTCAAGTTTCAAGTCTCAAGTTTCCCGATCGCCCCTGGCGGTCGAACACATCATCCAAGATGCCGGATCCCCGGGCATCGAGGGCTTCGCCCGCGAGGTCGGAGCGGCTTTTTATCGGGATGGCGTATTCGTCTTTCCAGACGAAAATGCGAAATGCGAAATGGGGAGTTGGAAATTGGACGAGTCCCAGCACGGCGACGAGCTTCAGAAGTCGATCTCCAAGGGCACTCGACCGTATCGCCTCGCGATCTTCTCAGAGCGAGACAAGGGGATGTATGACGCGATCAACCGCGGGCTGGAAAAGTCGTCCGGCGAGGTCTGCGCGTGGCTGAACTGCGACGAGCAGTATCTCCCGGGAACGCTCGCGAAGGTGGCGAAAATCTTCACTGGGGCGTCGGACTTGGATGTCCTGCTGGGGGATGCCCTGCTGACCGATGCATCGCATCGCCCGGTCTGCTACCGCCGGATCATGGTTCCGTACCGCTGGCACACGAGGCTGGACCACCTGCATTCGCTGAGCTGCGCGATGTTTTTCAAACGCTCGGCCCTCCCCTCCCCTCCGCTGGACCCACGGTGGAAGGTGATCGGCGATGCCGTGCTCATGGATCATTTTCTTGGCTCGGGAAAGAAAATCCGTGCTTGCGGGGATCTGCTCTCCGCTTACGCATTTACCGGCAGGAACCTGAGCGCGAATCCGGCTCACAACGAGCACGCGAAGTGGCTGGAGGAAGCAAAGTGGCCGCCCGGTTTCCTGCGCCCGCTGGTTGTGTTGCAGAACCGGCTGCGCCGGATGGCCCACGGGGCCTACGGGTCTTTTCGAGTTGAAGCGGGGCTGTTTTCGCCGGACTCGCTCATGGAGCGTGTCGCGACCAGTGCGACGGTGCCGGGCACGTGGCCGGATCGCGCGGGGTAGTCGGCGCATCTGGAAAAAATGTATTTGGTCTGATTTTCCGGAGGGATAGAGAATTGCAAAGCCGCCTGCGGCGGGTACGTGGTCGGATTCTTTAAACCACTCATGAATGCAATGGGTGCCGGGCGCAATGGCTCCGGCAGATGCCCGCTCACGCGGGCGGAAATATTGAGGACAAGAGGCGGGAACCGGCTGGCCGGTTCGGCGCTCTGTGTGGTCGTGCGACTCTGCAAACTCGCTTGCGAGATCGCCCGACCACACAGACCCGGAGTCGCTTCGCGATCCGCGCCTCTTCTCCTATTCTGGCAATACCGGCGAAAAGCCCCATTGGGCTTTTCAGATGAGTGTCTATAAGTGGTTAACTTTCTCGTTGAAATACCCCGCCGCAGGCGGCATGACCATTGTGACATCCCTCCGCTGCCCTCGCCGTCTGGCTGCCCGTTCAGCCTCACTGCACAAAAATTGCGGAGGAAGCGGGCGAATCGCCGTTTGCCTTCGGGGAAGAATTCTGGCATGAGAGATCCGGTTCGCGGCCCCACTGAAACATGAAAGCAATTCTCCTCACCATCGCGTTCGGCCTGCTGGCTCTGCTCGTTGACATGTATTTCGCGGAGATCATTCTCGCACCGTTCTTGTGTGTTATTTGGCTCCTGTTCATGGCGAGAACCCAGCCATGGAAACGGATGGTGGCTATATTTGGAATACTGTTCTGCATTGTCGTGCTGAGCCTCGTCGACGAGAAATGGGTGACAATTGCCCTGAGGTCATCCGGGTTTTTTATCAGCGGCATTATGGCGGTGGCATTCAGCCGGGCCCGGCAGCGTGCCGAGGACACCGTCACCTCGACATACGCCATTATCCGCGCCATTCCCTCGCCGATCTTGGTTGTGGATTTGACCGGGTCAATCGTGACGGCCAGCGATGCGGTCAAGGAGTGGATACCCGACTATCTCGGGACGATTGTCGGGCATTCATTCGCGGACATCTTTCTGGGCCATCTTCCTCCCGGCCAAGCCATGAAAACATTCCTGGATTGGTTCCACGTGGATGGACAGCGCGAGGAGGTCCTCCACATACGCTCCCAGCCCGACACCCCCATCCCATCAAGTATTTTGACCACTGGAGAAGGCAAGGATCGGCTTCTTGTCGCAGTGCTTCACCTCAAGGTTTGACGGGCCATGTATATCCTGCAGGTGTTCAATCGCTACTTGGAACGGGGAGGCGAAGAAACATCCGTCGAGCGGGTTTCTGATTCGCTTTCCGCGCATCACAGCGTTTTCCATTGCTACTTCGACAGCCGGCAAATGGGGCCCGTTAACGGGTTTCTGGACACGATCTCCGCAGGGATGCAGATGGTTTGGAACACCTCGTCTGCGACGCGCCTTCGTTCGCATGCCGAAGTTGCCAAACCGGATGTGCTCCTTCTCCATAATCTCTTTCCGGTCGGGACGGCCTCGGTCCTGCACGAAGTGGGGCGGCTCCAAATCCCCGCCGTCTCATACATCCACAACTTCCGGCCGTTCTCGGTGAACGGCTACCTGTGGGCAAATGACAGGATCGTCGATGCCGGCCTGCGCAAGAATTTCATCCCCGAGATCCTGGCAGGTTCGTGGCAGGCTTCCCGTCTCAAAACCGGCCTGTATGCCTCGGTGCTCACGGGGATGCACTGGACGAACAGCTTCCGGCACATCAAGGCATGGATCGCGATTTCGGAATTCATGCGCGAGACATTCATCCGGGCAGGAGTTCCGGCCGAGCGCATCTCAACCATCCCGCACTCGTGGGATCCGCTGCCTGCCGCACCGGAACCGGAGGACGGCGGGTATTACCTTTTTCTCGGCCGGTTGATCTCGGCAAAGGGCGTCCGGCTCCTTTTCCAGACATGGCAGATTCTCGAACACAAGCTCGGACCGAAAACCCCGCGCCTCATCATCGCCGGCGCGGGGCCACTGAAGGCAGAGGTTACGCAAGCATCGGCCCAGTCGAATTTCATCGAGTATGCCGGCCTTGTTGACGGCGAGATCAAGGCGGGACTCATCAAAGGATGCCGCGCGATGATCGCCCCATCGCTTTGGTGGGAACCGCTGGGGCTGGTGACTTACGAGGCCTACGACTATTCGAAACCCATGCTTGCGGCAGCTTCCGGCGGCCTCTCGGAAACTGTCCAACACGGAACGACTGGGATGCTCCATCGGCCCGGCAATGCGGAAGAACTGGCCGAGCAGATCCTCCTTCTCGAATCGAATTCCTCCCGGCGACTTGAAATGGGTCGCAGGGGACGGGAATGGCTGCTGGCAAATACTGGCCGGACGGATTGGCTGAGAAAGTTCGACGATGTTCTTAACCGGATTACTGATCGGCGCGAGATGCGGAAAAGCTGAAGCCTGAAAGTTGAGGGCTGTGGGCTAACCCACGACTTCATCCCTCCGCGTGATGGTGATCGGCGTGTTCTGGGCTGCCCGAACAAGAGCGGGGAAATTCGCCTGGGCCTCGGTGATGGAATATCTAGATACCATACCTGATATACGTAGGACGGCATTTCTGGACCGTCAATCGTTCAAGGGCAGAGATCAGCGGGCGATCGCGGGAGCGAACTCGACTTTCTCGGGATCCAATATGCCCAGGGCGGCTTGGGCGAAACGCACCTCCAAGTGACCGTCTTCTCTTGGGGCCAATGTGCTGAGCCGCCTGCGGCGGGGTATTGGAACGAACAGAATGAACCACTAATGGACACTGATCTGGCCGGGGCAATGGCCCCGTCCGCCATTCTGCCAGAAGGAGAGGAAGCGCGGATCGCAAAGCGACTCCGGGTCTGTGCCGCAGGACGATCTTGCACGCGAGCTTGCAGAGCCGTCTTGCGCCACGGACCGCAGAACCGGGAACCGGGTCAACCACCCTTTGCGCAGCAAGTTGTAAATGACTTTCCGGGCCGTTGCTTCGTTCCCCAAAAGGGAAAGGGACGACCTCCAAGGGCGGAGCAGCCGACGACGTTGTCATCGGGCCGAAATACACGGAACTTTTTGATGTGTTTTGCATATAATACGGCAGCTATTACGCTTTATTGTAACATTTACATGAGTTTATGAAAGCGTCTCATTGATTGAGATTGATTTTTAACGACTTACGACACATCGAGACGTTGGCATGGCTTTTGCTGAATAATATTCTAACTATGAAATACACCAGCTCCGTCCTTCGCACAACACTCGCCTTGGGATTTGTCAGCCTGACGCTCGCAGTCGGCCACGCCGAAAGCATCATGGTCACTACCGCCGAGGGGCCCACCTCGTTCAACACCACGCTGGGAAATGTCAACGTTGAAAACTTCTCCGGCATGACCAGTGGCACCTACAAAAACATCAACTGGACCGGCGTCGGCACGATCGACCGGGTGAGCTTGGTGCCCAACAACCAGTATGGCGGCACCCCCACCTCCAAGGCCTATCCCGTGCAGAGCACGAGCGCGAGCTTGGGAGGGGTGAGTTCCACGACGATCAGCCTGAGCACGCCGAGCTCCTACTTTGGCATGTTCTGGTCGGCGGGCGACGCCTCCAACAACCTGTCCTTCTACAACGGCAAAAACCTGGTTGCGAGCTTCTCCACACAGAGCCTGATGGGCACTCTGCCGAGCAGCTACTACGGCAATCCAAATCCCGCAAACCTGGGTCAGGATCGCGGCGAACCCTTCGGTTTCATCAACTTCATTGGCGGTGCCGGCACAAGTTGGGACAAGGTCGTCCTCTCAAACCCGAGCGGTTCCGGATTTGAATCCCAGAGCTGGACCAGCCGTGCGGCAGCGTGGTCACCAATGAAGGAGATGATGCCCGGCACACCGATGGAGATGATCCAGAACTACAAAGGCGTCATAACAACCACATCGCTCGTCGGCTCCACGGCGAGCGTGAAAGGGAACACCGTCAGTTTCAGCAAGCCTGCCGCCTCCGGCTCCAAGGCGTTTTCCCTGTCCTTCGCCGCTGCGGCTCCCGCAGCGCCGGCCCCCCCGTTCTACGCCCTGCTGGCCTTCGCGGCCGTGCTGGGGATCCGCGAGATGAAAAGCCGCCGCTCGCTCGCCGCCTAACCGCGTGCTGCTGGTTGCCGCCCGTTCACCAGTGCCGCCTCAGCCGCCCCCCGCCGGGCATGATCAACCGGATCCAGCCCGACCCAGGCATCCCCGGGAAGCGACAGGCTCGCTGCGGCGAGAAGGATTCATTCCTATCGGGCGACCTTCGGTTCTTTGGCGTTCTTGAAGACGACGGACGGCTTGCAGGAATTTAGAGCGGCCTGCTCGTGCCAGCAATGGGGGCCTGATCAAATTGCCTGGGGGGCCCGGGAGCACAGTATAAAAATGTTCTTGCAGAGGTGTTCTCCAAGCGCAAAATGCGACCCATGCAAGGCGCCATGGACGAAGTTCGCACTTCGGTGCGGCATTTGCAGGAGTTTTACTGCACCCTGCATTTTATGCGCAAATACAACGCGTTGCTCAATAAATCTGTCAGGCGCTTTTTGGGATTATGAAAATCACGACTGCTCTGTTGTGGCTGACGTTGATTGGCGGCGTTGCAAAAATAGGTGTATCTGGCGAGACTTCGTCTCTAGCATATCCCACCACCGCATCGGCAGTTGTGCAGGACTACTGCATGGATGATGCTAATGGTGCGGGTTTGAGTTCCCGCACAATCGAGAAAGCGTTTCGTTTTACTACTTGGAAGGACGGTCCGGGGTGGGATACCGCAGTCTTAATTTCTAAATATTGCCTTTCAACTGTAAATCAAAAAAAGAAGGCGGCAACGGTTGAAGTTGTTTATACAGTGATAGGGAACCTTACCCCGAATGAGTTGGAAGAAAAACGACATGACGAAAAAGTGATATTTGACCTCGTCAGGAAAAACGGGCAATGGAAGATCGATCGCCCCCAGATTCCGCCTCATATTTCTGTTCAAACAGCGGTGAAGCACCTTGAGGATTTAGCGCAGGATGATCCTGAGCGGAGTCAACAGATTCAAAAAACCATAGATACAATTAAGGCTATCCGGTGATTTCCCGCCTGATCCAAAGATGTTGCACGGGAAGCGATGCACGAGCCCTTTGATTGAATCAACGAACAGAACTCTGCGCCGATATCAATATGAAAAACTTGTTTGTTTTGTTGCTGCTCGCAGTCGCTTGTTACTATTGGTTTGAAAATAATTCCAATCGCAGCGAGCTAGAAAACGCAAAGAAGCAAATCGAGCAGCTGACACAAGAACGCGATCAAGCCATGCAAAAACTAGGGCATCCTGGTAACACCCCGCAACAAAGCACCTCAAAGAGGGAATCAAATTGGTTTCAGCAACGCCTTCAAGAAAAATCGGCATTGGATCAATCTAACAGCCGGGGACAACCATCAAGTCATCATTAACATCGGCCAACATCCTTTTAAAAGACGGCTGTCGCCCCTCGTGAATGATGTCCGTGATCTGCGTGGCCTCGCCGCCAAACATATTTTGAAATCCAGCACCGATTCCGCCGAGAAACCCCAGCGAATGAACGCTGTTGCCTACCACCAATTCCCCTGCCCCAAGGTTCTTGAGCGCGAGGCAATACATCTCATTTCCAGACAGACCTGTCATGATAGCCATAGTAGGGCGATGCTAGTTGGTGATGAATGAAAAGCCTAAAAACCTTCCATCCAGACTTGGGCAGTCCGCGCCTGTGCCCGATAGCCTGCAAAACTAGAAAAGGCCAGCACTGGAGCGAACCTGCGCGAGTTCGGGATTTCCTTCGTCAGCGTCGGCCACCGCAGCACGCTCAGGGAGTTCCACGACCACCTGATTGTCCTGAACAAGGATGGAACAGCCGAGATATCGGACATTTCCAAGCAAGCGATTCGAGGCGCCCTCGCGTCCAGGCAGTAGATGAGGGGAGGCCAGCGGGCCGCTTTCGGTTCAATATCTGCTAAGATTCAACCCTCTCGGCTTCAGGAGAGGGTGTCAAATCGTGGTCAGCTGCACGCTGCTTTCGATGATTCCGGCGGCAATGGCATGACGGGTGAGTCCGGCGGTATCGTGGATGTTGAGCTTCTCCATGAGGCTCTGGCGGTGCTTTTCGACGGTTTTGATGCTGATGTGAAGCTCGTCGGCCGTTTGCTTGTTTGCTTTTCCTTCGGCTATGAGCTGCAGCACCTCCTCTCACGAGAAGTCAGTTGAGCAGGTTCCTTTTCGCCGACGAGTTCGCCCCGGTCCATCGCCCTCTTTTGGTGATGGTTGAGACGCTTGGAAATGGCCGGGCTGAAAAATGTTTTTCCTTTGCAAATTTCCCGGATCGCCTTGGGGAGGACCTCTGCTGCCGTTTGTTTGACCAGATAACCCGAAGCGCCGAGCGTCATGACATGCTCGACGTAGGCATCATCGCTGTGCGCGGAGAGAATGAGCACTTTGACGGTCGGGGCGGTCCGGAGAATCTGCCGTGTCGCCTCCAGCCCGTTCAGCAGCGGCATGGCGATGTCCATGACGACTACGGCAGGCGCAAGCTTCCCGGCCAGCTCCACGGCCTGCCGTCCATTTTGCGCCTCGCCGACAACTTCGATATCCTTTTCGGAATTCAGCAACGCGCGCAGCCCCTCGCGGACGATCATATGGTCTTCGGCCAGCAGGACTTTAATCTTTTTCATGGGCACTCCAGTGCGGTGTTTCTGGGTTTTTTCAGCGGACGTCTTTTTGTCCCGAGCTTCTGGAGCGGGATGCTCACCCGGATCGTGGTCTGTTTCCCTGGTGCGGACTCGACGCAAAACGTTCCCCCGACCATCTCCACTCTTTCCCTCATTCCGAGCAGGCCCAGGTGTTTTCCTCTTTCTTCGGCCTCTACTTTATCCATTTGAAAGCCCCTGCCATTGTCATGAATATCCATGCAAACCTTGTCTTTGTGAGCCGTCAGGCGCACGGTCGCACGGCTGGCTTTCGCATGCTGGGTGACATTGGAGAGCGCCTCCTGAACGATGCGGTAAAGCACCGTCCTCGCTTCCCCGTCCAGCTTCTCTACCCCGGAATAGCTGGAGAGATCGATCTTCAGGCCGGTCTCTTCCCTGACAATCTTCAAATACGATTCCAGTGCCGGGATCAGGCCGAGGTCATCCAGGACCGTGGGGCGCAGATCACGGGCGAAGCGATGCACGATTTCCACGGACTTGAGCACGAGGCGCTGCGTCGTGGCGATCTTCTTGTGGAGGTCTTTGGCGCTCGCGGCGCTCTGGGTCTTGAGCATCGACAGCCGGACGTTGATGCCCGTCAGCGCCTGGGCCACGACATCGTGCAGCTCGCGGCTGATCCGCTTCCGCTCTTCTTCCTGCACATGCAGGAGCCGCCGGGACAGGAGGCGCAGCTCCTCCTGCATGCGGCGGGACTTTTGCAGCAACTGGACTGTCGCCTGCTCGCTGGTTCGCAGCGATTGTTCGACGGACTTCCTGTGGGCGATCTCCCTCTTCAATTTCCCGTTCGACGTCGCCAGTTCCTTGGTGCGCTGCGTGAGCGTCCCGATGATGACTTTCAGGCGGGCCGTCACGACCCGCGTGGCCCGGCGGGCTTTTTCAGTTTTCATACGAGATGCCGCACTCATGGGCAAAGGTGTTGATGACCGAGATAGATTGTCGCACCAGATCCTGCGTGATGGCGATGTCTTTTTCGAAATCCACACTGCCAGCGTTGACTTCATTGCTCAAAACCAGCAGGCGGAGGTGGATCCCTTCGAGCATCTGGACAATCTCATCCTGCAACCGGAGGCTCAATTTCTTGCGCCCGTCCTCCTTCGCGACCAAAACCTCCCGGGCCATTTGCTGCAACTGTGCCTGCAAGTGCTGGGACTCGTCGAGAAGGGCCTCCGCCTTTCTTCCTTTGACCTCGAGGGAACCATTCAGCGCGTCGTGCCGGGCCAGCCCCAGTTGCAACTCCCGGTTGGAATCCGTCAACTCCAGGATGCGGCCCTTCAGTTCAGTGGTCAGCTTACTCCACTTTTTTTGTTGCATAGTTTTTGAGTAAAACGGACCTCCGAAATGTCGGATGCCGGGTTGACTTTGAACACCCATTACTTTCCGACATCTCCAGAGGCCAGTCTATGGGGTGATACCCTACCGCGCTTCCGTCGCCCCGTCCCGCCACCATTCTGCCGGGGTTCACGGCTTTTTGTCCGCATCCTTCTTCTTGTCGGATGCTTTTCCAGACGGTGCACTTTGGGCCTTGGCCGCTGGGGGCGCCTGATTTTGTTTCGCGGCCGGCGCGGGCTTTTGCTCTTGATGCTTGGCAGGCGGCTGCTGTTTAGGCGGTTGTTGTTTAGGCGGCTGCTGTTTAGGCGGCTGCTGTTTAGGCGGCTGCTGTTTAGGCGGTTGCTGTTTAGGCGGTTGTTGCTGGGGCTTCTGTTGGGGAGCGGGATTGTTCGCCTTGCTATCGGAACTATGTTTCTTCGGTGCTTGGGCGGGCTGTTGGGGCTGGTTTGATTGCACATGAGATTTTTGCTTTTGGCTATTGTCAGCCGGCGCAGGCTGGGAATTTGGCGTCTGGGACGCAGAACCAGCACGCTGGTTATGCTTTCCTCCCGAAGTCGGCGGAGCGGCGGCTGACTGTTTGCGCCCATTTTGGTCCACTACCGGAGCCTGTGTGGTCTGAGGCACCCTTGCGGAAGGGGCGGGATTGACTCCCCGCTGTTTTTTGGAGGTGCTGGCTGCAGGGACGCTTCCGATCTGGTCCGGCGCAGGATTTTTTGGAGCCTGGACAGCTGAAGGCGCAGGGAGAGCGGGATTCTTGCCAGCTTGTTGGCCGTGCTTGTTCGCGTTTTGACCAACGTTGGCATTAGAGGGATTGCGAAGCGGCTTCCCTTGCTGGCCGACGACATTGGGGGGCGTGGTCGTCTGGATCACTGCCGTGTTCCCTTGGGCCGGTTGAGGAGATGTGGCGGATGGCTGCTGGGGTGCGTTGCGATTGCCTGCGCCCCGGTTGCCGAAGTTGGCGCGCGACGGCCTGGGAACTTGCCGGACAGTTTGACCGGCACGGTTCGCTGGCGCGACCAAGGCTCCCGAGGTTGCCCGCGCATTGCCCAAATTGTTGGGAGTGGCCTGGAAGCTTTGTTGCTGCTGCGTCAGTTGCCGGCGGCTGCGGGAGCTGGCCTGCCATGGCTGGGCAGTGTTCTGAGTGATGTTCACGACATTCACTATGTTGTTGCCGCCGTTTCCGTAGTTGGAGGAATTCCATCCAGGCTGCCAGTCGCCCCTGTAAATTTGGTGGCGGTTCCAGTCGAAATCATAGTTCAGCCATGAGCCCACGGCGAAACCGATTCCAAAAGTGACGAGCGGGCCGTAATCCTGCGAATAGGGCTGCACATAGACAATTTCCGGGTCGTATTGCGGAACATAAAGGTAATCGGGTTCGGCCGGAACAATGCGGATGAAGGTCTTTTCCTTGACGACCACTTGTTGCGGGGTGTCCACAAGGTTGCCGGCTGCTTGGGCTTGGGCGCGGAGTTGTTGGATGGCATTCATCACGTCGGCCGGTTGGACAAGAAACGCCTGGCCCAGACTGGTCGTCCATTCGAGGTTTTGGTCCATCCAGGTGACGACATCGGGGTAGCTCGCCAGGGACTGCACGCTATTGTCCCACGACTGGTTGGGAATTCCCTTTGGATCGCCGTTGCCGGCAACATAGCGCGAGGCCAGCACGATATCGGAAGGCACCGTCGAAGCCGGCAAAATCAAGGCGATGAGCGCGTCCGGATAAAGCGCGATCGGGGCGAGAAGTTGCTTCAGGCTATCCGGCGAAAGAGTTTGGGTGGCCGGAAGCGGCTGGTTTTGCCGAACAGTTAGGGTCTGTGCTGGAGGCACTTCTTGGGAAAATAGCGAAGCAGCGAGCGAGGCCAAGGAAACGCCGGCAGCTCCAAACTTGAGGCGAAGCCGGGAGGATTTGGCTGATGTGCGTGGGATGTTCATGCCACGCACTCTAACCTTCCCCGGACTCGTTGCTATGGGGTGAACTACCTATTTCTTCACCCGGATTTGTCGCCTATGACTTGAGACCATGAAAACCGATCCGCTGAATCAAGGTGCTGACTCCCCCGCCATTGCCCCGGTGGCGGGGCGACTCGTCATGGCTCGTGCCATCGAGATAGCTGCCACTGACGGCCGGTTGGCTATCAATCTGTCGAAAATCGATTGGGAACAGGCAAAACGGGAGTTGAACGACGAGGAAGACTGAATCTGCTTTATCCCGAGTTGAATAAACCACCCGGATGGCGCGTTCCATTCGCAAGGATTATTCAATGAAATCACTTCTGACTCGAATTCCCGGAACCGCGACATGGGCGATTGTCTTTCTGCTGGCTATTCCGCTGGCGTCGCTCGCGAACGACCACGACAAGCACAAACACCACCACGGGCCCGCTCAAAACCATTGGAACAACCACGGGAACAACCATTGGAGCGATCAGAGCAATAGTCACTGGAACAGGAATCACCACCAAGGCTACTACGGGCAGAATTGCCCGGCCCCGTCGGTTGCCGGGATTATTCTGTCTCTGGTCAGCGGTTTCAACTCTGCGCCACAAGTCAGGTATTATGCCCCGCCTGCTCCCAGAGTCTATTATGGCTGCGGGAGTCCAAGCGGCTATTCTGCGGGAGCCGCCGTGCAACTGGCCCTGGCGAGAGCGGGATACTACCGCGGACCCATTGACGGATGCCTTGGCCCGACGTCCAGACAGGCGATTGCCTGCTACCAGGCGGATCACGGGATGCGTGTCACCGGCTACCCCAGCCGCAGCCTGCTCTATTCTCTGGGGTTGTAATCAAAACAAACCAGGCATCGGGATCCCCGGCTTTCCTTCCCGCCGTCAGGTCTGCTCGGACAGGTAAGCGGCGGCACCGGCGGTTTCGTCCGCAGGCGTGCGCGCGGCCTCGGCCTTCAGCCGCAGTTTCTCCGCTTTCTTCGCTTTTTTGTCCAATTCCTTCCGGCGTTTCTCGAACTGATAATTTGGTTTTGCCATAGTGTCCTCGGAAGCATGACAGCCAGATGCCCGGGGGGCGAGAGGAGAATTTTTCCAACTTCCGGCGGCTGGGGGGTGGAATTGGATTGAATGAATCCTGGAAAAGTTCCGTATTGTCGGCATGGGAAAGCTTCCGGCCGTTTTGAACAATCTCCTCCGTCCGCTCGTCGGTGAAATCACCTGGAGGCCGCCCGGCTGGTGCCGGTGGATCGCGTCGCACCGGGTTTTCGTGATTCTGGTGTTGCTCCTGCTGGGTGCGGGCTGGAAGGCGAACGATTGGTGGCAGCATCGGCCCCGGCCGAAGCAGATCGCCGTCACGGTCCGCCCGATTGAAATCACCCCGCTGCGCGAGAAACTCGATCCCAGGCCGCTTGGGATCGAGTTCAGCGACTCGGCCGCCCCGCTCGAAGCCGTGAGCAAACCGGTGAAATCCGGCATCGTGATCGAGCCCGCTGCCGAAGGCGAATGGCGGTGGGATGGGGACAAGCGCCTCGTATTCTATCCGAAAAACGACTGGCCGGCCGGGCAGTCGTATCGGATCCGGCTCGAACCGGGGCTGGTTCGGCGGGACATCCCGCTGGACAAAACGAACCTGACGGTCACGACGCCGAAATTCGCCGGGGCGATCCGCGAGTTCGCATTTTATCAGAACCCGAAAGATCCCTCCGTCCGGCAGTTGGTCGCGACATTGGAATTCACGCATCCGGTCCGGCGCGGCGACCTGGAATCCCGCGCGGCGATCGAGGTGCTGGGCGGGTCTGATATTTTTGCCGCCGGGCAGCCGCGGTTCGCGGTCGAATACGGGTTGCACGACCGGACGGTCTATCTGCGCAGTTCGCCGTTGCGCCTGCCGCCGAAGGAAGATTTTGCCCGGCTCACGCTGCCGCGGGGCTTGCACGCGGCAAATGGCGGCGACGAGATGAGGGACACGGCGGTTGCCAAAGTGAAAGTGCCGGACCTGCACAACTTCTTCCGCATCGAATCCTTTTCCGGCGACATCGCCCGCAAAGACGATGGCGAGCCGGAGCAGGTCCTGCTCGTTCAAAGCACGGCAGAGGTCAAACCCGAGACGGTTGCCTCGGCGCTGGAGTTGTTCCTTCTGCCACCGCGTCCCCCGGGCGTGGATCCGTGGAGCGGCCCGCGCGAGATCACGCCGGAGATCCTTGCCAAAGCGACAAAAGTCCCGGTCACCCTCATTCCGGCGGGGCGTCCGAGCGCCACCCAAATCTCGTTCAAATTCAAACTCGAGCAGAGTGGCCAGCTTTATGTCCTGGTCAAAAAGGGCATCGAGGCGCTCGGCGGGTATCCGCTGGAGACCGACTACGACGACGTCCTGCCCGTGCCAGAACCGCCGAAGGAGCTGGGATTTCAAGGTGAGGGCGGGCTCCTCGCGCTGGGCGGCGAGCGAAAACTCTCGGTGAAATCGCGCGGCATCCCCGGCATCCACTACGAGATCGCCCGCGTGCGGGCCGACCAGATCAACCACCTCGTCAGCCAGACCGAAGGAAATTTTCAGCACCCGGAATTTCTCAACGGATCGTTCGATGCGGAAAATATCTCCGTGTTCGCTGAGGAAAAGCAGCCGATCGCGATGAGCAGCCGGTTTCCGGCCAATTACTCGACGTTCGATTTTGCCTCGCACCTCGCGGTTCCCGCCGATGGAAGCTCCGTGCGCGGGCTTTTCTTTCTGCGCGCAAAGACATGGGACCCGAAGACGAACAAAATCGAGGGACCTGAAATCGCGGCGCGTTTCATCCTCGTGACGGACCTGGGGTTGCTCGCCAAGTTCGACTCGACAGGCGGCGTTGACATCTTTGTCGTTTCGGTCAAATCCGGGATCCCGGCTGCGGGGGTGCGCGTGGACCTTCTCGGAAAAAACGGCATCGCCCTGGCCGGAGGAGTGACCGGGAAGGACGGGCATGTGGCGCTTCCGAAGCTGACCGACGACCGCCGCGAGAAGCGGCCGGTGGCATTCGTCGCGCGGCTCCGGGATGACGTTTCCTTCCTCCCTTATGACCGCGAGGATCGCGAGCTGGATTTTTCGCGGTTCGACATCGGCGGCGTCAGCAATATCAACCCCGAAGCCCTCGATGCCTTCGCGTTCAGCGAGCGCGGCATCTACCGTCCGGGCGACACCGTCCACCTCGCCTTTGCGGTGAAACAGCGGAACTGGCAGGGCAATCTCGACGGCCTTCCGCTCGAGGTCGAGGTCGTCGATGCCCGCGGAAAGCCGGTTTTGAAAAAGCGCCTGGCCCTGACGCGCGACGCGTTTTCCACGATCGACTTCGACACCCAATACGAGTCGCCGGCCGGCCGGTATAATTTCGATGTGTATCTCGTGAAGAACGGATACCGGGACATCCGGCTTGGCGGGACCGCTTTTACGGTCAAGGAATTCCAGCCCGACCGGATGAAGCTGGAGACCAAGCTCAGCAAGGCGACCGACAAAGGCTGGGTCACGCCCGACGACCTCCGCGCGTTGTTGGACCTCCAAAATCTTTACGGCAAGCCCGCCAGCGGGCGGAGGATCACCAGCACGCTCACCCTATCGCCCACCGGGTTTTCCTTTGACGAATATCCCGGCTACCAGTTTTACGACCGCCTGCTGGATCAGGAAAAAAATCCGCGCGAGCAGAATGTCGAGGTCGCCGAACAAACCACCGGCGATGACGGCAAGGCGGAGGTTCCATTCGGCCTCGAGAAATTCGCCAAATCCACATGGCAGTTGCACTACTACGCGGAGGCGTTCGAGGGGAATAGCGGCCGCTGCGTGACCGGCCAGGCCTCGGCATTGATCTCCGCGCAGCCTTGGCTGATCGGGCACAAAGGCGACGGCGATCTGAATTTCATCCAGGCCGGCAGCACCCGCACGGTTTCGTTCCTCGCCGTGGATCCGGCCCTCAAACAGATCGCGCTGGAAAATCTCGAAGGCCGCCTGATCGAGCGCCGCCACCTCTCGATGCTCGTCAAAAAACCGAACGGAAACTACGGCTACGAGTCGGTCGAGGAACTCCAGGAAATCAGCCGCTCTCCGGTGACAATTCCGGCGGACGGTCTTGTCTGGACGGTGCCGACAAAAAGCCCCGGTGACTTTGTTTACGAAATCTGGAACAGCGACGGGCTTCGCGTCGCGAGTGTCGGGTTCCGTGTCGTCGGAGCCGGTGAGGTGACCCGCTCGCTGGACCGGAACTCGGAGTTGCAGATCCAGCTCGACAAGCCCGAATACAATGCGGGCGACACGATGCAGGTGAGCATCCGCGCCCCCTACACGGGCTGCGGCCTCATCACGATCGAGAGCAACCGCGTCCATGCCTACGCTTGGTTCAAGGCGGACTCCACGAGCAGCGTTCAAAAGATCACGCTGCCGGCGGATTTCGAAGGCACGGGATATGTGAGCGTGGCGTTTGTCCGCTCGCTTGACTCGAAGGAAATCTTCCAGTCGCCGCTGAGTTATGGTGTGGTCCCGTTCAAGGCGAACTTCGCGAAGCGTCGCGTGGCCATCGACCTCGGTGTCCCCGCGCTGATCAAGCCGGGCACGCCGCTCGACATCCATTACAAGACCGACCATCCGGCGAAGATCATCGTTTTTGCGGTGGACGAGGGGATCCTGCAGGTGACCGGTTACGAAACCCCGGATCCGCTCGCGTGGTTCTTCCGCAAGACCCGCTTGGAGACGCGCACCACGCAGATCGTGGATTTGCTCATCCCGGAATTTTCGCTGCTGCGCGAACTTTCCGCCCCGGGCGGCGGTGAGGATGCCAAGCTGAATCCGTTCCGCCGCGTGACCGAGAAGCCGGTCGTCTTCTGGTCGGGCATCCTCGATGCGGATGCCACAGAACGAACGGCGACCTACGAGGTGCCGGATTATTTCAGCGGCACGCTGCGCGTCATGGCCGTGGCAATCGCGCCCGACGTGGTCGGCTCCGCGGAAAAGCCGGTGATCGTGCGGGGGCCGTTCGTGATTACGCCGGGAGTGCCGGTCTCCGTCGCACCGGGCGATGAATTCGAGGCGGGGGTGACGGTGGCGAACAACGTGCCCGGCTCCGGTCCGGATGCGAAGGTCTCGTTCGAGGTCCAGCCGTCGCCTCAACTCGATGTCGTCGGAAATCCTGTGCAGGAGCTGAAAATCCCTGAGAACCACGAGGTCAGCACGTCGGTGCGGGTCCGGGTCAAAAACAAACTGGGCGCGGCGAGCCTGAAGTTTTCGGCGTCGAGCGGCGCGGAGACCAGCCATCTCACCGCGTCGCTGAGCGTCCGTCCGGCCACGCCGTTCATGGTCGAGCTGCGGGCCGTAAATTTCCAGAAGGGGACCAAGGAACTCGCTTTGCTCGGCGGATGGCACGAGGAATACCGGCAGGGCAAGGCGACGGTTTCCGCGGTGCCGCTGGGCCTCGCGGCGGGGCTGGAGTTTTATCTGAAGAACTTCCCCTACGGCTGCAGCGAGCAGATCACGAGCGCGGCGTTTGCGCGCATGGTCCTGTCGGACGAGGCGGATTTCGGCCAGCCGCGCAAGCTCGTGCAGGAGCAGATGGATTCGGTCTTTGCCAAACAGCGGACCCGCCAGGGCGGCAACGGGGCGTTCGGATTCTGGACGGCGGCGGATACCGAAGGGGTCGATTTTATCAGCGTCTATGTGATGCACTTCCTCATCGAGGCGAAGGCGGCGGGATTCCATCCGCCGGAGGACATGCTCCAGTCCGGGCTGAAACATCTCGCCGAGATTGCAGCGGCGGAACCATCCGACATGGAATCCGCCCGGACGATTGCGTATGCCATCTATCTGCTCACCCGCGAACAGGCCGTGACGACGAACTATCTGCTGAATCTGCAGGACACGTTGAAGCGCTCCACCTGGGCGAAGGGATGGAACGCGGACCTGACCTCCGCCTATCTCGCGGCGAGCTGGCAGATCCTGCAAAAAGCCGACACCGCCAAATCGCTGATCGGCGGCTACCAATGGGGGCGCGTGCCGAAGTCGGAGTGCGGGGATTTTTACGACGAGTTCTCCGCGGACTCGCGCTATCTGGCCCTGCTTGCGAGGCATTTCCCGGACCTGCTGCGCAAGGTGACGGCGGAACAATACGAGCGCATCCTCGCGCCGATCGGGGAGGGGAGATACAACACGCTCTCCGCCGCGTATGCCGTGCTGGCCTTGAAAAGCTACGCGCAGCTTATTTCCCTGAACCCGCCGAAGCTCAGCATCTCGGGGCTCCCGCTCGAAGGGAAACTCGTCCAGCGCACCAAGATCCCGATCGACTTCACCAAGCTGCTCTTCGGAGTCGAGGGCAAGCCGGGTCCGTTCGGAGTCTTCGGGCAATCGATGGAGGCGGGATTTCAAATCCAGCCGCCGAAGACCACCGTCAACGACGGCATGGAAGTCTGGCACGAGCTGGTGGATGACAGCGGGGCCAAGGTCACAACAATCGACCTTGGAAAACCGGTGACTGTTCGTGTCGTGGCGAGGTCGAAGGACAAGGACGTCATCCGGAATGTCGCCGTCATCGACCTCGTTCCGGGCGGGTTCGAGGTCGTGCCGGATTCGATCAAGCCCGGCCGCTCGGATTTGCCGGGGATTGATTTTGTCGAAGTCCGCGAGGACCGCGTGATTTTGTTTGGAGAACTGACGCGTGAGACCCGCGAGTGGACGTGGCAGCTCCGCCCGGTGGCCAAGGGGAAATTCGTCGTCCCCCCCGCGTTCGCCGAGGGCATGTATGACCGCCGCCTGAAATCCCACGGCGTCGCAGAAGAAATCGAGGTCGTCCAGCCGTGAGGGATGTCATTATGAAAAAAGCGACAATGCGCGGGACCCCATTTTTCCGCGTTTCTGATGGGGCCGCGCTTGCGAGAGCCCACGGCCGATCGATTCAGCGTCGCAGCTTCTTGGGCGACTTTTTGGCGAAGACGGCGAGGCTGGTCTTTTCCAAAAAGGCGAGGTTGCCTGCGATCATCTTCCCAATGGTCTCGTGGAGCGGGCAGGGGTCACCGTTGCCGCACCATCCGTGACCGAACGGACAGACCGATGGCTCCGCTGTCTGCTCGAACAGCGTGACGATGTCGAACAGGCAGATTTCTTTGGCGGGCTTGGCCAGGGTATAGCCGCCACCCGGCCCCGGCTGACCGCTGACCAGGCCGGCCGCCGCCAGTTGCGTGAGGAGCTTGGCCGTCAGCGCGCGCGAGACCCCGCGGGATTTGGCGATCTCGCGGGATCCCGCACGGATGCCTGGATCCGCAGCCAAGTAACTCATCACCGCGATCGCGTTTGCCGAGGTCTTTCCGTAGATGAACATCGGTGCCCACTCTGCACTTTATGCTTTGAGGCAGTCAACCAGATCAGCCTCCGCCGTCGTGATTGGCAGCAGATTGAATTTTTCCTGGAGGGCCGCGACGATCGCCGGGGTCGCGAACGCCGGAAGCGTCGGGCCGAGCCGGATATTGCGCACACCGAGGTGCAGCAGCGTGAGCAGGACAGCTACCGCCTTCTGCTCATACCACGAGATGTTCAGCGAGAGCGGGAGATCGTTGATCCCGCAGCCAAACGCCTCAGCGAGCGCAGCGGCGATCTTGATCGCCGAATACGCGTCGTTGCACTGCCCGCAATCGAGCAACCGCGGGATCCCGCCGATCGAGCCAAAATCGTTGCGGTTGAAACGGAACTTCCCGCATCCGAGCGTGAGGATCACGCAGTCGGTCGGGATTTGCTCGGTGAACTCGGTGTAGTAGTTGCGCCCGGTCTTCGCGCCGTCGCATCCGCCCACGAGGAAGAAATGCCGGATCGCCCCCGATTTCACTGCGGCCACGATCTGGTCGGCTACGCGGAGGACCGCGTTGTGCCCGAATCCGAGCGTAAGCGTTTTGCCCTCGACGTCCGCCGGGAATCCCGGCGAGCGCTGCGCGGTCTTAATGACGGCAGAGAAATCCCGGCCAGCGATGTGTCGGACTCCCGGCCATGCCACGAGCCCGCAGGTGAAGAGCCGCTGGAAATAGCTCTGCTTCGGAAGCTGGATGCAGTTCGTCGTCATGAGAATCGCCCCGGGAAACCGGTCGAAATCCCGCGCCTGATCCTGCCAGGCCCCGCCGTAATGGCCGATGAGGTGCGGGTGTTTGTGGAGCTCCGGATACCCGTGTGCCGGGAGCATCTCGCCATGCGTGTAGATATTGATCCCGGTTCCTTTCGTCTGTTCGAGAAGTGCCAGCAGGTCTTCCAGGTTGTGGCCGGAAACCAGGATGCCCGGGCCGCTAACCGGATCGAGCCGGACCTGAGTGGGCACCGGATGGCCGAACCGCTTCGTGTGGGCGCCGTCGAGAGATTCCAGAACCTGGAAATTCTCCTCCCCACATTTCATGCAGAGCCCGAGCAACTGGTCGATGGTCGTCGTTTCACCCGGCGCGATGGCCGCGAGCGCCTCGAAGATAAACAGCGACGTCTCCCCCGTCTCCCCTCCTGCATCCCGCACATGCCATGCGTAGGCGGCCATGCCCTTCAATCCGTAGGTCAGCAATTCCTGCAATCCGAGCAGGTCCGCCCCGATCGCCTCCTGTCGCCCCTCGATCCCGGTCTCTTCACCCTGCCGGATCAGGTCATCCAGATTTTCCGCCGGAACAAAACACGTCGCGCCGTTGAACGATGCCGGATCGGCAGCGGTCCTGATTCCCGCATAAAGCCCGCGCGCCGCCTCGAGATGCCGCCCGGCTTCGGCCAGCATGCCCTGCAACCGAAGCGGATCGAAGTTCACGTTCGTCACCGTCGTGAACAGCGCGTCGAGCGCGAACCGCTCCAGCGCTTCGGACCGCGCTCCCGCTTTCGCGGCACGGTGGGCAAATACGCTCACGCCTTTCAGCGCGTGCAGCAGCAGGTCCTGCAGCGCCGCCGTCTCGGGGTTTTTCCCGCACACGCCGACTGCCGTGCAGCCGGTGCGCTGGGACGATTGCTCGCACTGATAACAAAACATGGAACTCATAATGGATGGATTTTGGGTTGTGGGTTGGGATGGATGAAAGGCCATTTCTAACCGGCCCGGAGGCCATATCAAGATAAAAAGAATACTTTGTCTTTATTTATTGATTTGACTCAAAATCACCGGAAAATTCTCCCCTCACCCGGATGCTCACACTTCAGAGAAACCGTGGAGCGGGAGTGTTCTGGGGTGCGCGCGCGCCTTGCGGAGAGATGGCCCCCCCGCAACCCCGTCACGTGCTGGTTTCGGCACCCTCGCCGAAACACTCTTTCCTCAGCAACACAAGGAGTTCGCGGCAGCGAGGCCCTGTCGCCCGCACTCGGCCGGGGCGCGTGCGCTCCCCGGGAAGACAAGCATGCACTTCACGGTGCAGTGAATGGGCTTCAGTCGGATGCATGACGGAAAATCGCTTCCCGAAAAAAAGTCTTGTTATATGACATCGCGATGTTACATAACATGGCATGGCCCGCGGCGAATCCGGCAGAATTGTTCTAGAAATTGATCCCACCCAGAAGGACGAGTTGTATTCGGCTGTGACGAAGGAAGGCATGACGTTGAAAGACTGGTTTCTGCAACAAGCGGCCAACTATCTGAACAATCATTCCCAGCTCACCTTTTTTCGCCCCTCCGTGGTTGCGGAGGACTCCCCGACCTACCGGGCTAAACCAAAGAGGGAAGGCACTTCGGGCACGAAAAGAAAACAACCAACGAGGAAGAACGCATGAACTTCATCGCATTGGAATCCGCGCAAAAACTCCGGGGCGGCTTCTACACGGAAGCCGCGATAGCCTCTTTTCTGGTCAGATGGATCAAAGAAATCTCGCCAAAATCGCTGTTGGAGCCGAGTTGCGGCGACGGTGCCTTTCTCGCAGCGATCCAGCGGGAAGGCATCCGCTCATTAAACGAGATCACAGCTTGTGAACTCGATGGGGAGGAGGCGGAAAAAGCACGCAAGCGCACCAATCTCCGGCCCCGCGTGCTGAACCGAGACTTTCTGCGTTGGTATCTCTTCCGTGCCCAAAATGGAGAACGCTTCGATGCGGTGACCGGGAACCCGCCATTCATTCGTTACCAATACTTGCCAGAAGAGCAGCAACTTCTCGCGGAAAAAGTTTTTGCACAGCTCGGTCTGCCTTTCACGAAGCATACGAACGCATGGGTGCCCTTCGTCCTCGCATCCATCAAGCTGCTGCATCCCGGTGGACGCATTGCAATGGTAATTCCGTCCGAGATTTTTCACATTCCCCATGCGCAATCTTTGCGCCGCTATCTCGCGGAGCAATGCTCTCGTATCCTGCTCCTCGATCCCGAGGAAATTTGGTTTAGCGATACGCTGCAAGGAACGGTTCTCCTGCTTGCTGAAAAGAAATACGATCCCGCAGAAAATGGAAAAGGCGTCGCCATTATTCCGGTTGCGAGCCGGACGGTTCTTTCCAGCAACCCTGAGCATCTGTTTCAAAGTGCCGCCTACACAAACGGCTCGACGATCAAGGGCAAATGGATGCCGGTCTTTCTTTCCGCGCGTGAACGCGCTCTCCTCACCGGGCTGAGATCGAAGCCTGAAATCAAGCCGTTCTCCGAAATCGCCGCCGTGGATGTCGGCATAGTCACCGGAGCCAACAAGTTTTTCCTCGTGCCGGATAGCACGGTCGAGGAATTCAAGCTCCATCGCTACGCGCACCCGATGTATGGCCGCAGCGACCATGTGCGGGGACTTGTCTATTCCGAGGCTGATCACCAGCACAATAAAGCCGTGGGCTTGCCGGCAAATTTCTTGTGGTTTCAGGAAGAGGACTACGACTCGCTCCCAGCAAACGTGCGGTTGTATCTGGACATCGGCCTTCACCAAAAATTGCATGTGCGCTTCAAATGCCGGACGAGAAAGATTTGGTATAAAGTGCCATCGGTTTATTCCGCCCCCATCGGGATGCTCAAAAGAGCGCACCACTATCCCCGGCTCGTGCTCAACAGCGCCAGCGCATTTACTACGGACACCGCCTATCGGATTCGTCCGCTGGGACTCGACCCCAATGCATTCGTGTTTGGCTTTGTGAACAGCCTGACTTGCCTCACAGCCGAAATGGAAGGGCGCCATTATGGTGGAGGCGTCTTGGAACTCGTGCCTTCGGAAATTGAGCGACTCCTTGTTCCCGTCATCAAGGCCACTCGCTCAGAGCTGATCGCTGCCGATCGAAGGTTCCGAAATGCGCCCGACGATTGCTCCTTCTTGCGAGCACAGGACGCGCTGGTTCTGGGAAAAATAGGGCTCTCAAAACAGGAGCAGGAAGGCTTGCACAACGCATGGCTCAAACTGCGGGATCGTCGCCACCGGACGCCTGCCGCTTCGGAACCAGAAGAAGCCGCCGCATAGCAGCATTTAATTGATCTCGATCAGAAACTCCGGCGGATTCCCGTCCTTGCGATACAGGGACATAATCCGACCGAGCAGGTCTTGCTGCGCGACAATTTCCCGCGCGACACCCCAATGGATCTGGGTCGTCGAATTCCTCTCCATATACGTTTTTGTGTCTGTTTTGGTGTTATGGGACAACCGCAAGTTGAATTGTCCATAGTCGAGACCCTTTACAACGATTTGAAAGTGCGCCTGGGCTCGTTCGTAATGTTGGAGCTTCTCGTCCTGCCACCACTCAAGTCCAGCAAACACTTCGTCGCGGAAATAGTGTCGTTGATCAATCTCATCAGCTGCGCCCTTCTTCCACAACATTGAGCCCGTGCGCTTTGTTTTACTGCTGCCGTCACTCGGAATATCCAAATCCCGTTTCTTCAGCCCGTGACTTTCCCACACAAGAATGAACTCAGGAACCTTTGTCGACACCGGGAGATGCACTGAAGTTGGCAGAGGAACGCCTGGAGTAGCAGGCTTGGCTTTGAGAACCCGTAGCCTTCGAACAGGAGCCGAATGGCGGGCGAGATTCATTGGCGAGAGATTGTCGCGTTCACCTTTACGGATCGAAGAACGCACCGCAGGCGCAATCACGATATCCTCATCCACCAAACGTCCATCATCGAAGAGCGTCTGCACATGAGTGGCATCTTTGACGGCAAAGACGTGCTTGGGAAACTTGCGCGGCAGATCGTCGAGAATGGCCAAAAGGGATTTCACGAAAGCCTTATCGTCAGGATTTGCCAGATCCAGCGCAAGAATCGCCCCTGCCTCGATATTGTTGTGCAATCCGCTGAACGTCATGTTCGCGCTGCCGATGATGGCCGATGCGTCCCGTTTCCTTTTCGCCAGAAAGACTTTGGGATGAAAAATCGAGGAGCGCGACGCGGTATCCACAGCGAATACTTTCACGCCAATTTCCAAAAGCCGCCGGATGGCTTGCAGAGAAGTGATGTCGTTTCGGATGCCAACATAAAACGTGGAAAGACCTGCCACAACCTTCAACTCTTCAGCGACAGCTTCAACCCCATCCACCCGGACAAAAGCAACGCTTGCCACAAAGCGCGTCAACTCAGGTCGAGTGATGAGTTTTCGCAGCTCGCTCGCGTGAAACGCGGACGTTACCGCCTGAAAAAGCAAGGCAATTGAGGCCATGGGGAATATATCAGGCTCAAAATAGCCCGATAGTGAAGCATAATTGCTTTGCTGCCTCACCCTCTCGGGTCAAAAGCGTCGCGCATGGCGTCGCCGAGGAAATTGAGGGCGAGCAGGGTGCCCGACATGGCGGCGGCGGGGAAGACGAGCAGCCACCAGAAGCTTTTCAGCGGGTTGATGGCACCGGCTCCATCCGCGAGGAGCGAGCCCCAGCTCGCCTGCGGGGCCTGGATCCCGAGCCCGAGAAAGCTGAGGAACGATTCGTCGATGATCACCGCGGGGATCGTGAGCGTGAGGTAGATGAGGATGACGCCGCTCAGGTTGGGAAGCAGATGCCGCAGGAGAATGTTGGTGTGCGACTGGCCGAGCACCTGCGCCGCCGTGATGAACTGCCGCGACTTCAAAGAGAGCACCTGCCCGCGGACGATCCGCGCCATCGTCAGCCACTCGATCACCCCGAGCGTCAGGATAAGGATCGCGATCCGCGAGGAGCCGACGAGCCATTCCCAGCCGAGCCGGGAGGCGAAGCCCTGCAATTGCGCGTTGAACGCGTTGATCGCGATCAAAATAAAAATCAGGCGCGGCACCGAGTAGAGGACATCGACGAACCTCATCATCGCGGCATCGGTCTTGCCGCCCGCGTATCCGGCCACAAGCCCCCAGGCGGTGCCGATGAATAGGCTGACCAAAGCCCCGCAGGCTCCTACCAGCAAGGAAATCCGCCCGCCGGTCAGCACGCGGAGGAGTTGGTCGCGGCCGTTGAGATCGGTTCCGAACGGGTGTGCCCAGGATGGCGGCGCATACTGGCTTGGCCCCGGTTCGCCTAGCGAGGCCGGAAGAAACCACGGGCCGGCCACGCAGGCCAGCACGGCGAAGAGCAGGATCGCCGCGGAGACCCAGGCGGCGGGGTTGTGCGCCAGCCGGCGGAGGGCGCGCGGGTCAGCCACGGATCCTCCGATCCAGCAGGCCGTAGGTCAGATCGACCGCCAAGTTGAAAAGCACCAGGAGCACGCAATAGACGATCACCATCCCGCCGAGCAAAAAACCGTCGCGGTTCAAAATCGAATTCACGAAAAATCCGCCCGCGCCCGGGATGTGGAAGATTGTTTCCACGATGATCGAGCCGGTGAGCAGGTGGGCCGCGAGCGGCCCGAGATAGGACACGACCGGCAGCACCGCGATCCGCAGGGCATGACGGTAAACCACGGCGGACTCGCGGAGCCCCTTCGCTCGGGCCGTCCGCACGAAATCCTGCTGAAGGGTCTCGACCATGCTGCCGCGCATCAGCCGCGCGATGGCGGCCATCGCTGGCGCGGCGAGCGTGATCGCGGGAAGGATCAGCTCCTGCCAGCTTCCCCATCCGCCGACCGGCAGCCACCGCAGATCGAGGCCGAACACGAGGATCAGCAGCGGCCCGACGATGTAGGCCGGCAGCGAGATCGCGGCGAGCGCGAGGAACATCGCGCCATAATCGCGCCAAGTGTGCTGGTGCATCGCGGCCAGGGTGCCGAGCCAGATGCCGCCGACCGTTGCGAGCAGGAACGCGACCCCGCCGAGGCAGAGCGTCACCGGCAGCGTCTGGGCGAGGATCTCGTTGACCGAGCGGTTACGGTATTTCGTCGAGAGCCGCAGGTCGCCCCTGACCAGGTCCGACAAATACCCCGAGTATTGCTCCCAGAGCGAGCCGTCGAGTTTGTATTTTGCCAGCAACTGCTTCTCGATCGCCGGGGGGATTTTTCGTTCCCCGTCAAACGGCCCGCCCGGCGAGAGCCGGATCAGGACAAACGTGGTCGAAACCACGCAGAACAGCACCAGCACGAGCGCCCCCAACCGTCTCAGCAGCGACAAACCCATGGTCTTTGAAAATTCGGCCCCGTCATGCCCGGAAGTTTAGGACATGACGGCAGCCGGTGCCAGCATCCAGTTTTTGCGATATTCATCAGGCCCGTTTTTTGGCACTGTGTCCCCCGGATTTTCCCATACCCATGCCAACGCCAATGTCCGCCGCCCCGATCTCCCGGCTTCGTCCCACGCCGTTGAGAGAGTTTCTCTTCGGTTCCGCCTACTACCCGGAGCACTGGGACGCCGCCACCCGGAACGCCGACCCCGACTTGCTGCGCGCCGCCGGATGGAACGTCGTGCGGATGGGCGAGTTCGCCTGGGATGTCATCGAACCCGAGGAAGGGAATTTCGATTTCCGCCTTTTCGACGAAACCATCGCCCGCATGGCTGCGGCCGGCATCCGCACGATTTTATGCACGCCGACCGCCACACCGCCGCGCTGGCTCACGGCCGGGCATCCTGAGATCCTGCGCGTGGACGCCGATGGCCGGCCCATGCAGCACGGCTCGCGCCAGCACGCCTCGCATTTCAGCCCGTTGTTCCGCGCGCACAGCCGCCGCATCACCCGCGCCTTGGCCGGGCATTTCGCGGGCAACCCGCATGTCATCGGCTGGCAGACGGACAACGAGTTCCACTGCCACTTTGCGCTCGATCACTCGAGCGATGCGCAGGCCGGTTTCGCGGAGTGGCTGCGCGTTCGATTCGGCAATGACATCGCCGCGCTCAACCGCGCCTGGGGCACCGCCTTCTGGGCCCAGACGTATTCTCGATTTGAAGACGTGCCCACGCCGCGCGACAATCGGCCGACATGGGTCAACCCGGCCCACGCACTCGACTACCGCCGGTTCCTCGCCGACGGGGTCGCCACCTTCCAGCGGGAACAGGTCGAGATCCTGCGCGCCGCGAACTCCGGTTGGTGGGTCACCCACAACGGATGTCATCAGGTGAGCGATTATCGTGGGGCCTTGGGCAGTGATCTGGATTTTCTCAGCTACGATTCCTACCCGTTTTTTGACAGGGAGCCCGCGAGCCGCGCCTCCCACCACGCTTACCAACTCGATCTCGTGCGTTCCTATACCGGGAACTTTGTCATCATGGAACAACAGTCCGGCCCCGGCGGCCAAGGCGACTACTTTCTGGACAATCCCGAACCCGGCGAACTGCGCCGCCTTGCCTGGACGGGCATCGCGCGCGGGGCCGACGGGCTGCTGCTCTTCCGCGAGCGCTCCTGCCGCTTCGGGGCCGAGGAGTATTGGATCGGCGTGCTCGACCATGACAACATCCCGCGTCGCCGCTACCGCGAAACCGCCCAACTCGGAGCGGAAGTGGCCCGCGTTGGCTGTGAGTTGCTGGGCACCACCGTGCGCTTCGACGTGGGCGTGGCCGCCGGCGATTTCACCTGCGACCAGGGCCACGCGCCACTCTCCCTAGGATTGCCGGGCCCGGGCGAGATGGCCGGGTGTGTCCACGGAGTTTTTTTTCGGGCCGGGCACGCCGTCGGCGTCGTCCACCCCGAGGACACGCTTGAGGGGCTGAAGCTTTACGTGCTCCCGCATCTCGCGTTGTTTAACCCGGTCTGGCTGCCGGCGCTGGAGAACTTTGTCGCCGGGGGAGGCACTCTCGTCGTGGGTGCCCGCACCGGATCGAAGGATCTCAACAACAATGTCGTCCCGGCAACCCTGCCCGGCGCGTTGCGCGAACTTGCCGGTGTAACCGTCGAGGAATATGGACGGCAAAACCGTCCCGAAGCACGCCCGCTGGCCGTGCGCTTGGCCGGGGAGAACACGGACACGCCGACTACGCTCTGGTATGAACAGCTCGCTCCCGATTCGGACACCGAGGTGGTGGGCACATGGACGACGCGCCATCTCGCCGGCAAAGCCGCCATCACCCGGCGGACGCATGGGCGCGGCCAGGTGCTGTATGTCGGCACCTATCTCACGAACGAGTTTGCCGGGGCGCTTTTGCCGCTGCTCGCGCGACTGGGTGCGCTGCCGTGCGGCCCGGGCGGGATGGTGGAGACCGTGCTGCGAGCCGATGCAACACGCCGTTTCCGGATCCTTATCAACCATGGAGAAGAAACGGCGAGCGTGCCGTTGCCGGTGGCGGGCCGTGAACTGCTGGAAGACCAGCCGGTCGCTGGCACGCTGACACTCGCACCCAACGGCGTCGCGATCGTGCGGGAAAGCTGATCCGGCGGATTCCAGTTGCCCGGGGGAAATATTGCTGTATATCCCCCTCGCATGGCAATCCCCCTCGAAGACACGTTTGTGGACATCATCGGGAAAGCTCAACGCGGGCTCCGTCTGTCCGACGCGGATCTGGAAAACCGCGCGGGGATATCGGAATCCGACCTCATCGCCCTGAGAGAGGGGGGCTTTGATCCGCTCGTCGCCCGCTCCCTCGCCCCGCTGCTGGGATTGAACACCGGGGCATTGGTCGCGCTCGGCGCGGGAGCCTACAAGCCGGCCCCCATTTCGCTCCGCGGCCTCGAGTGTTTCAACACGCCTTTCACAGGCATGACGGTGAACAGCTATCTCGTCTGGGATGAGGCGACAAAAGTGGCGGCCGCTTTCGATACCGGGGCGGATGCCACGCCGATGCTCGACTTTCTCCGCGAGCGCGGGCTGACGTTGAAATCTCTCTTCCTCACCCACACCCATGGCGACCATGTTTTTGACCTCGATCGCCTGGTGGAAAAAACCGGCGCTGAAGTGTTTGTCGGCAACCGCGAACCGGCGCTCGATGGCGCGGAGGCGTTCGAGGCGGGAAAGCAATTCCAGATCGGCGGCCTATCGATCGGGACCCGCCTGACATGGGGGCACGCGCAGGGCGGCATCACGTATGTGGTTCAAGGGCTCGAAAAACCTGTCGCCATTGTCGGAGACGCGGTCTTCGCGGGATCGATGGGGGGAGGCGGGGTTTCCTATGCCGACGCCCTGCGCACGAACCGCACGGAAATCATGACCCTGGTGGATGAAACCATCCTCGCCTGCGGGCACGGCCCGCTCACCACCGTGGGCGAACAAAAAAAAGCGAACCCTTTTCTCGCCGCCTGAATTTCCAATGAGCGATAAAAAGTCCATAGCAT
>Ga0118677_10003454_pt1 | contig 29883 bp, 23 predicted proteins | sample AliMusrvi5mmetaG_FD_86154 | JGI IMG/M metagenome (GOLD analysis project Ga0118677, IMG submission 86154) | reverse complement strand
TAAGAAAACCTGCTCTCGCACGGCGGCGCGCAAGGGACTGCGCGCCCTACCTTGTGCTTGGCGCGTGAATCGAAAGGTAGGGGCCGGTCCCTCGGCCGCCGCAAGGCGGCGCCAATGCCCTGCTTCGTGCCCTTCGTGAACCCTTCGCTTCCTTCGTGTCCGATTCACCTGCGGCCATACGATTTTTTAATTTGCTCTAGCGGCTGCGCCGGCGGCCCAGCCGCGGCAGAAAACCAGGAACTTCGTCCTCGAAGCGGTCATACGCCGCGCCGAACACGCGGCGCAAAAAGCGTTCTTCATACCGGGCGCGCGCCACTTCCAGCGGCACAAAGACGAACAGCGCCAGCGCCAGCGCAAACCACGCGCCCAGCATCCACGGCAAGCCCACGGCCTCCAGACACGAAGCCGCGTAAATCGGATGGCGTAGGAAGCGGTAGGGCCCCGTCCGGATCAATTGCCGCTCGCGCCCCGGGTCGGAGACGTCGATTCGGAACTGGCGTCCCAGCACGGCAAAGGCCCAGTACCGCATCCCCAGCGAAGCCGCGTACACCGCCACACCGGCCACGGCGTGTCCGCCATGCCCCCACCCCTGCCGGCGCAGCAGAAACTCGACGATCGCGCCGCCCATGACGAGCGCGAAGGTATACCCGACGGCGATCGCGCTCCAGTCCCGCCCTTCCCCGGCGGACGCCTGCCGCCGTCCCAGCCGCACATACATCGACCACATGCGCTCGAACCACGCAGCCGTAAAAACCAGCACGCCAACCACCCGGCCCGGAAAGGATGGCGCGTACAACAACCACGCCAGCGGCGCCAGCAGGGCCGCAACGGCAAGAACCTTGATGCCGTGAAACAGCCATACGGCGCCGCGCGGCGGCGGTGGTCTGGGGGTGTTCGACTCTTCCATGTGCGGCATGCTCCCGAAAAACCGCAGCATACGCGAAGCGCCGGAACAAAAGCAAGCGCCCCAACAGGTGGGAAAAAGGCGGCGCGTCACTCGCCCGGCTTCACTGACAAAAATTGGTAGAACGCGCGGTGGAACTGCTGGAATTGCTCTTCGCGTTCCTGTTGCGTGCGGGTCTGGCGGTTCAACTCCGATTCCCGCCAGGCCTTTTCCATCTGCGTGTCCGCCACCCATGACGGAATCGTCACGGGCAACCGCGCGGCGGTATTTGTGTCGCCGAGACGCACAGACGATGACGCCAGCAGGGGCAGCGTTCCGCTAGCCGTTGCTTCGCCATGCCGCGTTGCTGGCAGCGATGGAATTGCAATTGGTGGAGGGGCGAGCTCTGCGAGCCCTGTTTGGCGTCGCGGAACTCCGCCCTCCAATTCAATTACGGGCGAGTTGCCCGGAACGGGCGGGCGCGTACCTTCGCGAATCACCAGCGCGGCCTCGCGGCGCGGAGTTCCGCCCTCCGGTTTGTTTGTGGATGCCTTGTCCAAAAATGGGAGGGCAAGCGTACCTGCGAGCTGTTGCTTCGGAAGTGTGGACTCCCGTAATGGAAGGGGGGCCGACAATGCTGCCGTGGTTTTCGTGGCGCCCTGCCGCGCAGGCGATGACACCGGCAGGGGCAAGGAGCCGGCAATTGTCACGTCGCCGTGTTGCGCCGACGGCAGTGTTGGAAGCGCAACGGATTCCGCGGGTAATGGAGGGGCGAGCTCTGCGAGACCTTCCGGGTTGACCGTGGCGGCGGGGCGGGAATCGCCGCCGGTGGCAGGCACATCGGTGCGCGTGAGCGGCGTCACAGTTTTGCAGGCGCCGAGGACGAAGCAAAAGGCCAGCAAGGTCCAACGCATCATTGGATTATCCGGCTAACAGCCTGAAAAGGTAAGTAGGCTGAAGGCTGTTAGACTGTTAGGTCTGGCAGCCAATACGTTACGAGATTTTGAGATGCCACCATTGGGTACGTGCGTCTCGGTACGTAACTCATTCATTTTCAACCTAACTGCCTAACAGTCTTCAGCCTAAACCCCTTTCCAGTTATTGCCAGAGGGTTTGGAAGGCGGCGATCAGCGGCGGCTTGGTCTTGGCGTCGCAGCAGGCAGTAAGGACAAACTGGGCGTCTCGCGGGGAATCGCAGGACTTTTCCACGACCACCGCCTGAATGCCTTCTTTCTCGTTGCCGCCGAAGGCTGCGCGGAGCCGTTCGACGAGCGAATCGTAGTCGAGGGTGTCGGCGCATCGGTCCATGAGGCGGCCCGCAATGCCGGCATCGTCGCCCGCGCCAATGGTGGCGAGCAGTTCGGCGGCGGTGGGCTGGCGCGGTTGATTGAAGCGATCCGCCTGATAGTTGTAGCAAGCGGCGATGTTGAGTTTGTCGAGGCCGACGGGGCGGACGTTGAGAACGAGATCGAAGCCGAGGAAACGCTGGAGCTGCTGGTAGCGTGTTTCCGCGGCGGGGTTTTTCGGCACGTCGCGGAAGAAGCGGTTGGCGTCGAACCAGACGGTGACCACGCCATCGGTGCGCAACGCGCGTGCGGTTTCGTGCGTGTCGGGCGCAAGGCAGTGACGGATTTCGTTTTCAATGGATGGCGCCTGGGGGTCGCCTTCGAATTCAACGAGCAGAATGGCGGCGCGATCGGTCAAGGCGAAGGTGAAGAAGCCGCCTTCGGGATCCATGTAGCGCCCCTGCCCGGATTGGATCATGGCGCGGTTGCGGACGAGGGAGCCTGCCGCGTCATGCGCGGGGCGGAGGCTGCGGTTGAGCTGTTCGGCGATGCCGGAGAGGGTGGTTTCGGCGGCGGCGGGCTGCGTCACTTGGGCGACGAGGCCGCAGAGGATGACGGGGCGTCCGGACTTCCCGGCGGCATGGCCGTCGGGAAACTTGGCGAAAAGGTAAATGTCGGCGCGCGGATCGAAGCCGCCGCCATGGACGCACGCGAGCAACGGGGCGAAGACGGTTGAATTGGATTTGGCGCCCCACCCGGTAAAATTGCGGGCCGCATCATTTCGGGCGATTTCGTCCGGCCGCACGGCGGCGATGGCAAAACTGTCGGCGGGAATCCACCGGGCGTGCGCGGAGCGGGCGCGCTGTTGCCTGGCTTGGATCGCCCAGTAAATGCCAAAGGCCACAACGCCGGCGAGCAGGAGGATCAGCAACAGGTTCACGCCGAATGACAGCCAGCGGTTGCGGCGGCGTGCGGGTTGCGCGGGCGCGCCGGCAAGGATGGTTTCGCCTTCAACGGGAACGGTCTGCGGGGCGCCAGTCCGCGCGAAGGCCGCGGACATTTTTTCGCGGCGCTCGCGGAGGATGGCAACGTTGAAACCGACGGCGAGGCAGACGGCGAGCGGGTCGAAGACAATGACCAGCACCAGCATGAGCCATTTGACGACGTTGTCGGCGCCGGTATCGAAGGCGCGGGCGACGAAGCGGTAGGAGCCGATGTCGGTGGTGGCGATTTTTTCCTGCAGGACGCGAATCTCCTCGGTGCAGGCGCGAATATGCTGCTGGAGCGATTCGACCTGGGTGTCGCCGGTGCTGCGCAGTGTGGTGCTGGTGGTTTGCATCGCCGCGAGCTGCGCCTGCGCCTGCGCCAGGGCGTCGGCATGGGCTTTGCGCTGGGCCCGTTCCTCGGCGTCGAGCTTGTCGGTGTCGGTCGAGGCTTGCTTGCGGATGGAGGCGATCTCGATGTCGGCGGCTTCGACGCGTTTGGCGTGCTCGGCGCGGAGTTGCTCCTGCCGGGTGTGGCTAGCCGCAATGCCGTTGGCAATGGCATCGCGTTCCGTCCGCTGCTGTTCGCGGAGTTCCTGCCCGCGCTTGACGCCGTCGACCCGGAAGATGCCGTTGCCGCCAAGCGAAAGAAGGCCGGGGCCGCCGATCTTGGTGTAGGCATCCACGGCGCGGTCGAGCGCGGCCAGTTGCTGCTGGAGATCGGCGATCGCCGTATCCTCGGAGGCGATGTTTTTCTTCAGGAGTTCGGCCTGTTCCGCCATGCGCGCGGTCAACACCTGCATGTCGCGATCGCGGCGGTCCTGGATGGTTTTGCGCTGTTCCTGCAGGCGGGCAAGCGCCTGATCGAGCAGGGTCGTGGTCTGTGCGATGCGTTGACGAACAGCGGCTGCGTCCTCGTGGCCGGCGTCATCGACCTTGCCGAAGCGATTGCGCGCGTCGTCGATCTGGCGTTGCGTGTCGGCGATTTCCTTCTGCAGACCGGCGACCTGCGCTTCGATGATGCCGATGCCCGTGTGGGTGCGTTCGTACGCCCGCGCCAGGTATCCATACGTGCCGAGCGAGGTGATGCCGATCAGCACCACCACCGCGGTGGTCATGTAGAACCGCAGCGGAAAACGGAGCTGCCGCCAGAACCAGTACAGAAACGAAGCCGCAACGAGTTTGCCGACTTCCAGGCTGGTGGCCATGATCATCACGGCGGTTGCCGAGCCGACGAACAGCATGCCCAACCCGCACACCGAAAAGAAGGCCGAACATCCGGCAAGAAACAGACAGGATGCGCCGACCAGATACTTCAACCACGGAGGGACGGTCACGGTGTGCTCAACCCCAGGCGAAACCCCGTTCGGATGCATGCGTAAACTCCTTGTGGCCGGAACGACCGGTCGAACACTGGGTGAAACCAAATCACCGGGCACGACGCGTCTAACGAAACGTACTTGAAAGCTACCAGAAAAACGTGGAAGCGGTCATTATAATTGTGGTGGATTTGGGTTGCTTCTGCACCTCTTGCACTGCTAAGAATGACGTGCGGGTGTTGTTTGCATCCGGCCGGTTGGCTTGTCTGGCAGGAAACGAGAGGCTCTTGCAAAACCCCTCCAAGAGAACGGCGGCAACGGCGTGCCGCCCTCCATTTCTGGAAAAAAAGTGTTGGGGCACTGGAGGGCGGCGCGCCGTCGCCGCCGCAAGGGGTTTTGCAAGAGCCTCACGAGGAACGCATACGTGAAGAAAGAATCGGCACTATCGATCGTGACCGGGCTGACCTTGGTCCGCGTGCCGTTCGTTTTCCTCTTCCTGCTCCTGGCGGTGATCGAGCAGCGCCATCCGGACGCCGTGCTGGCCTGGACGGCCCTGGCCTGCCTGATTCTGGCCGCGCTGACGGACCTCTTCGACGGCTACCTGGCGCGCAAGTGGCAGGTGGCGAGCCTGTTCGGCGCCGTGGCGGACCCGCTCATGGACAAGGTTTTCTACCTCGTGGTCTTTCCCACACTGCTCTATCTGCTGGGCCGGCGGGGCGAAGCCGAAGGCGTGCACACGCTGGTGATGCTGCTCTTCACGGTGCTGTATCTGCTGCGCGACCAGTGGGTCTCCTTTTTGCGTTCGGTCGGTTCCGCCTACCAGGCCGACCTGCGCGCCAACTGGATGGGGAAACTCCGCACAGCCATGAGCTTTCCCATTGGATGCATCCTTTATTTCTATGTCGCGATCCATCCGTCGTGGCTGCCGCTCCCGCGCTCCCTGATGTACGCCCTGGAAGGATTGGGCATCGCGGTCAACTTCCTGTCGATCGCAGTCTACACGCGGCAGTACCTTCCCTACCTGCGGCAGTCGATGGAAATTTCCCGGAACGGGAAATCGTAGGGCGCGAAAATAGACACGCCGGAACTGTCATGCGCCAAATTTGCGGGACAGAAGGGGTCAGCCACACGTTGGCAGCAAGGTGACAGCGGCGTCGCGCCTCTGCATCCAAGCAACCAGCGGCGAGACGCCGCTGCCACTTTTGTTGACGCCAGCCAACGTGTAACTGACCCCGCACGAGGGACAAAGGCATGTCGGTGCATCTTTGGAGGGACGCGGGCCTCCGCGTCCGCCAGGATCGCAAAGGCGGTGCGCAAGACAACGGCGGCCGAGGCCGGCCGCCCTCCAAAGATCCAAGGCGCAAAGTCTTCCCTACCGTTGAAAATCGGGCGCCTTGGTGGCGATCTCCGTCAGCGCTGCCGCGGCGAGCGGATTTTTCGGGTCGATGCGCTGCAGTTCCGCGGCGCGTGTGCGCATCCGGTTGCGCAGCTCTGCTTGCAGCGCGGGATCCGAAATTGCCTGGCACGCAGCCTGCGCGTGCTTGATGGCGCGCGGGAGCGTGGCCGGAAAGCTGTCCGGCCAGCGCAGCGCCTGCTGGTAGATATCGTCGGCCACCACGTTCCAGCCGAGGTGGTCCACAAATGACGCCACCCGGCAGAAGCGGATGGGCGTGAGGTCGCGGGTTGGCGCCCAGAGTCCGCCCAGTTGCAGGGCGTTCACCACGCTGCCGATGAGAACGCCTTCTTCGAGCGACCGGTTCGCGGGGTCGTGCAGCGCCGCCAGGTTTGCGCGTCCCTGCCGTTGCAGCCAGCCGGCGAACAACGCGCGTTGCAGTGTGGCATCGGTGGGCGCGCACGACAGGCCATAGCGCGCCACAAAGGCTGCATTGGCGGGCGTAGCGGCGGCGAACAGCGCGGCGCAGTCGTCGAGATAGACCAGGCGCCAGGTGTTGGTCTGTCCGAGCGCGACTGCCAGCGGACTGCGGTCTTCCTTCAAGTCGGTCAGCGAGAAGCTGGCGAGGCCGATGCCGTAGGTGGCGGCTTCGCGGACAAAAACCGCCGGATCGCTGCGGGTGCGCGCGGCCGTGCGGAAAATGGGCGGGTCGTAGATTTCCGCGTGGCGTCCATCGAAATAAACCGGCCATTGCGGTCCGAAACGCGCCAGGAAGAGATCGGCGCTGCGAGTGTCGCCATACAGCGTGCGACAGGAGATTTCCGCCCGGTGCCGCTCGATGAAATCGCAGGCCGCCAGCGGATGCTCGTGGTCGGAATAGCCGATCGCGAACCGCATGCGCCACCCCAGCGACGCGTAGAAACGTTCGCTGACGATGGCGCGGTATGTGAACAGCAGCAGCAGGGCAAGAAGCGTTTGCGCCAGGATGTGCGCGGCGCGGCTGTGCAGCAGGGCAACGCCGCGGCTGGCGGCCGCGGATCGTTCCTGGTTCTTCGTTCTTGGTTCTTCGTTCGAACATCCAAGATCTGAACGCCGAACCGTGAACCCTGAACCCTGTTCCCTTAACCCAGAACCAAGAACGAAGAACCAAGAACGGCTTCCCCCTGCAAAAACCCCACGTGCAATCACAGCCGCGAATCCATCCGCCGCATATTCGATGCCGCTGGCCACCAGCGGCGCAACCGCCAGCGGCAGGAGCGGCGCGTTGCGGATGGCGGTGAGTGAAAGATATGCCATGGCAGCACAGGAGACGAGGTAGCCGAGGTCGGGATCGTGTGCTAGCACATGCCACAGGGCGCGACACGAAGTGAGCAGTGAGCAGTAAGCAGTAAGCAGTAAGCGGTGAACAGTGCACCGTCGGGGATTCATACGTTGCAAACCTGAGGCGAAGGACGTTTCACTGGTAACTGCTAACTGCTCACTGCTCACTGAAGGTTGTTCGCTCTTCCCGTCCCGCATGCCTTCCAGCAATCGTCCCAGCAGTCCCAGCCCCGCGAACACCCAGCAAGCCAGAAAGGCGTAACCCAATGCCCCGGAATCGAGCGCCGTGAAGAGATTCACGGGATGCGCCTCGCCAATGCCGTTCTTGTAGAGGGGGTCCGTCAGCACGGAAAAAAGGTGAAACGGATAGAACGCGCCGGCAAGACCGTACGGCGTGGCAAGACAGGCCAGCGTCGTGAGCACGGCCACAATTGTGAGTCGCGCCGGCGCGGGATCGATCGGGTGGCGCGGCCACTCCCCTTCCGTCAATGGCGCGAGTCCGTCCGGATCGACCGGTCGTTCCCGCGTCACCTCCCACCGGGTTGCGAACCAGCCGAGCCACGCGGCCACGGCGTAGGCCCACACCAGCGCCGGACCGAGCACGAAGGCGCCGTGGGTGTTCGTCCAGAGCACCTGCAGTATCGGGAGAAGCCAAAGAAGGTAAGGCCGACGTTCTTGGTTCTTCGTTCTTGGTTCTTGGTTTGTTTCCGAATCCTGAATTCTGAATTCTGAATTCCGCGTTTCCTGTGTCAGAATGATGAAAAACGTGCCGAGGAAAAGATACGTGTTCAGCTCCGGCCGGCAATTGATGCGTATCTGCAGGAGACGCAGCATCAGCAGCACCGCCAGCGCCGCCGGAACGGAAAGGACCGGCCATTTCCAATCCCACCGGCTTGATTCTCTTTGGAGGGGCGCCGGCCTCGGCGTCCGGGCGCTCCGTCGCAACTGCCAGACCAGAAAGGCGGTCTGCAGCGTGATCGCCAACACCATCAGCACCTGCCAGAGCGTGGGGCCGCTCCAGCCGAAGGCGGCGTGTAATCTGGCCAGCATCACCTGATACAACCACGGCACGCTCACCCATGCGCAGCCATGGCGCGTGGTGGAGAAAATGTCGTGGCGGATCACATCGCCATGCGCCAGCATCCACTGGCCGGTGCGCAGATGCCAGAGGACGTCTATGTCCGAGATCGGACGGATGCTCCAGGCCACGGCGACCAGGAGCAATAGCAACAGGAGCCACGGAATGCGGACAAGAAAACGCATGCCGGAAACGCTAGCACAGCAAACGTTCCCGCGCCAGCACGCTCGGTCCGTGTTCTGCGGGAGATTGCGGTGGGCGCGGCCACCATTCCATGCGCGGACCCACGCATTTACGGCGCCGACAGTGCGGCGCCCTCCAGCGGAAAAGACACGCCGTGGAGGCCTACGTCCGACCGGCCGCTAGGGGACGGTATTGCTGGCCGTTTCCTGTTTGCGCAGATCCGTGCCCACGCGCGAGAAGGCGGAAACGGACCGCACGAGCAGAAGATCGCCTGCGTTGCCCATGAGCAGCAGGTTGCCGCCCCGGCTGGAGATCGAGGCTATTTCATTCCGAAGAACGACGTATCCCTGTGCCACGCCAGTCACGCAACCGACAGCATGACCGGTTGAGTAAAAGACACTTGCAGGCGGCGCCAGCGCAAGTTGAACGATATCCTGTTCTGCCTTGAAGACAACCTGCGGTTCGCGGCCCTCCTCCAGATTCAGCACCACCGGTCCCACAGCGACCAGCGTGATGCGTCCATTGCCGGTCACAGCGGTAACCGGATGTGGGGCGTGAAAAAGTTTTTTGAGGTTTCCCTCGAAATCGCCCAGAAAAACATCCGCCCGCCAGAGTGCGCCCGTACCGCCAAAGAGGTAATACTGGCCGACGCCTGCTGGCTCCATACGCATGGACGGATCGGGCAGTGCCAGGCTTCGCACCACGACCCCGGTGCAGACCAGATCGAGGCGCGTTTCGCGCAACACAGCCAATGTCCGGTCATTCAGCAAACAAAAGTCGCGCACCGGCGCGGTCTCTTTCGGCAATGCCCAGAACCCGGAACGTTCCCCCGGGTCAATCGCCGGCAGCGCCAGGCGACCACCATGGAACAACATCGGGGTTCCGGATGGCGACAGGCGCGCCAGGCAGGTCGTTGGAACACCGTCCGGTTTCGCCGGAAGGCGTCCCAGCGAAACGACCGAACATTCCTCTGGCATGACCCCGTTCCACTGGAAGTCGGCGGCCATGAGCGGCGCAACGAGCAGAACAGCAGGGAAGAACAGAAACCGTTTCATTGCATGGGGACTCCGTAACGTGCCTTCCAAAATCACTGCCGGCCTGGTTTCGGCGGGGTCATGCCCCAGATGCCGTCAAACTGCAGGCGAGGCGCTTCCGGACCCTTGAACCCCTGTGTGTCAACCGGCACAACATTGCCCGATTCGTTCCGTGCTTCACCGTCATACGTTTTGGGCGTCTTGGAAACGATATCCTTTGCGAGTTTGTACGACTTGTCGCCCATGTTGCCGGCGTCCGTACCGAACTGATTGCCCAGTTGTTCGCCGAGGCGATCATGTGCCACGAGTCCGGCATGCGGGTCGGCGTTCATTTCCGTCACCTGTTCGGCGCCACCCAACGCGTCGTTCGCCAATTTCCGGCCATCGTTCTGGAAAAGTTGATTCACCTTCTTCATCTCTTTGATCTGATCCACAATCGGTCCTACGCCGGGCACGTTCTTGACCAGCGCATCCTTCGCCTTCTCCACCAGCTTCTCTTTGGCCTTTTCTTCGACAAAGTCATGCAACTTGGTGCGCAGGGCCTCCACCTTCTCGTCGAACCAGGAGGATCCCACCCCAAAAAAGGGCGGATTTCCCATCGCCATCGCAAAGGGGCTGGGATCCGGCGGAGGCAGGAGCGGCAGCCGCCCCATTTTGTCTGACAGTTTGTCCGTATTCCCAGGTATGACCGGCACGCCATCCAGCGGAATCGCGTTCGGATCATCAGCCTGGCCAGCGCCCGCCAGCGCGGCCTTCTGCAGCAGCGAAGGCATCCCCTTGCCACTCTTTTTCTTGGTGGAGAGCAGGTTTCCGAACTCCGCCTGGTTCGCCGCGTCCTGTTGTTCCCAGCGCAACCGGGCCTCCTGGGCGGCCTTCTGCAGCAGTTCTTCCTGCCGCTTTTTCTCCGCCGCAGCCTCTTCGGCGGCAATCCGGTCAGCCTCCAATTGAGCCGCATTCCCCTGTTCGATGCCCTGCAACGTGCTGTCCATCAGGCTTTGACTGACATTGCGCCGAACGTCGCTCCAAGAGTGGGGAACCGGCATGACCGTCGTAGTCCCTCCAGAGGAACCGCCGGCACGGCCGTAATGACAGTAGGGACACTCTGTTGGCGGTGTGTCCGACTCGAACCAGCGCCCGCAACCCTTGCATTGGTACGAGGTGTTCCTACCGTCCTGCGTCACATCTCCACCTCTGGCAATCCAGACGCCGACAGGCGCGGGGACGCCCGCCAGCAGGAGCAATGCCGCCAGGAGCAACCAGAACTTTGCTGCCCGGACAGATTGGAGCGCATTCGACATGGCACACCTCGCGGTTACGATTGCCCTAGCATTTCCTGGATGGTTTTCACCACGCCCTGATAGGCCTGGATGGCGACGGCCAGTTTCCGGCGGGCGGAAGCCTCGCTCTCCCTGCCCTGGCGGATCAGGCTCTCCGCATCCGTGTTGCATCCGCCGATCTGCGTCTGCGCCTGGATCAGCCGCTTGTCCGCTGCGGTCAGCAAGGCCACCCGCTGGTCGATCGTTGACTTGGCGATGAAGGCCGGAAGTTCCCGGTTCTTGGCTTCGATCAGCTTTTCGGTCAGCGCCGCCACAAAGGCTTCGTTGGTGAACTCGTTCTTCTCCAATAATTGCACCATCGACACGCCCCGTAACTGCTCCTCTGCGCTCTTCTTCTGCACCGCTGTTTTCTTCGCCAGCATCGCCTCACGCCACGTCCGCGGTGCACCGGCGATCGTGTTGGCGACACCAGTCCATCCGTTGGCATTTGCAATCCCGTGGGCGGTCCAACCGTCATTATTCTTCACGTCGGGATCTGCACCACGCTCCAAGAGCAGGTTCACAACATCGCTATAACCACAAGTTGCGGCGCCAATTAAAGCCGTGGTGCCGAAATTGTTCCTGACATCGAGATCCGCCCCGCGGTCCAGCAGGAGCCGCACAACAGCAAGCCGATCATTGAAGGCTGCAAAATGCAGGGCGGTCTGTCCCCATTCGGTATCCTTTGCCTCGATGGCTGCGCCTCGATCCAACAGGAGTTGAACCGTCTCGAGGTGTCCCTCCCTGGCCGCTTTGATCAGTGCGGTACGGCTGTCGTTGTTCTTCGCCTCCAGTTTCGCGCCTTTGTCCAAGAGCAGGCGTACGACGTCGGTTTTCCCACTTTCAGCGGCCAGCAGAAGGGGGGTAGCGCCTTCTGCGGTGGCTGTCTCCATGTTGGCCCCGCGTTCCAACAGCAGTTGGACAGTCTCCGTACGGCCGTTGGCGGAAGCACACATCAGCGCCGTCCATCCACTGGGGGCGGCCCCGTTCACATCCGCGCCGCGGTCCAGGAGAAGCTTGGCGCAGGCGGTGTTGCCATTCTCCGCGGCGGCAATCAGGGGCGGCGCATTCATCCACTTTTTCAGGTCGGCGCCCTGATCCAGCAACCGCCGCACTTCCGTCACATCCCCGCGACTGGATGCGTCCTCCAAAGGCGTCATACAGCCGGCAGACAACAGGCAGGCCAGCAGGGAGACAATTCGTAAACCTCGAAATGCGGACTTTTTCACATTCACACGTGCTTCCTTTCTCATCATGCCACTCATGCCACCGAACGATGCCCTACGACTGGTTCAGCAACTCACGGATGGACTGCAGAACGCCGAGATAGGTCTGAAGCGTCGCCACCTGTTTCCGGCGAGCGGCCGCCTCGGATTCCCTGCCTTGGCGGATGGCGCCCTCGGCCTCGCTGTTGAGTGCGCCGATCCGCGTGTTTGCCTGCGCCATGCGCTTCTCCACCAAGGTCAGCAGCGTCACCCGCTGCTCAACCGTAGACTTCACAAGCAAGGTCGGCAGTTCCTTGTTCTTGGCCTCGATCAACGCATCGGTCAGCGCCGCCACGGTAGCATCTTCCTCCCCGCCCGACACCGCGCCTCCGATGGTCGTTCCTGGAATATGGAGGCTCTGACCCACCCGGAGGTGTGCGAAATCAACGTCTGGATTGGCCAGTTGAAAGGTTCTCAACGAACATCCATTGGCCGATGCAATCCTTTTGGCCGTATCGCCCGCCTGGACGGTGTAGGACTTCCCTTGGTCATCGGGTTGCTGGCGGACCTCGCGGACATCCGCGAGCAACTGCTCCAACCGCAACCCATTGAGTTGCCGACCGACGCGTTGCTTGTCTTCCTGTGTCTTTGCCGATGAGCGGTCGCGCAGGGAGTTCTCGATCAACGCTGCAATCTCTGCATAGCCTCTTTCCCTGGCCAGATCCAACGCCGTGCGGCCTTGTGCGTTCCTGACATGGACGTCTGCCCCTCTCTCCAGCAACAGCCGGACCGTTTCCACATGGTCGTTAGCAACCGCCAGCATCAGTGCGGTATCGCCGCTTCCGGCCATCGTTTGCCTGTCGTTGTCGCTGCGCATCTGGGCGTGCGATTCCGCCCCGCAGAGCAGGATGGCTGCCAGTGCGATCGATTTCAACACGTGAGTTCTCATGCCAAATGCCTTTCCGGGTTAGAAACCGGTTGCACGCGCAGATGCGGAGCCCTGTGCATCGATGTTCGCGCCTTGATCCAGGAGCTTGCTGACACAATCGGTATGTCCGTTCTCCGCGGCAAACAATAAAGCAGTGTAACCGTAATGTGTCTGTGCGTTCACGTCGGCGCCCTTGTCCAGCAACTGTTGAACGACTGCAGCGTAGCCTTGGGCTGCAGCTCGCATCAAAACCGTCTCGCCGTCGCTATCTGCCGCATTGACGTTGGCCCCGTTTCCCAGCAACCGCCGCACTTCCGTCACGTCTCCCCGGCTTGCTGCGTTTTCCAGCGGCGTTACACAACCGGACAGCAGCATCGCCAGAAGAAGCGAAAGAACGCATATTGCACGATTCATCGGCCAATCCTTTCCGTTGCGGCTCTCCGCTACGACTGCATCAGTAGACTCTTGATCTCCGCCAGCACGGCAATATACGCCTGAAGTTTGCCGACACTGCTGCGGAACTCCGCTGCGTTCTGGTTCTGCCGAATGGCGTCTTCGGCCCGGCCGTTCAGCTCAACAATACTCGCCTGGGCTTCGGTCAGCCGTTTTTCAGCGGTTGTCACCAAGGCAATCCGCTGGTCAACCGTAGATTTGACGATAACCGCCGGGAGCTCCCGGTTCTTGGCTTCGATCAGTTTCTCCGTCAATGCGGCAACAAACGCCTCATTCGAAAAGTCCTTCTGCTCCAGCAACTGATTCACTGAAAGGTTCTGCAACAACAAGGCCTGCTGTTGTTGCGCAGCCCTTGCCCTCTGCGCAGGAGCATCGGCAATCATATTTGCAACCGCCTCATATCCCTTGCTCTTGGCTACCGCAAAAGCCGTCTCACCGTCATTGTTCTTTATGCCGATGTCGGCCCCTCGGGCGAGCAATACCCGAACGACATTTACCCGCCCTTCACAAGCAGCCAAAAAAAGTGGCGTATAGCCGTGCGTACTCCTTGCATTAATGCCGGCTCCTTTATCCAGCAACAGGATAACCACATCCTCGTGACCATATTCTGCCGCCTTGTGAAGCGGCATAAAGCCACCGCAGTCACAGACGTTTACTTGAGCCCCGCGTTCCAATAAAATCTTTATGGTTTCGATGTGGCCTCCATAGGCGGCATAAATTAACGGCGTTTGGCCGGCTATGTCGCCCGCATTTACATTCGCTCCCGCATCCAACAGCCGCTGCACTTCTGCGGTATTGCCGGCTCCAGCAGCCCTATGAAGGTCAGATATGCGGTAGTCGACCGACACACATCCGGTCAGTGTCAGAACCGCTAGTAAAACCGAAATCCGTTTTATCCATTGTTTCATGCTTTTTCTTCCGTGGATTTTTACGATTGCATCAGCAGACTCTTGATGTCCGCCAGCACGGCGATATAGGCCTGCAGCGCACCGACACTACGACGGAACTCCGCCGCGTTCTGGTTCTGCCGAACGGCGTCCTCCGCCTTGCCGTTCAGTTCGGCGATCCGGGATTGCGCCTGTGTCATGCGCTTCTCCACGGTGGACAACAGCGTGATCCGCTGTTCGACGGTGGACTTGGCGATCAGGACCGGCAGTTCGCGGTTCTTGGCGTCGATCAGCGCTTCTGTCAGGGCCGCTACGAGCCCTTCATTCTGCAAGGAGGTTTTTTCGAGCAACTGCGGCAGGGTCGCACCCTGAAGCGACTGTTTCAGTTGTCGCGCTCTTACTTCCAGCATCTTTTCCCGCCAGACCCGCGGCGCAGACGCGATCAGGCTGGCCACCTCCGGATGTTCATTCTGCGTGGCGTATCCCTGCGCCGTGTAGCCGAAGCGGTTCACCCGGTTGACATCCGCGCCCATTTCCAGCAGCAACTGGACTTTCTCCGAATTGCCGGCCTCGGCAGCAATCATCAGAAGCGTGGACCCCTTGTCATTCACATCATCGACATCCGCGCCCCGATCCAGCAACAACCGCATGGCGGGCACTTGGTTTCCAGCATCGGCGCTGAATAGAGGGGCGTATCCGTACTTGTTCCGCCCCTGTACGTCCGCGCCCCGGTCCAGCAGGAGTTTCATGACCTCAACCCGGCCGTAGAAAGCAGCCCAACCCAGGGGTGATGCCCCGTACTGCTCATCCCTCGTTTCAATGTCAGCACCCCTATCCAGCAGGAGCGAAACGATCTCAACCCTGCCGGTGGATGCGGCCAAAGTCAGGGCAGTATAGCCGTATTTGTTCTTGGCGTTGCAGGCGGCACCCTTGTCCAGCAACACCCGTGTGGATTCGAGCTGTCCGGCGCGGGCAGCGAACATCAAGGGGGTCTGCTGCCAGTTAGCGTCCCGGACATCGACGGACCCGGTCTTGTCCGCAAGAATTCTGACGATTTCCGCAGAAGGCCGCTCGGCCGCGACCATCAACGCGGTGCATCCATATTTGTTCACGGCATGCGCATCCGCACCGCGATCCAACAGGAGGCGGACGACTTTCACCCGGTTGAAGGAAGCCGCCCAGAAGAGCGCGGTCTCCTGATCCGCACTTCGAGCGTTGACGTCGGCTCCTCGATCGAGAAGGAGTCGGGCGGCTTCTGTTTGGCCACACATGGCGGCAAACATTAAGACCGTCACACCGATGGTGCTCTTGGCGTTGACGTCGGCTCCCTTGTTCAGCAGGAGGCTGGCGGTTTCCGTGTGTCCGCCACAGACCGCCCACATCAGCGGTGTGCCGCCGTTTACATTACGCGCATCCACCTGTGCGCCGCCGGCCAGGAGTTGTTCCACAACACGCGTCTGGCCATTCGATGCCGCGCAGAACAGCGCCGTCCATCCTTGCCGATCCTTCTCATTCACGTTGGCGCCATTGGCGAGCAGGCGTTGGACCTGCGCGGTATCCCCACACGTCGCCGCCGTGTGCAGGGGAAGCGTGGTTGCGCAGCCAGCCAGCAACGCCACGACTATGGGTACGAATAGAAAATGAAAGGCCTGGACCATAATCATGCCTCTTTCGGTTTGCATATGTAGTATCAGACGGTGCCAATCGAAGATGAAAAAGTCAAGGACGGAGCATGGTCGTTTTCACGCCGGTTTTGTCGTATACTTGTTTTTTGACGGGTACTTGACCCGCGTCGATCGGCGAACCATCTGGTTCCCGGTTCGGACGTCAGCTTCCCCTGTCGTAACGCAGGCCTGTCCGGTTGCGGGCTGACGCCCATCGTTAGGAGAATATCATGACACGTTCACGCATCGCTGTTCCACTCATCGTCGCCGCACTGTTCGTATTGACGGGCTGCATTGTCGAGCCGCGTCCGTACGGCTATTACCGCACGTATCCCGGCGGCGTTGTGTATGCATCCCCGCAACCGGTCGCGCAGCCAGCCACACAGCCGGTCATGCCGACAACCGCGCCAGTGGCAGCTCCGTCAGCCGCACAACCAACCCTTCCGTCCGACACACCCACGCCTCCCGGCACGCCGCCGATACCCAGCCAGGAACAACCGGAGGTGCTCACCCGTGGCCCGGTGAACGAAGCCTTTGCCCAACCCGTGGCCATGCAGAACCAGCCGGACGTGGTCGCCGCCATACAGCCGCCGGCCTCTATCGTGGAAACGCCGCCATCCGACCGCCCTGCCGACAGCGCCTGTGTCTGGGCGCCTGGATACTGGAGCTGGGACGCCGAGCGCAGCAACTACATCTGGGTCAGTGGCTGCTGGCGTCTGGCGCCGCCCAAGATGACATGGGTGCCGGGTTACTGGACCCGCGTGCCGGCCGGCTGGCAGTGGGTGCCGGGGTTCTGGTCGCCGGCCAGCGCACAGGAAATCGCCTATCTCCCCGCGCCGCCCGCGGTCACCGACATCCTGCCGCCCGGCGCGCCACCGACGCCGGACGATTTCTGGGTGCCGGGGTGCTGGTATTGGCAGCAGGGCCGGTATGCGCTCCGCGCCGGGTACTGGCTGCGCCAGCAACCGGGGTGGGTCTGGTCGCCCTCGTATTGCGCATGGACCCCGCGCGGCTATGTCGCCGTGGAGGGCCACTGGGATTATGCGCTGGAACATCGCGGCGTGCTTTTTGCGCCGGTCTGCTTCCCCGGACGCGTTTCCGCCGGCGTGGCGATCTCCTTCTCGCCGAGCATCACGGTTGACGTCGGCGTGCTCTCGGCAAATTTATTCGCCTGTCCGCGTTATGCCCATTACTACTTTGGCGATTATTACGACGACGCCTATGTGCGGGTCGGCATCTACCCGTGGTTCGACTGCGTGCGCCTCGGCGGCTGGTACGACCCGGTCTTCGTCTATGCGCGCTGGGACCACTGCCGCCGAGATCCCCGCTGGGAAGAACACGAGCGCCATGAATACACCCTGCGCCATGACGACCGGAACCTGCGCCCGCCACGCACCTACCGCGAGCAGGAGACGCGCGTCGCGCGCCTGCCGGAACCGCAACGGCACGACCAGCAGATGGCGCGTCCGTTGAACAAGGTTGTAGCCGCGCCCGCCGCAGCCGGCAAGTTCGAGCACGTGGACACGGCCGCGCACCAGAAGATCGTGCAGCAATCCGCGGAGACGCACAACTTCCGCGATGCGCGGAGCCGCTGGGAGACGGCCGCGCCGGCGCCGCAAGCGCCCGCAAGCCCGCCGACGACTGTCACCGCCAAGCCGTCGAAACCAATCGCGCCGTCCATGCCGTCATCCACGCCGTCCGTATCGTCCACGCCGCCGGCGCGCAACACCACCGCGCCAACGGAAACGCAGCCGGACCGTGGACGGCTGCCGGCAGCACCCGCCGCAGGTCCGACGGTGGCGCCGCAGGCGCCCACAAGCCAACCGACGCCCGTCACCGCCAAGCCGCCGAAACAGACCGCGCCAACATCCACGCCATCCACACCGTCCACGCCGGCGCGCGACACCACGCCAACGGGGATTCAGCCGGATCGTGTGCGGCTGCCGACGTCAACCGCCGCGGGATCGACGATGACGCCACGCGGTAACGACCACGCGGACCGTGGCGTGCCGGACCGGCCGACCGATGATTATCGCCGCGACCGCTGAACGGACGCTACGGTTGGAAACGTAACAAGATGAAGGAAAGTCATAAGGGCGCGTTGCTGGAGTTGGACCGCAGGTCGCGGGAGAGCGTGTCGGCCCGGCGGTCGCCGTTATCGAAGGATTGGATCCCGCTTTCCGGGCGACTGGCCCGCGGGAAAAAAACGGCGGGTGACGAGCCTACGCGCCGCCCCTGGTTGCCGCTCCTGCCCCTCTGCCTCGCGGCCTTCCGGGCCGGACGCTTCCCGCTTCTCCGGGCGGCGGACGCCTGTCGCCGCAACCTGTTTCAGGAACCGGTGCGCCTGACCCATTTTCTGGCCATCAACTACGTTTCGCCGCCGGCAAGCCTGCTGGACGAACTCGCCTGGCTGCGCGACTTGGGCGTGCGTCAGGTGGTGTTGCCGCTGGAACAGGATGCCTTCGATGCGCGGCAGGTGAAGGCGCTGGGCGCCATTCAGAATCTGCACGCCGAGGATTGCCGGATCGCCGCCGTGTTGCGTCCGAAACGCGGCGCACAAGCGGAGCCGGAAGCTTGGCACCAGTTCTGCCACGGAATCCTCTCCCAGGCCGGCTGGCAACTGGAGTGTGTGCAACTTGGCGATGGCTTGGATGGTTTTGTCCGCGAACACAAGGATATCGCGGCTTTTGCTAAACTTTTTGCACATGTGCCGCGACTGCGCCGCGACTATCCGGGCGTGGCGCTGTTGGCGCCGGGCATGGAACGATTCGATTCGCCCCTTCCAGTGCAAGCGCTCCAGCGCTTGTTGCCGGAAGGGTATGCGTGGGACGGTGTGACCGTGCAGGCGCCGGCGTGGCAGGAGTTGGAAAGCGTGGGACGGGACAGCATCTTCCTGCGGCGGTTGGCGCTGATCGGCGCAGTGGCGTTGCGGCCGGATGTCGTTGGCGGCAAAGTGCGGGTCGTTTTTCCGCCGTCCCCTCCCGGGTGCGATGCCGCGGCAGAGGAGCGGATCGCGGGGAGCGTGGTGCGGCGGACCGTGCTGGCGCTGACCTCCGGCGTGGCCGACCGGGTGGCGATCGGCATGGATCCATCCACACGCGCGTCGGAGCGGCAGATTTTGTCAACGGCGATCCGGGAGTTGGCGGCGCAATTGGAAGGCGCGCGTTTCGAGCAGCGGTTACGGGTGGGCGATGCCGGCCGCGATTTCGTGCTGGAATTTACGCGCACGGGAAAACCGCCGGTGCTGGTCGGATGGACGGACGGCGAACCGCGGTTGGTCGCTGTGCCGTTCCGGGTTGGCGAGGCCAACGATTATGTGGGCCGGCAGGTGCCGATGCTTCCCCACCCGCGCATTCGTCTCACGCGCAATATGGCATATTTTGTGAGCGAACAATGAAGAAGCCGAAACCAGATGGAGGGGCGAGCTCTGCACGCCCTGTTTTGTGACGGCGCCAGGCTTTCACTTTCCCCGGCATCTGTTGTAACATCGCGCCGTGGTCCATCCACCCTCCACCCGCCACCTTCCACCAACCACCGACACCATTGCGGCCATTGCCACGGCAGAAGGGCCTGCCGGCGTGGCGGTGGTGCGCATCTCGGGACCTGCGGCATGGCAGGTGGCGGAGCGCATCGTGCGCCCCAAGGGTCCGCGCCTGACGACCGAACGGGCCGCAGGGCAGTTTTTCCATGCGCAGTTTGCGGATGCTGCCAGCGGAGAGTTTGTGGACGACGGGCTTGTGCTCCTCTTCCGCGCGCCTGCGAGTTTCACGGGCGAGGACGTGGTGGAACTGCAGGGTCACGGCGGGTTGACGCCTCCGCGCGCCGTGCTGCGTGCGGTGTTGGCGTCAGGCGCCCGTCTGGCCGAGCCCGGTGAATTCACGCGTCGGGCGTTCCTGAATGGCAGGCTGGATTTGACCCAGGCCGAGGCTGTAATGGATCTGGTCCACGCGCGATCGGAACGCGCCGCGCAGGCGGCGCGCGCGCAACTCGCTGGCGGCCTGGGAACGGCGATCGACGTCCTATATCAACAAACGACTTCCCTCTGTGCGGACGTGGAGGCGCAACTCGATTTTGAAGCGGGAGAACTGCCCGTGCGGGTGCATGGCGAAGCAGAAGCGCGGTTGGACCAGCTGCGCGTAGAAGTGGCGCAATTGCTGGCTACAAACCGCGAGGGGCACCTGCTGCGGTCCGGCGCCTTGGTGGTGATTGCCGGGTGTCCGAACGCAGGAAAGTCTTCGTTGCTGAACGCATTATTGGGAAAAGATAGAGCTATCGTTAGCTCCGTTGCTGGAACAACTCGTGACATGATTGAGGAAGGCGTGATTCTGGATGGAATTCCGTTACGCCTGATGGATACCGCTGGTTTACGCGAAACAACCTCCCCGGTAGAACAGGAAGGCGTGGAGCGTGCGCGCCATGCACTGGAACAGGCAGACCTGGTCATCTACCTGATCGACGCGTCACGTCCTCTCGTTGAGCAGCATCCGGCATTTGCGCGGAGTACCGCCCAAATGCTCGTCGTCATGAACAAGACCGATCTGCCGGTTTTGGTGAAAGCTGTCGAAATAACAGATGCGTTTCAGGCCGCCGCGCGCAAAACGGCGCCTGCCGTGTTGCAGTTGTCACTTAAGACTGGCGCTGGCTTGCCGGAACTCAAGGAGGCATTGGTACAACACCTTGGCGTAGAACGGCTGGCGCCGGTTCATCCAACGGTTGCGGAACGTCACTGCGCCGAACTGGTACAGGCGGATCAAGCACTTGCAAAGGGTCGCAAACTGTTGTCTGGCGACGACACTCACTTGGTGCTTGCCGCTGGCGAATTGCGCCGGGCGGCCGAGGCGCTTGGGCGAATCACTGGACGACGCTACACGCATGACCTGCTGGATCTGATCTTTTCCAGGTTCTGTCTGGGCAAGTAGGAAAAAAAGGAGCTAGGCGCCAGTTTCTGACTCCTAGTTTCTAACTCCGGTTTTTCGCGCTCAGAAGTTCAAAATTCCATTATTTTTCAAGCCTTTTTTGCCATCCGCCGGGGTGTTCACCTGCTGTTGATAAACCGTTCAGAAAAACACTGGTCCGGAGAGATGCAACGCCAAAAAATATGTCTTTTGTATGCGTAACCTGTTTTATAGCAAATATCTATGACTTGATACCTGCGTTTGACATCTACTCGATGCGTATGCGCGGTTCCCCTGTTGAACAATCTTGTTGTCAGGCATCACGGGATGATAGGATCTTGGACCAGATTGAAAGCGAAATTGGGCCGATAAAATGCATTTTCCTGGCAATTTTGATGTCGTGGTTGTCGGTGCTGGACATGCTGGTGTGGAAGCAGCGCTCGCTTCTGCGCGCCTAGGGTGCAGGACCTTGCTTGTAACTCAAATGCAGCATGCGATCGCGCGCATGCCGTGCAACCCGTCCATTGGCGGCATTGCTAAGTCACATTTGATTTTTGAGTTGGATGCGCTCGGCGGAGAAATGGCGCGTACGACAGATGCCACAGGAATCCAATTCCGCACCCTCAATGCCAGCCGCGGACCGGCCGTACAGGCCAATCGGGCGCAGTGCGATAAACTGCGATACGCGGCGCGTATGCGGCAGGTGGTGCTGGACACACCCAATCTAACGGTCATTGAGGACGAAGCTACGGCCGTTTGGGTCGAAGGAATAGACCGTCTCCGCGGCATTCGAACGGCACGTACAGGTGAGATCCGGTCACGCTGCGTGGTGTTTGCAACCGGAACAGCACTCACAGGTCGAATCCATATCGGCACAGAGGTGTTTTCGGGAGGTGGCGATGGCCGGCCAGCAGCAGAAGCCCTTTCTGCAAGTATTCGCGCACTCGGGTTCGATCTGAAAAGATTCAAAACCGGCACGCCGCCACGCCTGGATGGTCGCACGATCACATGGTCAAAGACAACGATTCAGCTAGGTGACAGTCCGGCTCCGCTCTTTTCATTGGAATTCAGGAGACTGATGGCACGTGGCGCTTGGGATGTCGGTGCAAACATCCGTAGAATGTTCCACGTGGAACATTCCACGACATCGGCGTGTTCAGATGAAAAACACTCGCCTGGCGCGCCTCGTTTGTTCCACGTGGAACATTCCAGTTCTGACGGGCAGATTCCATGCTGGCTGACACACACAACGACCGAGACACACCGCATTATTCGTGAGAACTTGGGCAAAAGTGCCCTTTACGGGGGCGGGATTATCGGGACAGGTCCACGCTATTGTCCTTCCGTTGAAGACAAGGTTGTAAAATTCCCCGACAAAGACGCTCACCATGTGTTTCTGGAGCCGGAAGGTGTGGAAAGTTTCAGCATCTATCCAAACGGCATTTCAAACAGCATGGAGCGCGCGGTGCAGGTTGAACTGGTTCATTCGATCCCTGGATTGGAACAGGCCGAGTTCTTGGATTATGCCTACGCGATTGAATATGATTGCATCGACACTTTTGAACTTTCCCCAACGTTGGAGGCCAAGCGTATTCCGGGGCTGTTCTTTGCCGGGCAGATTAATCGCACGACTGGCTACGAGGAAGCTGCCGCACAAGGGTTTGTCGCTGGCGTAAATGCCGCTTTGCAGGTCATCGGTCAGGAACCGTTCACGTTAAGCCGGCAGGAAGCTTACATCGGAATCTTAATTGACGACCTTGTGACGACCGGAACAAACGAACCATACCGCATGTTTACCTCCCGGGCAGAGCGGCGCCTGATTCTGCGGCAAGACAATGCCAGGTTCCGTATGGCAGGGCATGCCGCACGACTTGGAATTGCGTCACAAGAATTCGTTTCAGAAACCAATTATTTTTCAGAACTTATTTCGGATGAATTGGCTAGGTTAGAAAACGAACGTGTCGGAGGTGTTGCGCTGACCACACTGTTGGCTCGACCACATACACGATATGACGACTTGCTGTTGGCTCGAAAGGATCTTCCAGAAGAAGTAAAAACACAGATCGAAATTCAAATTCAATATCGTGGCTACATCCAGCAAGAAGAGTTGTCGGCGCAACGGGCACGTGCCGATGAACACATCCAGATTCCATCGTGGTTGGAATACGAACGCATCCCGGCTCTGCGATACGAGGCGAAAGAAAAACTGCACGCCCGAAGACCATTTAATTTAGGTCAAGCCGCGCGTATTTCTGGAATAACACCAGCAGATATTGCAGTGCTATCGATAGCTCTTAAGCGTGGGCCGCCTATCTCGGGTGATTAGGCTGAAGGCTGTAAGACTGTTAGACTTGGCAGCCAACAGATTACGTGATTTTTCGATGCCACCATTGGGTGCGTGCGTTTCTTTCTGTACGTAACTCATTCATTCTCAACCTAAGAGTCTAACAGCCTTCAGCCTAATCACCTTCCCAATACGCCTTCCAACGCCGCACCCAGCGCGGTCGCAATCTTGGCGCGGGAAAAATGGGCTTCGAACAGCGTGCGCGCCGCTCGATTGCGCGCCATCATGCCGGCGCGATCCCGCGCCAGCGTTGCCACAGCCTGGGCGAGCGCGTCAGAATCGCCGGGCGGTATGAGGAGCAGTCCGCCGGATTCTGTGGCACCGTCAGGGTAGGCGCGTGAAGTGCGTGTGAGCACAGGACGACCGCAGGCCAGGGCTTGGAACACCTTGTTGGAGATCGCGCGTTCTGCTTGCGGCGTCGTACCGAAGACCCCCAACACCAGGTCGGAAAGAGAAATGGCCACGGGTAATTCCCCGTGCGGCTTTCTGTCTTCAAATACCACGTCCGGCCGTCCGGTCGCGATCTTCTCGCAGGCGGCGCGCGCGGATCCATTGCCCAAAAAATGCCAACGGACCGGCGGACCCTGATACTGGCAGGCTGCCCGGACAATCGTTTCGACGCCATGCAGCGCAAGGAAACTTCCGTAAAACAGGATTTCAAACGGCGCATCGGGATGGTTTGCCGGCGTCATCGGGCGGAACAGCGGCTCCTCTGCGCCCAGCGGCACCACGCGGATGCGCGCGGGCAGAATGCCAAAAGTCTCGGCAAAGAAGTCGGCATGACTTCGCGTATCCGCCAGCAGCAGGTCTGCCATGCCAAACTGTCGCGCCTCCCTGCGTCGGAGTCGTTCCGCCTGCGCGCTGCCGGGAGCATACTTGCCGCGCTCGAACACCTGCTTGGCGTACGCGCTGATTAAGGGGTCGAACATCAGGGGCACGTTACGCCGGCGGCACCACCGGTGCGCCGCCGCCGCGTCGCGTTGCCGGAAACCCGGGAGCCACACAAGGTCGGGCCTTGGAACACCGCGCAACACGGCCTCCAGGTCGCCCAGCGAAGAGACGTGAGGCCTGAAATTCGACACCGACCAGCCCAAATCCTGCAAGGCCTGCCGCATGACGCGGTTGCGCACATAATCCGGATCGTGCCGTCCCCATGCAATCGCATGTTTCACGCCTGTCATTCATTGGATGATCACATGGCACAATGGACTTGTCAATCGCGCAGCCGTTTGCGGGCGCAAGGCAGAGGTGACGGGGTTGCTTGCATGGACAAACAACGGAAACGAAGCAAGCAACCATGTCACCTCTGCCTTGCGCCCGCCGTTCGCGACACATGTGTTTGCCGCAACCTGTGCAAATTACAATTCTGTTGCCGCCGCAAGCTGAATACGGTGGCTCTTTTATGGCTCGTTGCTGCTATTTTTGGTTATGACAATCTGAAAATGCATATTTTTCGCGGTTCTGGCGCGGTGCGCGGAAGCAAAGACACCAAGGTTGTTAATCTGGCATGCCGCTTGCCTGTTGAACGTAGGTTTCCTCTGTCTTTATTCCGATAGATGGTTATGCAATTGCATGGAGGCTGGCATGGCGACAATTTCGGCGCATGGGAGGGGCGTGGGCATAGCGGGGGCGCTGTTCCTGTCAGGAATCGCGAGTCCTTTGTTCGGAGCGGATACGTCCGCACCGGTGGTCTCGCCGCCGCCTGCGTCCGTGCTCGATTCCGGCGACATTGCCTGGATGCTGGTCGCCGCCGCGCTGGTGATGCTGATGACGCCGGGATTGGCGTTCTTCTATGGCGGTTTGGTACGCAAGAAGAACATCCTTTCGATCGTGATGCAATGTTTCATGATCCTTTGCCTGGTGAGTCTCCAGTGGATCTTCTGCGGATACAGTCTGGCGTTCGGTCCGGACATCGGCGGCGTAATTGGCAACCTCGATTGGGTGGGGCTCGCCGGCGTCGGCATGGCGCCGGGTCCCTATGCCGCGCACATTCCGCACCGGCTGTTTGCCACATACCAGATGATGTTCGCCGTGATCACGCCGGCGCTGATTTGCGGCGCCTTTGCCGAGCGGATGCGCTTTTCGGCGTTTTGCATTTTCAGCCTGCTGTGGGCGACGCTGGTGTATGCACCGGTGGCGCATTGGGTCTGGGGTGCGGGCGGTTTTCTTGGCACCTCGTCGCCGGGGTGCGTTGGGGCGGTGGATTTCGCGGGCGGCATCGTGGTGCACATCAATGCCGGCATGGCGGCGCTGGCGGCCGTGCTGGTGATGGGAAAACGGCGCGGTTTCCCGCACCAGATCTCGCCGCCGCATAATCTTCCGGTGGCCGTGCTGGGCGCGGCGCTGCTCTGGTTCGGCTGGTACGGCTTCAATGCCGGCAGCGCGCTGGGGGCCAACGCGCTGGCGGTCACCGCCTTTCTGAACACGCATGCCGCGGGCGCCATGTCGGGTCTCGTGTGGTGCCTGCTGGATTGGCTGAAGTTTGGCAAGCCCACCACGCTGGGAATGATCACCGGGGCGGTGGCGGGGCTGGCCGCGGTCACGCCGGCGGCCGGCTTTGTCGAGATCTCCGGCGCGATCTGGATCGGCATCGCCGCCGGTGTGGTCTGCTGGCTGTCGGTGACGGCGCTCAAGGCCAAGCTGAATTATGACGACTCGCTCGACGCGTTCGGCGTGCATGGCGTGGGCGGCCTCTGGGGTTCGCTGGCCGTGGGGCTGTGGGCCACGCAGACGGCCAATCCCGCCGCTAAAATCAACGGGCTCTTTTACGGTCATGCGGCGCAATTTTTTGCGCAGCTCAAGGCCTCGGCGCTGGTGGCGGTGTTCTCGTTCGTCGCGTCATGGCTCCTTTTCAAACTTGTGGATCACATCGTAGGTTTGCGCGTGTCGACCGACGAGGAGAACCTGGGACTTGACCTGTCGCAACACCGCGAATCCGGGTACACTGTGATCGATTGATCGACGCCCGTCGAACGGAGACATCATGAAGTACATCATCGCCATCATTCAGCCGGACCGTCTTGACCAGGTGATGGAGCGCCTGACCGAGAAGGATATCCATCTCGTCACCGTGTCGCAGGTGCTTGGACGCGGCCGCCAGAAGGGGATCGCGGAAATTTACCGCAGCCACAAGGAGGCTGGCAGCCTGCTGAAGAAAATCAAGCTGGAGATTGCGGTCAACGACGCTTTCGTGCAGCCGGCGATCGACGCCATCATGCAGGGCGCGCAGTCCGGCCGCATCGGTGACGGGAAGATCTTCATGTTCGATCTCGACCGTGTCCAGCGGATCCGCACCGGCGAGCAGGGCAACGAGGCCATCGGGTAAGAAAGTTCCGGCGAACCGTCGAAGTCGGGTTCAACCCTGGCTCGCGAGGTGCGAAAGCGGCTTGCGCCCGATGGCTTGCACTTCGAAACCGAGCCGGAACAGAGCCTCGTGATCCAGGAAATTGCGTCCGTCGAACAGGAAGGCGGGGCGGCGCATGCTGCGCAGCAGGCGCGTGAAGTCCAGTTCCCGGTACATGCGCCAGTCGGTGAGAAACGCAATCGCGTCGGCGCCGGCAGCGGCGGCATAGGGATCGGGCTCGAAGAGCACGCGATTGTCGAGCGCTGCCAGATCGACGCGGGCATTGTCGAGCGCGCGCGGATCGCTGACGACCACGCGGGCGTGTTCGTCCACCAACAGCCGGGCGATCCGGATGGCCGGGCTTTCGCGCGTGTCGCCGGTGTCGGCCTTGAAGGCGAACCCCAGCAGGGCAATGCGCTTCTCCGCCACGGTGTTGAACATGGCGCGGAGCATGGCGGTGACAAAGCGGGACTGCTGGTAGTCGTTGATCAGCACAACCTGGCGCCAGTAGTTTGCAACCTCCGTCAGACCGTAGGATTCGCACAGGTATGTCAGGTTGAGGATATCCTTGCGAAAACAGGAGCCGCCAAAGCCGACTCCCGCCTGAAGGAACTTCGGGCCGATGCGTGCGTCCATGCCGATGGCGCGCGCGACTTCCGTCACATTGGCCTCGGTGGCTTCGCACAGCGCGGAAAGCGCATTGATGGAACTGACGCGCTGGGCCAGCATGGCGTTGGCGGCCAGCTTGGAGAGTTCGCTGGACCAGATGCTGGTGGTCAGGATGCGTTCCCGCGGCACCCAGGCCGCATACAGTTCCACCAGTTCCGCCATGGCCGCGCGCCCGGCGGGCGTGTCCGCACCGCCGACCAGCACGCGGTCGGGATTGGCGAGATCGGCGATCGCCGTGCCTTCGGCCAGGAACTCGGGATTGGAAAGAACCTCGAAGTGGACGGCGGTTTCGCCGGAATGCAGGATGCGCGACATGGCGTCGGCAGTGCGCACCGGGAGCGTGCTCTTTTCCACCACGATCGTGTCGGACGTGGCGTGCTGGAGGATCAGCCGCGCCGTCTTTTCCCAATACTGCAGGTCGGCAGCGCAACCAGCGCCCTGGCCGAAGGTCTTGGTGGGGGTGTTGACGCTGACGAAAATGATGTCCGCTTCGGCGATGCTGCGGGCAATCTCCGTGGAGAAGAAGAGATTGCGACCGCGACAGGCCCGCACCACCTCATCCAGGCCGGGCTCGTAGATCGGCAGGTTGTCGGAGTTCCATGCGCGGATGCGCGCCTCGTTAATGTCTACAATTGTGACCCGCCGGTCAGGACATTTGCGGGCGAGCATGGCCATGGTGGGGCCGCCAACATAGCCGGCGCCGATGCAGAGAATGTTGCGTTTCATATGAAATAAAAGTGCCAGAATAGGGTCCCGCTCGCCAGCGGTCAGCGCAACACTGGCCGCTGGCCGACGGGCTTGTTTCAATGTGCGTCCCGGTCGCCCTTCCGCGGCTCATTCTTCCCCGGCTCATGCCTTGGCTGAACATGCCCATTGCGATCGGTTCTAAACTGCTCATTGCGGATGGCGTGCTCTCTCCAGTCACGATGGTCTCTCTCCCATCCGTGGAAACGCTCCAGCCGGAATGGTTCCGCAACCAGCCAGATGTTACCCGGTCCCAAATAGAAATACTGGTTGCCAACGAAACCGACGAATTCGTAACCATCCCAGACGTAAGCTTCAGGAACCATTACCGGCTCCGCGATCACCACGGGTTGCGGCACCATTACGGGTTGCGGCACTACGACCGTCGGAGGCTGCACGACTGCCGTCGGGGGCTGTGCGCCAACGGTCGGCGTCGACACGGCGGTGTTCGGCGTGTTGATCATGTAGGCGATCACCTTCTCGCCAACCCCGGCGTTCTTGAGCTGAATGATGTCGGCCGCATTGAAATGATAGACCGTGCCAGAACTGCGAATCTGGCTGATGATCAGGTCATCGCTCAATCCGGCCTTCGCCAGGGCTTTCACGTCCTCGATGCCGAGCGTCGGTTCTGGCTGTGCCTGCGGCGGCAGTCCTGGTTGCACTTGCGGTGGCGGCGCGGCCACCTGCTGCCGGGGTACCACGATGCAGCCGGACAGCAACACGGTCAGAGCTACGGCGGAATAACAGCAAATCCTCTTCATCGGAAACTTCCTTGTTTGTAGGTCAGGATTACCGTAATCCCCCCGGCGGTTCTTGTCAACCAACAGAAGGAACGGAGAATAGGGAAGTGAGGGGTGCCGTGCCGCCGCGGGGCGGGCGGATCTTCCAGCCTATACGTCCTTCCCCATTTCATACGCCTGTTTCATGGCTTCGGTTGTCTTGATGTCCCCGATGTTCATGGCTTCACGATATACCACCGCAATAGACCTGTCACTGGCAGAACACGCCAGCGATTCGGATCGGGCGGGGCCTCACACTGACGCCATACCAGACACCAACATTCCGAGGCTTGACGGCATAAGAAAGGTTTGGGATCTTACTTGTGTTCGTCCAGTATAGGAGGACATCCAACATGATCGAGAACTCCTGCCCTTGCCGTGGGGACACGCTTGACCGCCTCCTGCGTCCGGCCATCCTGTCCTGCATCGCAGAGGAGCCGCAACACGGGTACCAGATTGCCAAACGGCTGGAGTCTTTTCGCATCTTCAAGAAGGCCGCCCCCGATCTTGCCGGGCTCTATCGGTGTCTCCGGGAACTTGCGGATCAGGGCTTGGTGACAAGTGAATGGGATACGCCAGCCAGGGGAAAGGCCCGCCGTCGGTTCTCCATCACGCAGGACGGACTGGATTGCGTCCGGCAATGGGGCATCACGCTGGTCGAATACGTTACCGCCATCAAGGACCTGCAAAGCCGCCTGAAAGCCGTTGCCGGCAAGCGGAAGGCCTGATCGACCCCTGAAGACCCCATGAGAACTGCCGGGTACAGACGCGAACTGATCGGGGAAGCCTTGGGCACTTTCCTGCTGGTGCTGTTCGGGTGCGGCGCGGTTGCCGTGTCTGTTCTATTCCACGCACACCAAGGGCTGATGCAGGTCGCCTTGGCGTGGGGAATCGGCGTGACCCTCGCCATCTACCTGACCCGCCATTTATCCTGTGCCCACCTCAACCCGGCTGTAAGCCTGGCCATGGTCGTGAGCGGCCGTATGTCCCCACGCAAACTCCCCGTCTATCTCGCATCGCAGTTCGCGGGGGCCATCGTGGCAGGGCTGGTGCTGTATGCCTTGTTCGCTTCCTCCATCGCAGCCTATGAGGTGGTCAACGACAATTACTTTTTCCTCTGACGACAACTACACTTACTCACTGCCATGAGTGTGTTTGAGTTCCTGGTGGTTGGTAT
>Ga0118677_10003453_pt1 | contig 29886 bp, 16 predicted proteins | sample AliMusrvi5mmetaG_FD_86154 | JGI IMG/M metagenome (GOLD analysis project Ga0118677, IMG submission 86154) | reverse complement strand
CCCGTAATAACTTCCGGGATACACCTCTTCCCATTCAATGAAGTCGTTGACAGCGATCCGTTTCCGGAATTCTTCAGCCGGGATGAAATAATAATCTTTGCCATCCGTCTCATTTTCCCTTTTCGGGCGGCTGGCTGCAGACACTGAGAATTCAAGCTGCGGAAAGGTGGCCAGGAGGAACTTCACTATGGTGGTCTTCCCCGCCCCCGATGGGGCCGAAACGATGATGGCTTTCTGATTCATTTTATTCCCGAAGGAGTTTGCTAAAATCTGTAGTATTCACCACAGAGACACAAAGACACGGTTCAGGTTTGATAGTTTGTAAAAACCGTGTCTTCGTGTCTCTGTGGTGATGTGTTTTACCGCTGGTTATAAAATATTTAAGAGCTGCTCTTTAATTTTCTCCAGTTCATCCTTCATCTGAACGACGATTTTCTGGATCTCCGCATGGTTTGCCTTGGAGCCGATGGTGTTGATCTCCCGGCCCATCTCCTGGGTCACAAAGCCGAGTTTCTTTCCCTGTGAGGCATTGTCGTGCAACGTCTCCAGGAAATAGTCGCAATGCTTTTTAAGCCGTACCTTTTCCTCCGTGATGTCGAGCCGTTCCAGGTAATAGATCAGCGCCTGTTCGAAGCGGTTCTCATCTGTCTGGATCATTGGCTTGTCCTGCTGTGAAAAAGTCTGAAATCCGCTCCGCATCCGGTCCTTGATGTCCTGGATCCGGCTTTTTTCATACGGCACGATCGAATCGAGCAGTTGCAGTATCAGGTCAACCCGGGAGGTAAATTCCCTTTCCAGGGTTTTTCCCTCATTGAGGCGGAACTCATTCAACTGGTCCACAGCTTTGGCGATGGCTTCCTGCACTTTTTCCCAGTCATGCTCCTCCACCACATACTTATCGTTCTGAACCACTTCCGGCATCCGCATGATGATCGGGAGGATGTTCTCCTGCCCCGTCTCGTTCAGCTCGGCCAGCAGGTCGTGCAGTTCGAGGTAGTATTTTTTTGCAAGCGGTTTGTTGATGGTATAGCCGGAGAGATCGTCATTGGTCTCTGTGGTGATATACAACTCAACTTTCCCACGTTCCAGCTTTTGTGAAATAAGATTACGGACCTCCGGCTCTTTCTCCCGGAATGCGGCTGGGAGCTTAACGGTGGCATCGAGTCCTTTGCTGTTCAGTGATTTGATCTCGATCAACAGCTTCTTGCCGGGTAGTTCAGCCATGGCTTTACCATAGCCGGTCATGGATACAATCATAGTCCCTTTTTTGCAAACATACGAAAAATAGGTTAATTTTATTCCATGGAATTTCAGGTAGTTGACGATCCTCTAAGGTTTTACAACCTGATGCTCAGCGATATAGCCGGGGCCAGGGAGTTCATATACCTTGAAACCTACAAGTTCGCGAACGACCATATGGGCGTGAAGTTCCGTGATGCCCTGACCCATAAGGCGGCCGAAGGTGTGAAAGTGAAACTTTTAATCGACTCCTGGGGAAAGGGCCCCGTTTCGGACACCTTCTTCACCGACCTGATCCGTCATAAGGGCGAAGTCAAGTTTTTCGAGAAGATCCGGATCAACACGGATATCTTCACCCGCGGCCACCGGCGCGATCACCGTAAGATCATCATCATCGACGACAGGATTGCCTACCTCGGATCGATGAACATCACTGGCTACAACCTCAACTGGCGTGAGCTGGCTCTTCGGATGGAAGGAGAGATGGCATCCATTTTCAAAACCTGTTTCGAGCAGAACTTTGAGGCCTTCAATCCGTACAACATCACCAACAAAGTCACCTATTCCCGAACCCTGAAGTTCGGTGATTTCGAGCTGGTGCGCGACGTTCCCTCCATCCCGCTGCAGCGGCTGAAGAAAAAATATGTGCAGCTCATCAAGAAGGCCGAATCACAGATCATCATTGAAACCCCCTATTTCCTGCCGGGGTTCCTGCTTCGTAAAGCCCTGATGGATGCCGGTAAACGCGGTGTGGATGTGAAGGTGATCATGCCCAAGAATTCCGATGTAAGGATGATCGATGTGCTGAGGAACAAATACCTGGGCATGCTCCATAAAAACAACGTGAACCTGCTGTTCTTCGTTCCCCATAACCTGCATGCCAAACTGCTCTTCATCGACAACCGTATCTTCTCCATCTCCTCCGCCAACTTCGACTACCGCAGTTTCCGGTACCAGTACGAGATCGCGCTGATCGGCTCCGAGCCCGATATCGTCAGACAGTTGCGCGAACACATCGACAAAACACTGCAAGATTCCGAGGTGTTTGACTACGAGCGCTGGATGAGGCGCCCCCTGATCCAGAAGATCCTTGAATGGACACTATTGCCCTTCCGGCACCTGCTTTGACAATGTTATCCGAACACAGATAAGAGAGGAATGAGCCCATCGTATTACCTCGTTGCCCGATATCATCAATTAACATGAATTGATTGTTTCGTGCATTTTTTATCCCCGATCACTGCCTGGTACAAATAATCTCCAGAAGGTAAATTATCCCCATCCAGCACCACAGTATATTGACCGGCGTCTTTGTCTTCATTTACCAGTGTTCTGACCAGATTCCCCTGCATATTAAAGAGATTGACGACCACATGACAAAATGCAGGCACCTCATACTGGATTGTCGTTGAATGAATAAATGGATTAGGATAATTCATGATGTTGGGCTGATCTGCTGACATATTCTGAAATCCATTAAAACTTCCCTTTACAAATAAATTTTCCATTTCAAAATCGGAAGAACTTGTTGAATGTGATACCAAAATACCACATTTGCCATTTGTATTGATCTGAATAAAATATATTCCGGAATTATAATAAGGCCCGATTGTTCCTTCATCAACCCCGGTTATTGCATCAATAACATGATAAACCCTATTGTGATAGGAAGCATCAGTTGCTATAGCATAAACGACTTCCAGATTCGCATCATCGTCCAGATTTGCCGTACCACAATACAAAACATACTCTGAATTAGGACTGTAAGCCCACTTCGATGTGAACTGTGAGAATGCCGGACAACAGAAGGTCATCAGGCCAAGTGCAATAATCAAATGATAGTGGATGGTTTTCATAATGTCGTCGATTAAAGTTGTTAATTTTTATTACTGGATGATTCTGTAAAAAACGGACAATTTATGTGATACGAATATACTAAATTATATTGTATGCGAGAAAATAATGGTTTTTATTGAATTGCCCGGGGGATGTGATGGGGGGTGATGAAACGAAATCGATAATATTCATTTACCAAGTGAAAAATATCCGATAATTTTCATTTGTTAAATAAATATTATCTTTGTATGAAACTTTGATACTATGCCGGATTTTGAAAGAAAATTGTTTGCAGATCTGTCAAACCATTTGGTGGAAAAGGAATTTACGATTATTTCAGGGGCCCGCCAAACGGGAAAAACAACCCTTTTGAATCAATTGACAAAGTTATTACGGGAGAAAAATGAGACTGTATTTTATCTCACCCTCGAGGATCCTGCGATTTTATCCCGACTGAATCAGCATCCTGAAAACCTCTTTGATTTTGTTATCAGGACCAATGGAAAAAGGCTTTTCGTCCTTTTGGATGAGGTTCAGTACCTGGATAATCCATCCAATTTCCTGAAGCTGCTTTATGACAAGTATAGCCCGGATCTTAAAATCATTGCGACCGGCAGCAGCGCTTTTTATATCGACAGGAAGTTCAAGGATTCCCTGGCAGGCAGAAAACGCCTTTTTGAACTTTATCCCCTGGATTTTAGTGAATATCTTACGTTCAGAACAAAGGATAAGGACCTGGCACTTGAGTTGGACCGGATCAGGGAAAAAAAGAGGTACCTTTCTCCAAAACGTAAGGAACTTGAATCGCATTTTATTGAATACCTTACCTATGGAGGTTATCCTGCTGTTGTTCTGGCCGAATCGGCGGAAAAAAAAGCAGAAACACTCAGGGAGTTGATGGGTTCCTATCTGAAAAGGGATATTGCGGAATCAAACATTCAGGATCAGGATAAGTTTTACAGGCTCCTGCTGCTTTTAGCCCACCAGTCTGGCTCACTGGTTAATGTAAACGAACTTTCACGAACCCTGAAACTCTCAGTAACTGCCGTTGACAATTACCTTTATGTTTTGCGGAAGTGTTTCCACATTCATTTATTAACCCCATTCCATGGAAATATCCGTAAAGAACTTACAAAGATGCCTAAAGTATATTTTCAGGACCTGGGGTTCAGAAACTGTATAATGAACCTGTATTCTCCTGTCAACCAGCGTCCTGATAAGGGATCACTTCTTGAGAACTATGCTTTTACAAGGCTGCGGTCGCTATACGGCACGGATAATCTTCATTTCTGGCGAACAGCTGATGGAAATGAAATTGATTTTATTATTTCCGAAAATGAATCAAAGGGGGAGGCCATTGAAATAAAATTTGAGGAAGAAAAATTTAATCCCGCCAGGTACGCGAAATTTACTGATGGATATCCGGGATATTCTCTGGGTTATCGTGCTTTTCAATCCGATAATAACAGCATTTCGATCCTGGCATTGTGATTTTTAGATGTTGGGATATTGAAATTCAACAAATTGCGAGTTGTAAGTTGCAAGTTGCGAATTAATTATATCCCGCATCCCGCATCTTACTTCTCCACCACCACCTTCCTCAACTCACTCCCCGCGTTCGTAACGATCCGCAGCATATACACCCCGGCGGGGAAGCTGGAGAGATCAAGTACGTCTTTGACGCCGTCATGTGAGATTCTGTAACCGTTCATCTTTGTTCCCTGCATGTCCATGAGCACATAGGTGGCGTTGGTGAGGCCGGTTTCGCCGAAATCTACCGTCACCTTGCCGCTGGTGGGGTTGGGGTAGACGTTACAGTATGATTCCTGGATATCCGGTCCGATGTAACTGTCCTTGGCGTTCTTTTTGTATACCAGCACGGTGCTCAGGCTGTTGAACTGGCAATGGTACTGGCTCAGCGTCAGCCTGACCATGCCGGTAAAGGTGGCGGTCCAGGTGATTCTGGCGTTGTTGCCGGGGGTGTTGTTGCAGATGGCGTCGTTGTTGTAGGCGAGTATGGAGTCGCCGGCTGCCTTCTTCAGGCTCAGCTCGGAGTCATAGCTGGCCGATGCCCCGTCGGTCGGGCACAACGACCAGGTATAGGAGATCCCCTGGGTGACGTAGAAGTTGGAATAATAACCGGCTCCCGGATAGGTGATGGTCTGCCATATGGAGGTTGGTACCAGGTTGGTTGAGGGGAAAATGGCGGTAACGGTACAGCCCGGATCGATCGAAATCGCAGGTGCTGACGGCCAGGGAAGCCCGTCCGTCAGGATGCCTGAGGTGGTCACGAGGGTGATGGTTCCGGCCACCAAGTAGTATGCACCCACCTTTTCGCTGTTGAAGGTGATGGGCACAGAGATCACGGCTGTGGTTCCGGCAGGTATGCTGCTGATGGTCGAGGTCTGGTCGGAATCAAAGGGAGTGCTGCGGTTCTGGTCGGCCACGAAGCGCACCTTCACATACTGATTTGCTGCGTTGGGGTTCTTGATGGTGGTCTTCAGTGTATAGGTCCCCGGTGGCAATGTCTGCCCGGTGACTTCAGCAGTGCCGTCGTAGATCTTCACACCGCCCTGCGCAAAGGGTAGGTTCCTGACAAAGGTGATCGTCTGCGAGCCGATGACGGTGATGTCGGTCTTTGTTCCCCAGTATTCCTGTCCGAAGATGGTGGTAGGGTCGGGGTTGTAATACACCTTGATCGAGTAGCCGCTTCCGTTGGTCACATTCTGAAAGGCAGCAACGTCGTTGGGATTGGTGTTTGCCGTTGCAACCAGGGCCACCTGTCCGCTGTTACCTGCATGAAAGAGATAGACAACGCCATGGGCACCGGGTTTGGGATAACTGGTGCTGTCGGCATTCTGTACGTTGACCGTCAGGACGGTGGAGGTCCCCCCGCCAATGGTGATAATGGGTCCGGCAGGCCATTCCCATCCATCGGTGACGACATAGGTGCCCGAGAGGTAAGTCTTGGTGCCGCAGGTTGCGAAGTAGCTGCCGCTCTGGGTAGGGGTGAAGGTAAAGGAAAATGTAGCGGTTGAATTTGCAGCCACGGTGGCGGCGGCTGATGACTCCTGGTCAAAGTTATAGGGAACGAGGGCGTCCAGGTCGATCACGAGCCTCGATTTTACAGCGATGGAAGCGGTTCCGGGGTTCTTAACCTTTGTAACAAAAGTCAGCACACTGCCCGGAAGGACGGTCTGCCCGGTAACATCGACACTGTTCTTGTATACCTTGATCGATTCCAGTTCATAGGGCTGGTTGCGGGTGAACTCGATTGTCTGGCTGCCGATGATGGTGATCCCGGTCTTCGCTCCCCAGTATTCCTGACCGAAAATGGTGGAAGGAGTATTGTTGTAAACCTTGATGAAATATCCGGTACCGTTCGGTACATTCGGGAAAACGGCCACATTGCTGCTGTTGGTGCTTTGGCTTGCCAATAGTGATCCGTTGGCGCTGTACAGCCTGACAAGGCCGTTGATGCCGGGCAGTGTGGCTGAGCCTCCGGTAACATTGTGAACGATCACGCTGAGGTTGGAGGTCGGCACCGCCACGATGATGGTCGGCGCGTTTGGCCATGCCCAGCCGTCGGTGACAGTAAAGGAGGAGGTGGTCAGCCCGGTTTTAGTTCCCGGAACTGCAAAATAGCTGCCCGGCGCTGTCGGGTTCCAGGTAAAGGTAAACTCCTGGGCGGTGTTGGGCAGAATGGTCTTGACGGCCGATTCCTGGTCGTAGGAGTAAGGCGCTGTCATGTCATTGTCTAAAACAAGCCGTGATTTTACATTCTTGCTTAAGGTGTTTGGATTTTTAACAACGGTCTTAAAGGTCAGGACCGAGTTGGTTAAGACAACCTGACCGGTGACATCCTGTCCGAGGCTGTTGAAAACATGAACGGGCTCGCTCTCATAGGGGTAATTCCGGGTAAAGTCGATGGTCATGTTCGAAAAGATGCTGATCCCCGACAGCTCTCCCCAGTATTCCTTGCCGAAGATGGTCGTCGGGTTGACGGGGGTGCGGTATACCTTGATGTAATAATAGGTTCCGCTGGGGACATTGGTGAACACGGCAATACCGTTCACATCGGTGGTGGCGGTCATCAGTACCGTTGAGTTGGCTCTCAGCAGCTGCACCTCTCCGGTAATACCGGGGAGGACAGGATTTCCGCCGGCCACATTGTGGACATTGACTGTTAAGGTTGAATAGGTGATCCCTACAGTAATGGGGACGATCGTCCAGTTATTGGTCTCGTCAGCCTCCTCGGGCACGAGGTTGGTGCGGTCGGCATAGACGATAAGGTAACGGGGACCGGTGGAAGAAGTTGTCGGTATAGCGCAGGTAACGGTATGGTTGGCGGTGTCACCGGGATTCAGTGCTGTTTCCGGAACGGAACCGATCTCCACATCATTGGTGCTGAAGACATTATCCGTTGAAAAATAGATCTTTGTGATCGAGGCTCCTGCCTGGCCGTTGCCCTTGTTTTTGGTCTGGAAGTTGACAGTCACGGGGGCTGAAGGCGGGATGATGGTTTGTGTCGTGGTTGCAGAAGCGATCACCATGTCGGGTTTCGGCACCTGTACGGCATTAATGACCATTTCCTGAACTGTGACATTGCCAAGGGGTTTCGGGGCTGTCATCCAGAAGTTGATCATCACATGCGATGCTCCGGGTTCAGGGATCCAGGATGCAGGGCAGGTCGGAGTCCAGTCAGCGATTGCGTCAGCGGGAGTCGCCTGTACAGCGGCATTGCCTTTGTAGCTCTGGAAATGAACGCTGCCGTTGGTCCAGGTGTATTTATGGGTGGTGAGCGGGTCGGCCGGCGTTTCGAAATTATGCCAGTTCACCTGCCCGGGGAGAGGGGAAGTACAGGTATTGGGGGCATGCTGGATGATATAGTTTCCTTCGAATTCACTGCAACCGGGAGAATCAGCCCAGTGGTGGAACTTAAGGTCAATCTCTTTGCTGTCGCTTTCGTAATTGAAGAGTCCTGCTACTACATTGGGATCAAAATTCATATCCGAATTCACATAGAAACGGTATTCGCCGTAGCCATAATGGTATCTTGAGGTCAGCTCCGGGCAGTACCAGGAGTCGCCGATCTTGATGATCTTCACATGCAGGTTGCCCAGGGCATCGAGGGATACCAGGTTGTAAACGTTCGATCCGTTGATATAGCCGTCGAACCAGTAATTGCATCCCGCTCCGGGCGTTCTCCTGCCGTTGGAGATATCCCAGGTGATGCCGTTGAATACAATGGAATGGCCTCCCTGGTTGATGATGAAATTTGCATTGCTCAGGTCGTTGTTCAGGGTATTGGCGAGGCTGGTGATCTTGATCCGGTAATCCACAGCCTGTGCGCTGGCGGTGTTGGGAGCAACCACCCAGCTGATGCTGTCCGGTCCGGGTTTGCTCACTACGGAGGCGGCGATGGTCTTGGAGTAGGCCCCGTTTTTATAGAGTTCGATCTTTACATTTTCATTCTCAGTCCCGTTGTCGGTCCACCGGATCATGACATTGCTGCTGAGCGGGAACACCTCGCCGCCGTTCGGGAAGGTCACCGTGAGGTTGCCTGCGATGGTAATGAGGGGCTCCTGGGTCCATGCCGTACCGTCAGTGTAATCAGGTATATTGGTGGTATAAAGTTGTACACCGGCAGCAGCGTAAAGAATACCACTGACGGAAGAGGTATTTGTAAATGAATATGTTGCAGAGCTGTTTGCCGGGATGGACTGCGGAAGTGAAAACATATCCATGGCGTAGGGTGATACCTTGTCCTGGTCGAGCACCAGCCGCACTTTCACATACTGGCTGGCTGTACCCGGATTCTTAACCGTAACCTTGTAACTCAGGGGTGTGCCGGGGAAGACACTCTGTCCCGTTACATTCGCAGTTCCGTTGAAAACCTTGATGCTTTCCGAAATATAAGGATAGTTGCGGGTAAAGGAGATGGACGAATCCCCCGGGAGGGTGATGCCGCTCCGCTGGCCCCAGAATTCCGTTCCGAAGATTGTTGCAGGGTTTGGATTATGATAGACTTTAATGAAATATCCGCTGGCATTGACCATATCCGGGAAGACGGCAACGCCGTTCGCATCCGTATTCCGGATAATCGCCGGGGAGCTCGGAGTGCTGTAAAGGTTCACCACCCCGTTCGCTCCCGGCAGGGCGGGATTTCCGCCGGCCACATTCTGGACTGCAACCGTAAAAGTTGAGTGGTCAGTGGTTGGGGAATTCATTGAATGTGAATTCGTTTTGACCGACGACGGGATAAGGGTCAGGGATTGTGCAAAAAATGAAAATGCAATGAATAATAATCCAGAGAGTAAAAAGATTTTTTTCATGGGGTGAAGATTAACAGGCTAAATGAACCGATGGCATTTAATGGTTAAAATGTGGGGGACTATTTAAAGAAAAATTAATCAAATCAGGCATTCAACGCAGTTTTATGATTGAATGTTACGAGGACAGATCTGATTTTGCGGCCTTTGGATAGGGTAAAGGTAGGGGTTCCCTTTGATAAATGCAAGGATTTTAATTGACGGCTATTTCGTTTGATGGGCAATTCTATTCCAACAGGCGATGTTTGGAATCCCTCAAGAGTTGAATTATCTGATATTTCAGAAATTTTATTTCTGAATCACAATCTTAGATTGTTGTGTATGGTCGTCTGAGGTTATAGTCAGGAAATACATGCCATTTGGAAGAAAAGAGAGATCAATTTCGTCCTTCTGATTTTTGTTCTTTTTTTCCATTTCACTGACTCTGACACCCTGCATGTTCAATATAAAATAAGTAACCCGGGTTATTTCGAAATCCCTGAAATCGATGGTGATTCTGCCGGTTGTCGGGTTGGGGTAGAGGATATAGAGTTGATCGTCCTGGGGAGCATTTCCATCGGCATCAGATTTACTTGTCCTTTTGTATTTTAGTATTGTGCTGATTCCGTTTCCCATGCACCGCCATTGTGTAACATCAAGACGGACGGTACCTGTGAATGTCGCGGTCCAGTTGATCTTCGGGTTATTGCCAGTGTTGCAGTTGGCATCATTGTAAACAAGGATTGTGTCATCATCGGCTTTCCGGAGTGTCAGTTCCGGATCATAATTTGGTGCCGATGCACCGTCTTCAGGACATAATGACCAGGAATAAGAGTATCCCTTGTTGACAAAAAACTTCGAATATCTGCCCGCTCCTGGATAGGTAATATTCTGCCATGTTGAAGTTAAACTTTGCAAACTACCTGGAAACAAGGTCGATGTATGACATCCCGGATCCACAACCACAAGCGGTGTGGTATACCATGCCCAGCCGTCAGTGATTGTCGCATTGTTTGAAACTGTGGTTGTTGTTCCGGGAAGGATATAGAATCCTCCCTGATTTTCAACGGTAAATCTGACCGGTATCGAAAATGAGGCAAATTGATTAGAGGGAATTGTAATATTACCTGAAGTGATATCGAAATCATAAGGGGCATATTTTGAATGGTCTGCCACAAATCGCACCTTTACAGCCTGTGGCTGGGTGTTCGGGTTCTGTACCGTTGTTTTTATCGTATAATAACCCTCAGGGACCGTACTATAAGTTACCTCGTTATCCTGATCGTCATACACATGAATGCCATTAAAAACATAAGGCATATCCCTTTTAAATGAAAGGGTTAAATCTGAAGAGATGGTAATGCCATTAAGCCCTCCCCAGTATTCCCGGCCAAAAATCGTTGTCGGGTTAGTAGGGTCGTGGTAGACTTTGAGTGAATACCCGGTTCCGTTGGTAACATTGGAAAAGATGGCTGTTCCATTCAGATTGGTCGCTTGGCCGGATACCAGCGTCCCGCTGTTGTTGTATAATTCAACATAGCCATGTGATGAAGGGATGGGTAAACTGGTCCCGTCAATGTTTTTAACATTTACAGAGAGCGTGGAGGATGCGCCAGTGACCTGTATAATCGGATCTGAAGGCCATTCCCATCCATCGGTCAGGAGATAACTTCCTGATATGCTCGTTTTCGTGGCGGAAGTGGTGTAATAGTTTCCTGTCAAGGTTGGTGTAAAAGAAAACGAGAAGGTTTTGTTTGCTCCGCCAGGGATTAACAGTGGGATGGCTTCCTGATCGAATGTGTAAGGCGTTATCGTATTCTGGTCAATTACGATCCTTGGTTTTACAGTTTGTGAGGCGGTGCCGGGATTATTTATTGTAACCTTAAAAGTAAGCAGAGTCCCTGGATTCACATGGCCGTGTGTAACGTTTGTGGTTCCGTTATATGCCTCGATCGACACGAACTGGCAGGGAAGATAACGGATAAAATCGATCACAGTACTTGCGGAAATAGTAATCCCGGTATTGGTTCCCCAGTATTCCTGCCCGAAAAGGGTGCTTACAGGCTTGTTAAATACTTTAATTGAATAGCCTGAAGCATTTGGGACGCTTGGAAAAAATGCTGTCCCTGAGATCGTGTTTTGACTTGCCACAAGTAGCCCGGTACTGTTATACAGGTTAACCATTCCATAGTTGCCTGGTATGCCCGGCAAACCACCGCTTACATTATGCACATTCACTGTTAACGGAGATGAGGGTGTTGAAACAATTATTGTTGGATTTGCAGGCCATACCCATCCGTCAGTAACCGTATACGAGGAACTTGTCAGCCCTGTTTTTGTTCCGGGTACGGCATAATAGCTGCCTGAAACAGTCGGACAGAATAAAAAGCTGAATTCCAAAAATCCGTTACCGGCGACTGTCTTGGCTGCCGATTCCTGGTCAAATGCATAAGGGCTTGTTATATCCTGATCAAAAACGATCCTGGATTTAACTGTTTTAGCCAATGAGTTGGGATTCTGAATGATTGTCTTAATTGTGAGCACCGAATTGGTTGGCACCGTGGTATTGGTTACATCATTACCGTTTTTATCATAAACCCGGATTTCGGATTTTTCATAGGGTTGATTCCGGGTAAAGTCAATTGTGAGGTCAGAAAAAATAGTGATACCGGCACGGTCGCCCCAGTATTCTGTGCTGAAGATGGTTGTCGGATTCATTGGAGTATGATTAACCTTAATGGAATACAGGGTTCCGCTGGCTACATGTGTAAATACGGCCACACCGTTTTCGTTGGTCTGCGCGGTCAAATAGGTTGTTCCGTTTGGTTTTAAAAGTTGTACACTGGCATGAGCCCCAGGCAGGCTTGTGGTTCCGCCCGGCACATTATGAACATTAACAGTTAAAGTCGAGTAGGTGGTGCCAATCGTGACAGGGATGGCTGTCCAGTTATTCGTCTCAATGCTTTCTTCTGGCACTTGATTTGACTGATCAGCATAAACAATGATGTAACGAGTACCTGTTGCGGCATTTGCAGGGATTGTACAAGTGATGGTATGGGCTGCGTTTTGACCGGCAGAAAGCGTTGTCTCTGTAACAGAATCAAGTTTAGTATCTGCATTGGTCCATATGTTATCGGCGGAATAGTAGAGTTTTGTCTTAGATGGTCCGGCATTACCATCACCTTTGTTTTGGGTCGTAAAATTTATTGTTACAGGGGCTCCGGGTGGAACAAAAGTCGGGCTTGCGGTTCCGGTTGTGATCACCAGATCAGGTTGTGGAACTTTTACTGCCTTAATGATAAGTTCCACAGTTGTAGAATTGTCACTTGGTTTCGGTGCCATCATCCAAAGATTCATAACTACAAATGAAGCTCCAGGTTCTGGTACCCAGTATCCATGACAAGTGGAGGTCCACTCGGCGATAGCATTCTGCTGATTTTCCAGTGTTGGAGTGTTCCCTTTGTAACTTTGGAAATGCACACTTCCGTTTGACCAGGTATATTTATGGGTTGTCAATGGATCAGAAGGAGTTTCAAAATTATACCAGTTTACCTGTTCAGGAGATGGGGTTAAATTTGCGCATAATTTTGTGGGTTGCTGAATTATATAATTCCCTTCAAATGCACTACACTGAGGTTGTTCAACCCAATGATGAAATTCAAGATCAATTTCCCGTGTATCGTTCTCATAGTTAAAAAGTCCTGCTACAACATTTTGATCAAAATTTAAGTTTGAATTCACGTAATACCTGTATTCACCGTATCCGTAATGGTAGCGCGAGGTTAGTTCGGGACAATACCATGAGTTTCCGATTTTCTGGATTTTAATATGCAGGTTACCCTGACTGTCCTTTGAAACCATGCTGTATACATTGGAACCGTTCAGGTAACCATCGAATTTATAATTGTAGCCTGGGGCTGGTGTTTTCTGCGCATTTGAGATATCCCATGTGATTCCACCGAAAACAATTGAATTCCCACCCTTATTTACAATGAAATTATCATCGCTAAGATCAGAATTAAGTGGAGCCGTAAGAGCAGTGATTTTTATCTTGTAATCAACAGCCTGAGTGTTTTCACTAACTAGTTGAACTGGCCAGTTATAGGTATTCACTCCCGGCTTGCTCGATACCGAAGATGCTATTGTCTTTGAGAATGCTCCATTCTTATAAAGGTCAATCTTTACATTTTCATTCTGTGTTCCGGATTCGGTCCATGCGATGGTTGCATTATTGCTGAGTTGCAAGACCTCACCACCGTTAGGAAAAGAAACTTTAATCGTTAAAATACTGATTGATTTTGAGTTGGTATTATTTAATTCATTTTTCTCATGAACATTATGATGCCGGTCAGCAAATACTACAATATAATATGCTCCAACAGGTGTATTTGCTGGAATTAATAGTGTTTTAGTTATGGAGGGGGTGATCTCTCCAATAGCAAGAGAAGGAATGGATTGTCGTCCCAGATCTACTGAATTAGCGTTAATCGTGGTGGTTGTTGATAAATAAACCTCTGCCGTACAGGTGTCTGCAACATAGTCTCCGTTGTTTTTTACTTGAAATACCACATTGAACGAGTTCCCGCTTGAGACTGTTTCAGAACTTAGCTGGATATTTTGTACCAAAAGATCAGGTTGATGTTTGGGAGAGAGATTAACCATTGCTAGTTGATCGCTGTTATAGTCATGTGGGCAAGGTGTGAAAAGACAAGGATCTGGATCTGGATTTAAAGCAGTTAAAGGGAACCAGCCATCTTCAGTTCCATCCCACCCCCAATTCATCCAGAAACTATTTCCAGTAGATTGAACTTTATATCCCATTAAAACCCAGGTATGCCCTCCGCTACCATAACCTGCATACTGAACAGGACGTTCCTGATCTATTTCATTTATTAATGTACTTTCATAATTCTGAGAGGTGTTTTTGTAAATAATTTTTGCGATAGACGTGAAATCAAAATAAGTTGGATAAGCCGCAATTATATTTTCTGGTATAGAACCAGATTCGCAAAATGAATAATTCATTTTTTGAGCAACCCCACAATTGTATAATAAATTTGCAACATCCTCATTACCGTTTGATAACTTATCCGGCATATTACTCCAATTATAAGTTGAATTTGAAGACGTAGTAGGTTGTTGTCCGTATGAGGGATCTGTACATGCATCAGATGGAATGTTTGTAACACTGTTATCTTTATCATTATATTGATTTATTAACAGTCCATTCGGTGGGTATTTGTAGTATTTCAAAATTTGTCCCATTGCCGTTGCGCCACATCCTGTTGGCACTTGATCACAGAAAAAACCAAAAATCCCATCATTACATGGATGACCATTTTCACCTGTCATAGGACATTTATCGTTGTAGTATCCTTCCTGTCCCCATTGCGTTGTGAGTTTTAATTTAACTTCGTCCCCAATCGACAAATATGGCTGCCCAGTTAACAACCTCTCCCATTGGTAATCTACTTCTTTGCTCGGAAAAAAACTCTGTTGTTCAGCAAAATGAATCTGATCTGTGAAAAGTTTCATTAATAATCGGAATCCGGGGTTCCACATTAATGAATCAGTGGGAATTGAACCAGTGTTGCTAAACCCTAAAACGGGTTTAACTTTATCAGAACCAGCAACTATAATGAATCCATTTTTTTCCTTTAAATTAAAAAAGTACAATGGTTGTGTATTACCAGTTAGTATTTTATTTGCCAGTATTAAATCATCATTCGCCACAGTTCCTTTAGCCCCAATTTCCTGTTTAATATAGTTAAATGCAACCTTTTGGGCCGTAGATAAATCAACAGGGTTCGAATACAATCCTGTCAGGCAGAGGAGGAATGCTGAGATCATCAGGATTTTTGTTTTCATAGCGGTTCATTTTGGAAATTCGTGAGGTCAATAGAGGAATTTCAATCTGGATGTGGTGTTAGGATCGAACAAGCAAAGGCTTGTCGAATCAGAAATGCCGAAATGGCAATTGATATTAAAGCAAAGACAAGTATTACTGTATAAAATTACAGAATATTATAATCAAGGCCTCGATTTTGGGCATTTTTATTTATCAACAGTTTTCAGAGCCAAAATACTGAATATTATCTGTTTATATTTCTAAAATTAATTTACCCAAATGCATATTCAAAGGGATTGATGAAAAAGAAAAACTGGTGCTGACCCAGCACGGTTCGAAAAACGGCATACCATTGATTCCTTTCGGGTTCTTATGGTAGTTCAAAGCTGAGAACATTGACAAATATGGAAAAAGCATGAGGGGATTGAGGGGTTAGAGAATTTCGATTAGACGATTGAGCGATTGAGGGATTACAAAATTTACGATTGGACGATTGAGGGATTAAGAGATTGATTACCTTTATCCGTCATCCAGTATCCGGCATCCAGTATCCAGTATCCAGTATCCAGCATCCAGCATCCAGCATCCATCATCCAGTATCCAGCATCCAGTATCCAGTATCCAGCATCCAGCATCCAGTATCCAGCATCCAGTATCCAGCATCATGATCCCCTCCCTCCCCTTAACCGTCCTTCTCCTCATCTTTGTAATGAGTGCCGTATTGATCTGGTTCGCTGGCATTAAGTTGTCTGAGACCTCGGATGTCCTTGCAACCCATTTCGGGCTGGGAGAGGCGCTGGGCGGGATGGTCCTGCTGGCGATTGTAACGAACCTCCCGGAGATCGCCATTACGGTGAGCGCAGCCCTGCAGCATAACATGGAACTGGCTATCGGCAATATCCTGGGGGGTATCGCGATACAAACGGTGGTGCTGGTGGTGCTCGATGTGTTCGGGCTGGGGAAGAAAGATCCGCTGACCTACCGTGCTGCATCCCTGGTGCTGGTATTGGAAGGGATCATGGTGATTACCGTCCTGACGCTGGTGGTGATGGGCAACCAATTGAAGCCTACCATTATATTCCTGAATGTATCACCCATCGATCTCCTGATTGCACTGGTCTGGCTTTCGGGAATCTATATGATCGGAAAAGCCAGGACCAACCTTCCCTGGCATCAGATGGGGGTTCTTCCCAACGCTCAGAGAGAGCCGCGGGGGCACAAAAAACAAAAAAAATATGACAGTTCCCGGAAAAAAGGAGTGACGATTCCCCGTGTTATTCTTGTTTTTGGCATCTGTTCGCTTATTACGCTGATCGCCGGGGTAGGGCTGGAGGTTACCGGCGACGCCATTGCAAAACAGATCGGGATGACGGGTGTATTGTTTGGTGCCACCATCCTGGCGGCTGCTACCGCCCTGCCGGAAGTTTCAACCGGTTTGGCTTCCATGAAATTAAAGGATTACCAGATGGCCATGAGCGATATCTTTGGCGGAAATGCGTTTTTGCCGGTCCTTTTCATGGTGGCGACGGTTATCTCCGGCCAGTCTGTTCTCCCCCAGGCCCATAAAACCGATATTTACCTCACCGGCCTGGCAATCCTCCTGACCATTATCTATATCTGCGGACTCATGTTCCGTCCCCGGAAACAACTCCTCAGGATGGGGATCGATTCCTTCCTGGTTGTGATCATTTACCTCCTGGGTTTGCTGGGGTTGTTTGCGATCTCGTAGACGGGATGCGGGATGCGGGATTGCTTACTACTGTGTCACTACATGATACCTCAGTAACCTCGACTCCATTGTCTTATATCCGGAGTAGAAAAAGCCATGGGATTTTATTTTGCCGATGCTTCTTGCATAAACGCTGTAGGAGTAGCGGATGGGATGGGTGTCGTTGGGCTGGGTTGGGACGACTTTTAACCGGGAAGTGATGGTTTGATAGTCTCCTGAGGGGCAGGAGACCACAGAATCCTTCCCGGTCATTTTGAGGTATCCGATGTAGAGGATCGAATTGCTGGTATCGGTGAACAGGACGTTGGAAAAGTCATTGTTCGAAGAGAGGATCTTCCCGTAATTGTTGACGAGGTAACCCGATGAATCGCGCACCAGGGAGAGTTCGCTGGTCAGGAGGTAGGCAAAGGGGCGTTCGTATAGCTTATAGAAGGTGTAGCCGCGGATAATCGTATCTTTTTCGATATAGGCGCTGTCGAATTTACCCGTGGAGGTAGCCACCCCGGTGGAGTCGATGGTAAACCCCTCATAAATCCAGTAATTTCCGACTTTCAGCTGGTAATAATCAACATATCCGGACTGAACAAGTTCTTCGGTGTTTTTCTTGCAGGACCAGGCTGCCATCGCAAGGAACGCGAAGGTTAAAATGGTTGAGGTTTTCATGGGGGAGGGGGTTTGGTTAAACACAAGACGGGATTCTTGTATTTATAACGCAAACATATGATGAATATTTTATTTTACGATTGGACGATTGAGAGAATGAGGGATTAATTAGAAATTTCTCATCCATCACTAATCAATTCTTACCAGGTGTAACCCAATGAATCGGGCACAAGGCTTGAAAAGAGAGAACTGGTCGCAAATTGCGACCGGTTGAATTCGCTAAAACATAGCAATGTTAATCCGTTGATTTTTACTGAACAAGGTGTTGCAATGCTATCCTCTGTACTTCATTCTGAGCATGCCATAAGGATCAATATTGAGATTATGAGAGCCTTTGCAAGGTATCGGGCCTTTTTGCGCGAAAATGAGGATCTCAGAAATGAACTCTTTACTTTGGATCAGAAGTTTACGGAAGCATTTAATTTGCTGCTAAAACGGTTTGATGAATTACATCAGAAAAAGAATCTTCCCCGAAAGAGGATCGGTTTTGTTCAGGATGATTTATAACCGGAGATCTACTTGCGATAATTTACGATTTGAAGATTGAGGGATTGAGAGATTGAAATGGAAATTAGATCAATTAGAAATTGCCCTCCTTTGTGTCCTTCGTGAAAACCCTTTGTGTCCTTTGTGGTTAAAATCCATCAAACCATTATCCGCAGATAAACCACTCCAACCAGCATCGCCAGCCCAAAGCTCAGCAAGGTCCCGATCAGCACGTATTCAGTGAGCGTGCGTTCACCGGCCCCCTTGAGATCGCCGAAACGGAAGATCGACTTGGCTGCCAGCAGGAATCCAACACCTTCCCAGTGTCCGCTGATGATGAAGAAAAACACGAAGAGCCGTTCCAGTATCCCGATGTACTTGCCTGCCTCCTGGAGGGAACCGGTATCGGCAGTGACAGCCTGGGGCGACCATCTGGAGATAAAGATCTTTATGGCAGAGGATGCCGGGGTTGTCAGGACAAAGACGGCGGTGACGATCAGCAGGAGATGGTTCCAGTTCAGGTCGTTGAGGCAGAGGGAATTCCGCCAGTAGATCAGACAGATACCGGCAATAAGCAGGAGGTGGGCGGCCTGCCCTGTCAGGAAGTTCTCCCGGCGGGAGTTTTCTTTCAGGGAATAGAGTTGTGCGGTCTCAAGGATGAGATGGCCATAGGTTATCACCAGGGCCCAGTTCCAGAAGCTGAGATCGTAAACCAGCACCATGATCAGTGCGAACTGAAGCAGGGCATCCACATAGAGCTGCCAGGCTGCGATCTTATGTTTTTCCTTGGCTTTTTCCCAGGCAGGAAAGGTGAAAAGAAAATTTCCCAATAAATAGGCCAGCAATACTTTAACTGCGATCATCATAACAATTCTTTTAAGCTGTTTTTGTAAAGTTCATTGATCTCCATCACCTCGTCGAAATGAGCCCTGGCCAGCCGGGTGCTCACGGTATTCTGACGTTTTTCGAGCATGCTGCCAAGTTCTGATTGTGAAGCATCCGGGTTCAGCAGGGCGAGCCGGACCACCTCTGCAGCATTCACCGGCCAGCGGTCCATGACGATCAGTCCGAGCCGGAGGCAGAGGTTGAGGGTGGTGTCGAAACCCGGCCAGGGACTCTTTATGGCAAGGTTCTGCCGCTCCTTCTTCAGGGCGTTGTATTTCTCCCCGGAAGATACGAAGGCCGATCCGTTGCATTCGGTTATTTTGCTGCTCTGAAAGGTCATCTCGCCGATACCTATGGCGAGCCTCACGTCCAGTGGTTTTATGGTGCGGATGGTGGCTTTGATCCTTATGGTGGCAAGCAATGCCTGTATGGGATCCTTCACGAGGAGCTGGAAGGAGTCGCCTCCATAGATCTCCCACTCTGCGGGAGTCTCACCATGGGTGTTCAGTTCAGATTTCAGCAGCCCGAGCCAGTTTTCGGGCAGACTTTTCCGCGAGTTCACGATATCGCCGGTAATAACACTGATCATGTTTTCTGATTTACTGAAGGCAAATATATCACATTAATCCGTGATATCCTAATTTATCATGGGAAAATGTGATAATGATTACGTGATGCGGGATACGGGAATTCGCACATCGCACATCAGACATCGCACATAATTTGGTGATGTGTTTACATGTAGTATTTCCGTAAGCATCGGGATTTGTTATCTTTAATTCAATAACTTGGAATCAATCAAAATAGTTTTATATTTGTCTGATATATGAGTGATTATTTATATATCACGGGAAATTAAATTTGAAGCAAACATTTCATCAAATGAAAAAAATAAAAGCCCTGCTGGCCATCCTTGCATTTATCGGATTAAATGCCTGCCAATCCACTGAGCAACATCCATCATCAAAGAATAATGAGGATGGGAGTATCCTCCCTTTTGCCTCTGCGCCCTCGGCAAGTGTTGCCGGGCAAACGCTGGCTGAAAGCAAACATGAGCGACGGGCCCAGTTCAGCCATCTCCCCAAAGATGCTCCGAATATTATTATCGTTTTAATGGATGATGTTGGCTTTGGAACGCCATCCGCTTTTGGCGGGGAGATCAATACACCCACATTGACAAGGCTGGCCGGTGAAGGCATCTCCTACAATGAATTTCACACCACAGCGATCTGTTCACCCACCAGAGCATGCCTGCTTACAGGCAGGAACCATACCCGTGTCGGGTCGGGAACCATCGCCGAGCGTGCTGTTGACTGGGACGGATATACCGGTATTATTCCAAAGGAGGCAGCCACAGTTGCCGAAGTGTTAAAGGATTACGGTTACAGTACGTCGGCATTCGGTAAGTGGCACAATACCCCGGCCAATCAAACCACTTCACAGGGCCCGTTTGATTACTGGCCTAACGCCTATGGATTCGAACACTTTTATGGTTTTCTGGCTGGTGAGACCTCCCAATGGGAACCGCGCCTTGTGGAGAACTATAACCAGGTGGAACCGCCTCATGATGAAAAATACCACCTGAGTTCCGACCTGGCCGACCATGCCATAGCCTGGCTTAACCAGCATCGGGCTTATGCCGCTGATAAGCCATTCTTTCTTTATTTCGCACCAGGGGCAGGACACGGTCCCCACCAGATATTCAAGGAGTGGGCCGATAAATACAAGGGTAAGTTTAACGATGGCTGGGATGCCTATCGCGAAAGGGTTTTCAAACGCCAGAAGGAGATGGGATGGATCCCGGCCAATGCACGACTCACGCCCCGTGATAAAACCATGGCATCGTGGGAGAGCATCCCGGAATCTGAACGGCCGTTCCAGGAACGGTTGATGGAGGTGTTTGCAGGTTTTGTTGAACATGCCGATGTACAGGTTGGAAGGGTGCTTGATGCCGTTGAGGCGATGGGTCAGAAGGAAAACACCATTGTCATCTATATCTGGGGAGATAACGGATCGAGTGCCGAAGGACAAAATGGCTCCATCAGTGAACTCCTTGCGCAGAATGGCATTCCCAATACCATTCAGCAGCAGCTGGAGGCGCTTAAAAAATTAGGCGGACTGGATGCCATTGGCGGCCATGTCACCGACAATATGTACCATTCAGGCTGGGCCTGGGCAGGTAACACACCCTTCAAATATACCAAACTGATCGCCTCCCATTTCGGGGGAACAAGGAACCCGATGGTGATCTGCTGGCCCAAAGGGATCAAACCGGATAAAACCCCAAGGTCGCAGTTCCACCATGTGAATGATATTACGCCTACGATTTATGATATCCTGGGAATCAAACCGCCACAAGTGGTGAATGGCTTTAAGCAGATACAGATGGACGGTATCAGCATGAAGTACACGTTTGACAATGCAAAAGCAACACCTGCTCCCAAAACCCAGTTCTTCGACAACAATGGCAGCAGGGGTGTTTACAGTAACGGCTGGTTTGCCTGCACTTTCGGCCCGCTTTACCCATGGCTGCCCGGGCAAAAAGGGCTGGATAAGTGGGATTCAGATAAGGATGTCTGGGAATTGTACAACCTGAATGAAGATTTCTCCCAGGCCAACGACCTTGCTTCGAAAGAGCCGGAGAGGCTGAAAAAGATGCAGGCCTTATTCCTCGAGCAGGCAAAGGAGAATAAGGACTTCCCAATAGGAGCCGGAATCTGGCTTCGGCTGCATCCCGAAGATGTTATTGCTTCACCTTACAAAACGTGGGCGTTTGACCAGAATACCATCCGCATGCCGGAATTCAGTGCTCCGGGTATTGGGAAGAGAAGCAATAAAGTGGAGATCGAACTCGAGGTTGGCGCCAATGCATCCGGGGTATTGTATGCATTGGGTGGTTCAGGGGGCGGACTGACCTGCTTTATGGAAAATGGAAAACTGATCTACGAGTACAACATGATGCTTATTGAAAATTATACCGTTGAGCCCAAAGAAAAACTCTCGCCAGGGAAACATCGGATTGAAATTATAACAACGATTGCAAAGCCGGGCGCACCTGCCACCATCGTGATCAACATCGATGGCAGGGAAGCAGCCAAAGGGGAGGTAAAACGGACCGTTCCAGCTGCCTTCACGGCCAGTGAAAGTTTTGATGTGGGCGTTGACCTTGGGTCACCGGTATCACTTCGCTATGAAAAGAAAGCCCCGTTTAAATTCAATGGGAAAATCACAAAAATGAATGTTTCTTTACTCTGATAAATAATAATTAAAAACAAAAATAGCGATCATTATGAAATTGAAAAAGTTACTTCTTGCCATTCTGTTCATGGCTCTAGCAGGATGGTCCTTCGGACAGAAAAAGCCAAATATTGTTGTCATCATGGGTGATGATATTGGCTGGACCAATCTTGGCTGCTATGGAGGAGATATCACGGGTGTTCCGACTCCCAACATTGACCGTCTTGCGAAGGAGGGGATGAAGCTTACATCATTTTATGCCCAGGCCAGTTGCACGGCCGGAAGGGCTGCATTTATCACCGGGCAGCTGCCGGTTAGAACCGGGCTTACAACCGTTGGAATTGCAGGCACGGATATCGGACTGCAACCCGAAGACCCGTCACTTGCAGAGGTTTTAAAAACGCAGGGCTACAATACGGCCCAGTTTGGCAAGAACCATCTGGGGGACCTCGAAAAGTTCATGCCGCACCGCCACGGATTTGACGAGTACTTTGGTAATTTATATCACCTGAATGCCAATGAGGATCCTGAAGATAAGGACCGGCCTGACGGACCCGGATTTAAGAAAAAATATGATCCCCGTGGTGTGGTGTCGGGCACTGCTAATGGCCCGACTGTTGATGAAGGTCCGTTGACTACGGAACGGATGAAGAAATTTGATGAGGAGATCCTTGCAAAAACAACAGATTACATTAAACGGAAGTCGAAAGAAGACAAGCCGTTCTTTGTGTGGTACAATCCTTCCAAATTACACGTATTCCAGCACCTGCAGGAGAAATATACCGGACTTTCACGCGCTTCGCATAATGGTGATGATGTGTATGGTGATGCCCTTGCAGAGCACGATGCCGAAGTAGGTCAGCTGCTGAATTTGCTTGACAGTCTTAAACTTACAGACAACACCATTGTGATTTATACAACTGACAACGGTCCTTATCAGTATATGTGGCCGGAAGGCGGAACATCACCGTTTAAAGGCGACAAAGGGACCACCTGGGAAGGGGGCGTAAGGGTTCCGTGTCTTGTCCGCTGGCCGGGAAAAATAGAGGCAGGCAGACAAAGCAGCGACATTGTGTCCATGGAGGACTGGTTCACAACACTGGCATCGGTTGCCGGTGAGCCCAGCGTAGCGGATAAACTGAAGAACGGGGCTACCTATAATGGAAAGTCGTTTAAAGTGCTGATTGAAGGAGTGGATCAAACCGATTTTCTCTTAGGAAAATCAGCTTCAAAGAGAGACTTTTACTTTTATTATGACGAATCCAACCTCACCGCTGTCAGGTACAAACAATATAAACTGATCTTCGCATCCAAGCGCAACGGGAAATGGGACGGACAACTTCAGGCATACGGAAGGCCTATACTTGTCAATCTGCTGCTTGACCCCTATGAAAGACAGGTTGACAGTGACATTACCCGCCAGATGTCGGAGCATAAAGGCTGGGTTTATGCACCCATGCTTGAACTGCTCAGCAAACACCTGATGTCATTCAAGGACTTCCCGCCAAGGCAGACACCTCTTTCCGGCGATTTTACCAAAATGATACAGGGGATGATGCAACAGATGCAGAATTCAGGAGATTAAGAACTGATTTAAAATAGTTGCCATGAAAAAATCGAAGGGTTTTTCTTTAGTTACGAGCCTGATCATTGGACTTCTTTCTGTTAGTTCATCTGTTGGGACAGCCCAGGATGTATTGCCTTTCCCGCCAACCCCCTCAGGAAGCAAGGCAGGGCTGACAATGGAGAGTTCCATTTATAAAAAACGGGTAGAGCCAAAACGACTGGCGGAGGGTGCCCCGAATATCCTGATCATCCTGATGGATGATGTGGGCCCCGGCACGCCTTCGACATACGGCGGGGAGGTGAATACACCGACGCTTGACCGGATATCGAATATGGGGATTTCCTACAACCGATTTCACTCCACGGCCATGTGTTCACCAACACGCGCTTCGCTGCTTACCGGGCGAAATCACACCAGGGTGTGTAACGGACAAATTTCAGCAATTGCGAATGATTTTGACGGCTTCAGCGGAACTATTCCCATGTCGTCGGCAACCATTGCAGAAGTGCTGAAGGATTATGGATACAACACCGGGGCCTGGGGCAAGTGGCACAATACGCCCGAAGAACAGATCACGGATAAAGGTCCATTTGAATACTGGCCGACTGGGTATGGGTTTGAGTATTTTTATGGATTCCTGGCAGGTGAGGCTTCGCAGTATGAACCTACCCTGGTGCGCAACACAACCTATGTTGAAACACCGCATTCATCAGGAGGCCATAAGTATTATCACCTTACTGAGGACATTGCCGATGATGCCATCAAATGGCTTCGCGAACAGAAGGCCTATTCCCCTGACAAGCCATTCTTTATGTACTGGGCCCCTGGCGCCGCGCATGGCCCGCACCAGGTAATGCAGGAGTGGGCTGATAAATATAAAGGCAAATTCGACGATGGCTGGGACAAATACCGTGAGCGGACTTTTGTGCGTGCCAAAGCCAAAGGCTGGATCCCGCAGAACGCTCAACTCACGCCACGTCCTGCCTCCATGGCTTCCTGGGAATCAATTCCCGAGGAGGAAAAGCCATTCCAGCGCCGCCTCATGGAGGTTTTTGCCGGGTTTGCTGAACATGCCGATTATAATGCAGGCCGCATTATCGATGAGATTGAGAAAGAGGGGAAGCTGAATAACACCCTGATTTTCTATATATGGGGAGATAACGGCTCATCTTCTGAGGGGCTTAACGGCACCATCAGTGAACAACTTGCACAGAACGGGATCCCGACGACAATTTCACAGCACATCGAAGCATTAAATGAACTCGGGGGCCTTCCTGTACTTGGCGGCCCTAAGACAGACAATATGTACAATGCCGGTTGGGCCTGGGCAGGCAGTACTCCCTATCAGGGCACAAAACTGATGGGAGCCTACTTCGGAGGAATCCGTCAGCCAATGGCAGTGGCATGGCCAGCCCGGATCAAGGCCGATCCAACACCCCGCCCGCAGTTTCACCATGTGATCGACATTGTTCCGACAATTTATGAGCTGACAAAAATAGCACCACCGCACATTGTCAATGGTTTCGAACAGGATGCGATCGACGGGGTCAGCATGGTTTATTCGTTTGGTGATCCGAAGGCGAAAGGAAGCAGGGAGACCCAGTTCTTTGATATCATGGCCAGCCGCGGTATATACCACGATGGCTGGTTTGCAAGCGCCCCAGGTCCGCGTGAACCCTGGGTGGGCGGCATTCCGAAAGGAATAAAGGATTGGTCGCCGCTTACCGATAAGTGGGAACTCTATAACATCGATGAGGATTGGAGCCAGGCGAATGACCTGTCATCGGAAAATCCAAAAAAGCTTGAGGAGATGAAAGCCCTCTTTCTTGTTGAATCAGCGAAAAATAATAATCTTCCCATAGGCGGCGGGATGTGGTCGACGGCGATGTTCCATCCTGAAGATGCTCCGGCATCCTCATTAACGGAATGGACCTTCGATGAACCCATTACCGGTATGCCGGAGTCAGCGGCACCTAAACTGGGAAAAATGAGCAGCATTGTAACGATGGATGTGGATGTCCCGAAAAAAGCCTGTGGCGTGCTCTATGCACTCGCAGGATTTTCAGGTGGAGTTACCTGCTTTGTGAAGGATGGTTACCTGAATTATGAGTTCAACCTGTTCGAGGTTCAGCGCACAAAGATCAGATCCAAAAGCAAACTGCCGTTGGGTAAAGTGAAGATCGATGTTGAATCAAAGCTGACCGATAAGATCGGCGGACCGATGGAGGTCACGCTAAAGGTAAATGGCGAAGTGGTTGGCCAGGGCAAGGTTCCCGCAGCCATGTCGCTTCACTTCACTTCGAATGCGACCTTCGATATCGGCATCGACCTCGATTCTCCGGTATCGCTTGATTACTACGACAAGGCTCCGTTTGCTTTCAATGGTACAATCGGGAAAACAAAGATTTCGTACCTGAATAAATGATAACTGCCACCAATACCTGGAGATCCAGAGGCATTGATGGCAGCATGGGTAAAGGGTTTACTAAACCTATTTTTTCATTGAATTGCCGGATTTCAGGAAGATCACCAGTGCATTATCGGCGGGCGAAAGGTCATTCCACAAACTGTACCAATTGGTGCGTATCGGTAAATAAGTTGCACCTAACGTGTTTATGGTTGATTCGATCGAGTCAAGTTCGCTGCCTGAAAAGATCTCTTCATCGCCGGCCATCTGAGCCATCAATGCGTTCCGCATCCTCGGAGCAAGCTTTTCAGCGACACCAATCGGATATGAATAAGGAGGGATATAATAATTGTAGGCGTTATCCAGATCCAGGGTATTCAGGATTCTTTGCTTTGCGTATTCCTGGAATGATTGTCCTGAGGGCAGTGGAACCGGCAACGGGAATTCTATATGGGTGATGGGGATGGTTGAAATGAACAGTGCAGAGTCCTGAACATAGGTGATCATCCGGTAGGTACATGGATACGCAATGGTAGAACTTGTTTCAATGTCGTACAAAAATTTGCTGCCCGAAGTCTTTTCTACGATGTCGGATGAATGACCATGTCCTGTGAACATCACCTTTAATCCTGCATTCATGAGCTGGTCAGATGCTGTTGATGCGTTGTCGATAACATTATTCGGGAATAATATATTCTGGTCTGTATAATGATTAAGCAGCGCATGATGCATCATGCCGAACACCGTTTTCCCTTTGGCTTTCGCTTCAGCCAGGCGCGCCAGCGCCCAAGTCATGGTTTCCTCGCGGATGCTTCCTCCCTCGGTTTGCGTGTATAGAAGGGTTTTGTCGTATATGCAGGCATCGATCGCAAGCAGCCAAAGGCCCGGCAGCGGTTCCGAGACATAGCTGAGTGAAACGGGGTCTCTGTAGAGCGCATCGCTGAATCCGAAGTTTGCGTAAATGGTTTTAAAACCGGTTGAATCAATATTGGGGACAGAAACAGTATCGACACTTAGATAATTGCATGCATACCGGAAATTAATATCGTGGTTGCCATCGGTTACCCTGACCTTGATGCCTGCAGTGGTCAGCTCTTTAAGAAACCCTGCGACTGACTCGTGGCTGATCTTTTCACCATCGAATGAAAGATCGCCCGGTACCAGGACCAGGTCGGGCTTTGGTTTTGCATTGATCAGTTCCTGTATGACCTCTTTCATGATCACATCGCTTTCGAGTGGCAGGCGTTGGTCGTATTTTTCGAATTCAATAAATGCGCTGCTCGTGTCGGATCGCAATGAGGGATCCATGTAATGAAGGTCGGAAATTACAGCAATCGTGTAAACGTTTTTGCCTGTAGGAGTGTCTGTGCTGTCGTTTTTCTTGCAGCTCATGGTCGCCAGCATAAGAAAACTCATGATGATCAATGAGCTGATCAGAGATCTGGTACTTTTTTTCATGGTAGATATTTAGGGTTTGTAGTATGTGGTTGAGTGTGTTGGCAGAGCTTAAAATGAAAAGTCCGAATCCGGAGGCAAAAACAATTTAAGATGGCAATCTACACCCTTTTTCAATCGATTATACATTCCCCCGAAATACTTATGTTTTCTGCGTACAGGACTGAATGGACAGCCGGCAAAACCATGTGATGTGGCGTATGATTGGACCTCACTTAATAACCAATCCTCTCCTCCTTATCATATAGACAATGCCAATAGTGAGCAATGCAAATGCAAGGAAAATAAGTCCCCATCCCCCAAGGGTCGGGATCGTTGCTGTTGATCCTGGAATTTCGAAGGATATATTGTCAAGACCAAGAGATCCATTGTCCCCGGAAAATACTGCAGACATCGCAGTACCTGCAAACGGGATGGTTTCAGGATCAAATACACAAGCGCCATTTTGGGCGTCACATGTATAAACCGGGAGATTGATGGGAAATGATTGTGTGGCAAGCAGATTGCCTGTACCATTCAGTCCGTCATAGATGGAAACTGAGAAAGGGGCAAAAAAATCTGCGTAGTAAAACGACAAATTCGTCAAAAAACCTCCTGTAACATTCATTGTTACATTACCGCCATAATTGATCATGATCGTTGGCGGAGAGGGTTCATTCATAAACAATCCGCTAAGTCCCTCAATCAAGACAGATCCGTTAATGAAAGAAACACCGTAGTCTGGACCCGCGCCACCATTGTAGAAATTACCGACTGGAGTGTTATCGGGGACTCCTTCAAAATCCAGTAACCGTATAGTGGAAGTAATGTTCTGGGTGTGATGGGGGACAGATGAAGGAGGGTGAGCATTCGGTTTCCCTGAGTAACCGCTGTTCATGAATGGGGAATTCTGCTGTGCAAATATCATCACCGAGATGAGGATCAATGTCATGAAAAGTACGATGTGTCTCATAAATTTTAATTTTAGATTAAGCCTTTTACCTGTTTTTTAATAGTTTTGAATGAATTGGTCGTGGCATACTGATAAGTCCTTATACAATAATATGATAATTATTCCAAGAAACAAAATATAAATATAAAAAGCTAATGCTCACCAACAAATGTGAATGGCATAGCTGTGTTTCATGAGAAGAGGGGGGGGGGTGATAAACGATTTCATAAGAATGTGAAATTTGTCATGTAATGATTAACTGTTATATTGTATTTGAGCCGACAAAAAAACAACTTAGATTCAGATCTTCATAAGAATCTCTTATAGAGGCAAGGCATTTTTATATAAGATTTTTTTCAAAGAAGCTTCTTAAGACATGTTGCAGAATACCCCGGTTTTGATAATAAGCAATCTCTATTGCCGAGTCAAGTCGTGCTTTTACACTAAATTCTGATTTGGAACCATCGCCATTCGTTACTATTACTTTTATTTCCTTGTTTGGTTTTAATTCTTCAAGATTCAATATATCAAACACTTCATCTCCACCCAATCCAAGCGATTTAATACTGGCCCCATCTAAAAATTGAAGCGGTAGTACTCCCATCCCAACCAAATTGCTTCTGTGTATACGCTCAAAGCTTTCAGCAATAATTGCCCGTACACCTAATAAAGACACTCCTTTTGCTGCCCAATCGCGTGAGGATCCACTTCCATATTCCTTGCCGGCAAGAACAATCAGAGGGATACCCTCGGAACGGTATTGCTGTGCAGCATCGTAAACTGTCATTATTTCCCCATTGGGGTGATAAAGTGTCCAACCACCCTCCCTGCTAACTAATTCATTTTTCAGACGCAAATTGGCAAATGTGCCCCGGACCATTACTTCATGATTCCCTCTGCGTGAGCCGTATGAATTAAAATCATCTTTTTCAACTCCCTGAGATTTTAGATACTGTCCGGCTGGTGAATTTTCCGCAATATAGCCAGCTGGAGAAATGTGATCTGTCGTAATTGAGTCACCTAGTTTCAATAGTACTCTGGCTGATTTTATATCAGAAATTCTTTCGGGTTTTGCAGAAATATCCTTAAAAAAGGGGAGCTCGCGCAGGTATGTGGATTCCTCATTCCACTGATATATGTTGCATTTGGGTGCTGGAAGCGACTGCCATTTTTCATCACCCTTAAATATGCTTTTGTAATTAGCGACGAAAATTTTCGACTCAAGTACTTTATCCATTACCACCTGAATTTCTTCTGAAGATGGCCAGATATCCTTCAGGTATATCGGTTCC
>Ga0118677_10003451_pt1 | contig 29891 bp, 24 predicted proteins | sample AliMusrvi5mmetaG_FD_86154 | JGI IMG/M metagenome (GOLD analysis project Ga0118677, IMG submission 86154) | reverse complement strand
GGAAAGCACCGCCGTGGCTCCTGTTTGACCCCACTCACCCCTCCATGTCAGCCGTCACCTGACCCGATTGCTCCTCTTTATCCTTATCCCAACTGCGGATTCTAGGATCATGCCTTGGTCTGCCTCCACTCCGATGACGCGTTGCTCCGTGCACAGCGTGATGCGCTTTTCCGCGCGGACCACGGCGAGCTTGCGGTCATCAGCATAACTCGCGCCGTCTTTGGCATTGCCAGCGCCGGGACCTTTAGCAGGCACCAATTCATCAACGATCTCCCCAATGTGGGGGAACGGTGCCTGACAGGTTTTTCCCTCGGGCCAGACGCGCACTTCTGACGAGCCATTGCCACCCAGCACCGGACGGTCTTGTATCAAGACGACAGAGAGCCCGTTGCGAGCGGCAGAGATCGCGGCGGCGGTGCCGGCTATGCCACCACCGACAACCACCAAATCGAATGAGCCACCGTCTTCCGGGGATTCAGGCAAGCCGAGTGCGGTGCGGCGGAACTGCGCGAGAGAGGCCGCGTCATTGGGCAGGACAATCGCGGCATCCGGACAGAACAAAACCGCATCACAGCGCCCCTCGAAACCCGTTAGGTCGTGCAGCGCGACTTGGCATGTGGCGCCGACCGTCACCTTGCCGCCATCCTGCCAATGCCACGCGGCACCCTCGGTACCAAATATGGTGGCTAGCGCCTTCCCGTCCACGAGGACTTGGAATTTCCCCGGAGCACCGGGGGCCTTCCACGGGGCCACCCAATCGCGGGTACGCACCCAGACGCGGTAAGTCCCGGGAACAGCAAAGCGGGCGGTGGTCACCGCATCGCGCACCGGCACGCCAAGGCCATGAGCGAGTAAATACGGCGAACCCATTTGTTCCATCGATTGCGCGTCTATGTCCCAACCGCCGGTATCGGAGAATTGCTCGGCTTCCAGCAGCACAGGGCCTGCCACAGCGGTGAAGGCGGGCAAGAATAAACCAAGCAGGGACAGGATGTATTTCATTAACCTAACATTGTTAGGATCTTTCTGTGCATTGGCACCATACTGGTGCCGTCTTATTTACCGGAGAGTTATGGTTTCACATACGTAAGGTTAGGACACACTATGCGGACCTCGTTCTTGACTGGCCATAGCACGCGCTCCGTGCTGGCATAGAGTCCCATCTTGTCGATAGGCAACGGCTTGAAGCCGGTCTTGAAGGCGGGTGAAGCGGGTTTCATCCGGTAGTCGCCCTTGGCCGGATCCACAAAAAGCGGATCCACGCCTGCCAAATTATTTTCGCCTATCAGCCAGGTGTCGGTGCTGCGCGGATAGGCCTGGTAATGCTGCATCCATTCCTGCAGGCCGCCCCAGATCACGTTATGCTCCACGCGGGTGCGGGTCTCGGGCGCACGCAGCTTGTGGTCGCTGATCGCATCGCGCAGCATGGCCAGATGCGGGTAGCGTTGCTTCCATGGTGCGGCGTCCACCGGCACCTTGGCAAGTAGCTCCAGCATATCAGCATTGGACCATTTATCAGGTGCGAAGTCCTCTGGCTTGCCCCACGTCTGCCACCCTGTGATCGCTGGATGGCAGTCCACGAAGACGTTGTTTTCTATCACGTTGTCTATAGCGGAGAGCGAGATGCCTTCGGCCACCCGGACTATCAGATTGTCAGTGACTCGCATCCCGGCCACCCCGTCGTCCAGCATCATCGCGCGGTTGCGCTGCGGGCGTGGATTGTAGATGTCATGGATGTAGTTGCCGCGCAGCACATTGCCCACCATGGTCCAATTGCGCCCTGCATAAAACGCCCCCATCTCACCCGAGTAGAGGCATACGCTGTGGATTTCATTGTATTCAAACAGGTTCTCGCGACCGCGGAACAGCACCGCCACATGGGGTCCGTCATGGATCAGGTTGTGCGAAACGCAGTGGCCGCACCCGATCACCTGGATAGCGGCACCGTAGGTCAGGCTGAAGCGCGCATAATCATGGATGTGGTTGTTATCATAGACATGTCCGCAATGTTCCAAGGTCTGCTCATCCCCTGCGGATGACATGATGCCTCCGTCGCCCAAGTGATACATCTCACAGCCCGCTATCCGGTGGGACTTGCCACCGTGTATCGTGACCGCACGATCGCCCATATTGCGCATGGTGCAACCCGCCACAGTGACCGACTCACCATTACTGATAGAAACCGCCGCGCCCCGGCAGTTTTCCATGGTCAATCCGCGGAACTGCACACGGCTGACATTGTCCAACTGGACAATCCCCGTCCCGACCGACACTTCTGCGCGGGTATTGGCAGGTTTATCCGGGGGCCAGAAGTAGAGATTGCCGCTCCGGCGATCCACATAATATTCACCGGGCATATCCAGTTCGCAGAGTAAATTGTAGCCGAACCACCGCCCGCCCTTGTTGAACCCAAAGTTACTGCCGGGAACTTTCTGCCTGATCGTCTTGGTCGCGGTGTTGATCTTATCAAACGCGATCGCGCTTGCCCCCCAGTCGAATGCCCAATAGCCCTGCCCACGCGGGTCTATCTCATCCACCCAGCGCGAGGGATGCTCGTCGGTATAAGTAAAGGTGTTACCGTTCGGTCCCTCCGGTATGTCCGCCACCTCGATATACCCGTCATTGGGCCAACGCGCCAAGGTCATCACATCGTCGCCATAGATGAGTTGCATGCCTGAGACAGGTGATGCGGATGTCCCCACGGGTTCCACGCCATAATCATTAAGCCCTTGGGCCTTTAGCGAGAGAGTCTTGACCTTGCCACGCGCGGCCTCCGGCAGACGCAGCAACACGCTCGCGTCATTGAGATCCTGGAACTGTCGCAGTTCCACGCCACCCGTGAGGCGCACCAGCGCATTGGGAGCAGCAGTGAAGACTACGGGTGCGGCCTCCGTTCCCGAGTCCTCCTGCGTGAAAACCACCGGTGTCAACTGCTCATAGCGGCCACTTTCGAATTCCACCGTAACAGCGCCTGCGGGTAGGTGTCCGCTATGGCGCAGACGCCGCAACTCATCGCGCGCACCCTGTAGCGTCGCGAGAGGTCCGTCCGTTTGAGCGGCGTTCGGTACCGCCGGCTGCCCACTCCAGACATCCTTGCCCTGAGGCGACACATGCAGCGTCAATCCCGCTGCCGTCGTCGTGCCGGACCCCATGGTCCACAACAATCCCGCCAACCAAAATAACCTGTGAATTCCTGAGGCGTGTCTCATAATTTTGCGTGGTAGGAATGTCCGCGCGCAGTGGTTGCGGAACATGCCGGTAATGGCACCTTGCTTGTTACGCCCGCACTGGGAGCTTCTTGCAAGCCGTATGAAAAATCACCGCAGCGGATGGAGCTGCGTCATGGTGTATCAATCATGAATATTACGGTAGCGCATCGGAGTGAAGCCCATAGCCACCATTTCAACGACGTCGTATTCGTAAGCCCGGGTTTTGCTGGACGGAGCGGCTTCATAGAATAGGGCGCGTTTTTTGTCGTCATTGATCCACTTGACGAACATGAGAACGTGACCGTTAGGAGTGTTTAAAATATCGGCGGGCTGGAGGTCCGCAGGCGATGAGAGCTTTACGCAGATACCGGCGAGCATTGACGTCGAATGTTTACGCTCAAGTTTCCAGCAGCGAGAAATGAAACCGGAACAATCAACGCCCACTGCGGCTCTACTCACGGCAGCCCCGCCTTTGGCGCGCTTATCCGCAGTGTAAAGGTCCCCTGCCGCTTTGCCTGCGCTTACGCCAGCATCGAAACTCTGCGGCGTGTCGAATCCACCCCACTTGTAGGCCACGCCTGTGTTTTGCGCGTTCACCACCCAGCAATCCTCGAGTGGGTTGCCCTGCCCACCTTCACGGTCCGGCGTTTGGATTGACACGCCGTCCGAATCATTCCCGTGGCGCACATTTTTATCAGAAGACTGCCAGTGGTGATTGACATAGGACTCCGCGATCTTCAGGGCCTCGGCACGAGAAAGCGATGGACCATCCGCGTTCCGCCCGTGACACATCAAGAGCAAACCCAAAACAAGTATTACTATTACTCGCAGATAAACATGGGGTGGCTTCATAGGCGTGATGGTTTCCGGGGAATGAGGGTAAGCCGATTCACTTCTTATCTCTGGAAGATTCCGGGCGGCAAGTCAAGGGGTAAACCGGAATCATGCCGTTAGTTATGCTGATTGCCAGAATTGGTATTGATCAGAATGCCAAGATCATGGAGATGATGAATTTCCCTTTGGCATGCTGTCACTTCATCGATCAAAAATCAACAGTCGCATCTGGTAGATACGGCTTTCCATAAGATTTCCCGATCATGTCTAATCCGCTTGGCGAACCACACTAAATCTTCGGCTCCCAGCCCGGGCGATAGGCGCGGGTGACCAACGCCTCGGCCTTGGGGTCGCCAATGATTTTTCGGGTTTGGGGATCGAAGTTCACGGTGTTGCCGCTGCGCCAAGCGATGTTGGCCAGGTGACAGAGGGCCGCACTCTTTTGCCCCTCCTCGATCTCCGAGTTCAGGGAGGTGCCAGAGCGGATGCCATCGATGAAGTTGCCAAAATGAATGGTGTCGAAGTTATAGAGATCCTTGGGCCCGGCGGACACCTCGCGGATCAGCTTGTTGTCCAGATCGTAAAGAGTCGCGTTCGACTCGGTGACGACCATGCAGCCTTTCTCACCATAGAAATTGATTCCGAACTTCGAGCCCTCGAACCCGCGTGGCGCACAGCTCAGGCCCTCCCAGAAGATCCCGTGATCGCCGAAATCAAACGTAGCCAGGATCGTGTCGGGAGTCTCCCAATCATCCTGATAGAAATACCGGGAGCCGCCGCAGGTGACGCGGCGCGGGTAATCCACGCCCAGGCCCCAGCGCGCGACGTCCAGCGCATGCACGCCGTTGTTGCCTGTCTCACCCGTGCCCCAGTTCCAGAACCAATGCCAGTTATAGTGAACCACATTGTCGCGATACGCCTGCTCCGGTGCGGGGCCCTGCCACAGCGAGTAATCCAGCCACTCCGGCACGGGTGCCGCCTTGCCGTGGCCGATAGTCAGGCGGTGATTGGCATACCATCCACGCGCCACTGACAGCTTGCCCAACTCACCGCCATGCAAGCAGGCCATGGCTTCCTTGATCCACGGGCAACTGCGCCGCTGGTTGCCCATCTGCACCAAGCGCTTGTGTTTGCGCGCGGCGGCCACGATCCACTCGCTTTCTCGCAAGTTATGGCTACCCGGTTTTTCGACATAGACGTGCTTACCCGCTGCACACGCGAGAATGGCCGCTGGCGCATGCCAGTGATCGGGCGTGGCGATGGAAACCGCGTCCACCCCGGGATCGTCCAACATGCGGCGCAGGTCCTGGATACCCTTGGGTTTGTTTTGTTGTTTCTTGAGCACCTCCGCAATGCCCTTGTCAATGACCCGCGTGTCGACATCACAAATGTAAACGATCTCCACGTTGGGGAGCGCAAGGTAGCTCGTGATGTGAGCCATCCCGCGGGAATTGCAGCCGATGATGCCAACGCGCACCTTTTCGTTAGGGCTGCCGGCCGTCTGCCCGAAGGTGCGGCCCGCAACGGCCAGTCCCGCAGTCAGAACCGATGTGGTTTTCAGAAATTCGCGACGTGTGGTGGTGTGTGGCATGGTGGCTGGGGTTCTATTTTTCTAGTTGGGGTTTTGAGCTGCAGCGAAAATAGCGTCAATCCCCGCGGATAAACATTCTACGGCATGATGGGAGTGACTCTTTCCGTGGAAAGAGGGTAAGCCGGTTCACGTTTCATATCTGAAACATGCCGGGCGGCAAGTCAACGGGAAGCCGGAGTCATGCCTATTAGCCAGTTCAGTGCCGCACGACACCCATGGAACTGTCTTGTCACCATCAAATTACCGGGTCGCTTGGTTTGGCTGAGTCAAGCCCTGAGGGCTGCCAAATTTAGGGTCGATTACAAGTGGAATCATTCAATACCTGAATACACGTGCACCATAATTTCGTAGATGTCACGATACCATGTGTGTCTGGCCATGTGCTCTTCACGCAGCCTTGCATTGGACATATATATGCGCTTTGGATCATATAGGTATGCCCAACTATTCCCCGGCTCATCATGAAACCGTATCTGCACTGTATTATCAGACACCAAAGCCCATTTTGCTTTGAGTCGCACGAACGACGGGGGAAGCTGCGCGCCGGAAATATACATGTCACGGTCTACGTGCGGATAGGTTGATTTGTACAGAACAAAGAGTTTCTCACAGTCCACCCGAACAGCTTGCGGGTCGCGCATGGAAATATTGAGACTAATGTGATGCCAGTCACAGAGCAAATACGTGAGAATAGCCATCGTCACAGAAACGGTGCCTAGAACTGGATATATGTGCCGGTGCCTAATGGCTCGATAGAGCCATACAAGGCACAGAACGGTGGCTGACAAGAGAACCATAGTCGCCAACGACCCGTGTTGCATCAAAAACAGGTGAAACCATCCCGGTTTCTGAATTGGCGGGTTCATGGGGTGATGATTCGCGGGGAAATAGATTTTTCCGATTCCATATTCATTTCTGTCAGATTCCGGCAGACAGTCAAGGGAGAAATCGGCACAGCACCGGCCCACGAAAAAGCGCCGCCTCGGAAAACCGGGCGGCGCTGGGAATCAGTTAAAGTTTAGGGATGTTACTTATCGGCAGGCTTTTCCGCTTCCTTGGCGGGTTTTTCTGCTTCCTTTGTGGGCTTTACGTCCTCCTTCGCAGGCTTTTCAGCTTCGTCGGCAGCCTTCTTTTTAGCATCCACGATTTTCTTGCGGAAGTCGTTGATATTGCCCGTTTGCGGACTGTCCGGGGCAAACTTCTTCGTCTCGTCCACGGCCTTGAGTGCATCGTCGAACTTTTTTTGCATCGCAAAGATCACCGCGCGGGTCATCATCATTTGCACAGTTTCCTCAGTCTGGAAGCCGCCCTCCTTGAGCGTCTTGTCCACGAGCGCGAGGGCACCGTCCATGTCTTTGTTAGAGGCGAGCGCCTGAAGATCCGCCTGGAAATCTTCCAGACGTTTTTTGGCTGCTGACTTCTTGCCGAAACCCGATTCATCCTTGGGGTCGGCTTCTTTGATCTGGGTAGCAATGTCGCCGTAGAAATTCGCCACGACCTTGTCATCAAGCTTCAACACGTTGAGCACGGCAACGAGCGCCTTGGCTTTAGCAGGTCCTTCCGCTTTTGCAGCGGTGGCTAGAGCCTCGTCGCGCTTGGCCTTGTTACCACGGAGTTCATTGAGCTGTTCCACGTATTTTTTCGGGCCGCCTTCCTTGTAACCTGTGGCCGCGTAGGGGCGTCCCTCGGCATCGCACAGGATGATAGAAGGGTAACCCTGTACGGCGTATTTCTCACCGAGTTCCTTGTTTTGCGTCTGGGTTGCCTCGGAGAGCTTGGATGTGTCCTTGGGGAAATCGACTTCCACGAGCACAAACTTGTCTTTTACTCCTTCCTTGAAGGGGTCTTGGCTGAAAACCTCCTTGTCCAACTTGATGCACCAGCCGCACCAGTCGGAGCCGGTGAAGTCGAGAAGCAGGTCCTTTTTGGATTCGGCGGCTAGTTTTTTGGCAGCCTCAAAATCTGAGGACCAGCCTTCGCCGCCCGCGAAAGCAATGCCATGAAGCGCCACGACAGCAGCGCAGAGGGTGGATGTGAAATAGATGCTTTTCATCGTGCAAGGAACCTGTGGCCCCATCCCCCCGCCGTCGAGAGCAATCCGCTGAAAATCAAGGGGTATACCCTAGCCACGGCCCGAGCCATTTCTCAGTCTCAGCCACGGTCATGCCCTTACGGGTGGCATAATCCTCCACCTGGTCTTTCTGCAGGTGGGATAGGGCGAAGTAATGGCTATCCGGATGGGAGAAATACAAACCACAAACCGCCGCCCCCGGGTGCATGGCGTGATTTTCAGTCAGGATGACACCGGTAACCCGCGTGGCGTCCAGCAACTCGAACAGGATGGGCTTCTCTGTGTGATCGGGCTGGGCGGGATAGCCCGGCGCGGGTCGGATGCCGCAGTATTTTTCGTCGATCAATTGCCCTGCAGCGAAATCACTGGCGGTTTCATAGCCCCACTCGATGCGTGCCCGCTGGTGCAGCAACTCCGCAGCAGCCTCCGCGAAGCGGTCCGCGAGCGCCTTGACCATGATGGCGCCGTAAAGGTCGTGGGCATTTTCGAGTTCGGCAGCATACTCATCCGCGCCGTGTATCCCGACAACGAAAGCGCCGAGGTAGTCGGCCTTGTTTTCTAACTGACTATTACTGGCGCGGGGTGCCACCCAGTCCGCCAGCGCGGCATTGGGCTTACCGGAGTCTTTTTTGAGCTGCTGACGGAGGGTGTGGAAGCGCGTTTGTTCAACACGGCGGGATTCATCCTCCCACACGATAATGTCATCCCCATCCGCATTGGCAGGGAAGAAGCCGCATATGCCGCGGGGCTGGAAGCGGTCCCCCGTGATGATGCGTTCTATCCACTCCAGCGCATCCTGATAGAGCTTGGTGGCCTCTGCGGCACCGCCGGAATTTTTTGTCAGAAGGACCTTGTTTTCGCGGTCCCACACCCCGCGGAGTTCCCATGCGTGGAAAAACGGGGACCAATCGATGTATGCGCACAATTCTCGGAGGTCCATGACCGATGACTGGGCTTTGTTATCATCGGCTCCGGGCAGAATGCCCGGGCCACCCGTGGCGCGGGCATTCTGCCCGCCGCCTCCTTTAAAATCATCTTTCCAAGCCGTGTTGTGCTTCAGGATGTAAGCCCGCTGGTTGCAAAAATCATCCATTCCACGGATCAAATGATCGTAACTCTCCTGTTGCCAAAATCCTCCCTGCCTGCCTAATATTTTGTTAGCCAATCTTGCCGTATGGGCTTTCCATGACTGGAGTATTTCTGATAGCGAATGACCTTCCAATGGCCTGACAATCGCATGCACATGATTGGGCATCACGCACCATGTCAGCAGGTCGTAACGATCCCCGTCAAAATGCCCGAGTGCTTCCGAAACCATCGCGGCAATCTCAGGTTGCCCGAGCCAGCAAGGACCACAACCCTGCTCCAGAGCTTCCTCCATTATTTCCTGGTAACACTCGGTCTGGCGTCTCCGGGCATCAGAGGCAGTGGCTTCGTCACCTTTTGACTCGGCCAGTTCTTCCAAATCCTTCCATTGCTTTTTCCGACCAAGATAATTTTTAACCACCGCCTGCGGAATCGAATCCGCAAGTCGGAAGGATACCGCATAAGTCGCCTGCTCCTGTGTCCAATGTGGCAGCGTCCGTTTGGTTTTCAGGACCGGGCGATTGTCTGAGATGAATGACGGGTTTTTGTTATTATCGGCTCCGGGCAGAATGCCCGGGCCACCTGTGGCGCGGGCATTCTGCCCAGCGCCCCGCGTGCCAATAAACGATGGCACCGGCGGCGTGTAGCCCTCCCAATCAAACACAGGCGCTGCAGCACGGGCCTGCTCCAGTGTGAGGGTTTCCTTTTTGGGACCCGAAATGAAATTCTCGCGCAGGACTTGCTGCTTGGCGCGATTTTCAGCGATGAACTCCTCCTTACGCCCGGCGGATAGCAGCGAGGTGGTCACAGGCACCGAGCGCGAGGCATCCAGCACATGCACCACCGGGCCCGAGTAATGCTCAGCGATCTTGATGGCCGTGTGCGCCGGAGAGGTGGTGGCCCCGCCGACTAACAGAGGGATCTTGAATCCCCTGCGTTCCATTTCCTTGGCCACGTGCACCATCTCATCGAGCGATGGCGTGATCAATCCTGATAGACCCACGACATCCGCGCCCAGTTCGATGGCCTTGTCCAGGATCTTGTCGCAGGTGACCATGACACCCATGTCGGTGACCTCGAAGCCATTGCATGAGAGCACCACGCCCACGATGTTCTTGCCGATGTCATGCACGTCTCCCTTGACCGTGGCGATGAGAAAACGTCCGGCGGACCGACCACGTTCGGCGAGGCTCAGAACCTGTTCTTCCGTTAGGGAAGGATCTTTTTCGCGTATAGCCGCCATGTCGCCGGCCAGAAATTCCGCCTTTTCCGCCTGCATATAGGGAGTGAGCCGGGCGACCGCCTTCTTCATCACGCGGGCGGACTTTACCACCTGCGGCAGAAACATCTTCCCCGCGCCGAAAAGATCACCCACCACGCCCATGCCGTCCATCATGGGGCCTTCTATCACCTTGAGCGGCCGCCCATACTTGGCCAAGGCGGCATCCGTGTCCTCGTCGATGTATTTGTCTATGCCCCTGAGCAGCGAGTGTTCCAGGCGCTTCTCCACTGGGTCATCCCGCCATGACAGATCCTCCACGGCCTTCCTCCCATCCTGGCTCTTGTAGCTCTCCGCCAGGACTAACAAGCGCTCCGTGGCATCGGGGCGGCGGTTGAGCAGCACATCCTCCACATGCTCCAGCAGCTCTGGAGGGATTTCATCATACACCTCCAGCATCCCGGCATTGACGATGCCCATGTCCATTCCGGCCTTGCCCGCATGATAGAGAAATGCCGAGTGCATGGCCTCTCTTACCTTGTTGTTGCCACGGAATGAGAATGAAATATTAGAAACCCCTCCGGAAACCCTGGCGCCCGGGAGGTTCTCTTTGATCCAGCGCGTGGCATTGATGAAGTCCAGCGCGTAGTTGTTATGCTCCTCGATGCCAGTAGCCACTGTCAGGACGTTGGGATCGAAGATGATGTCATCGGCATTGAATCCCACCTCATCGACGAGGATGTGATAGGCGCGCGCGCAAATCCGGATTTTTTCCTCATAGGACGTGGCTTGGCCGTTCTCATCGAAGGCCATGACCACCGCCGCCGCTCCATAGCGCATGATGTGACACGCCTGTTTCCTGAAATTCTCGTCGCCCTCCTTGAGTGAGATGGAGTTCACGATGCCCTTGCCCTGAAGGTATTTCAGCCCTTCCTCCAGGATTTCCCACTTCGAGGAATCCACCATGATAGGCACCTTAGCCACATCGGGCTCACCCTGCAGCAAGCGCAGGTAGCGCCCCATCATCGCCTTGCCATCTATCAGACCGTCGTCGAAACAGATGTCGATCACGTTCGCGCCATTGGCCACCTGCTGGCGGGCCACCTCCACCGCCGCCTCGAGGTCACCGGCACGCACGAGCTTGGCGAACTGCGGGGAGCCCGCCACGTTCGTGCGCTCGCCTATCATGAGGAAGCGCTTGTCTGCCGTGTGGTTGTATGCCTCCGTGCCGGATAGTCGGAGGGCGTGGGGAATGGTTTTCATGGTGAAATCGAAACGCTGAGGCGCGGAGGTCGCAGAGGGTAACGCAGAGTATTAGTGGGGAAAATTGATGACGTGACGTTTGATGCCGTCGCGAAGCAGGGGGACGTTGAAATTGATCAGCAGACCAAGACACTTTTGCGACAGGCGCATGTAGGTATGGATTTGGGCTTCATGAATTGGGAGAAGGACCGGCACCGTCTTCAACTCTATCACCACGGTTTCTTCCACCAACAAATCAATTTTGTAGGCTTCCTCTTCCAAAATCTCACCCTTGTAAGTCACAGGAGCCGAAACCTGCCTGCGTGAAGATATCCCACGAAGCTCAAGTTCCCTGGCTAGCGAAGCCTCATAAACCCGCTCCAATAATCCGGGACCAAATTCCCGATGGACTTCCATAGCAGCATCAATGACGGAACCCGACAGCTCGTTCAGTTCTTCCTTGGTTTTCATAAGTTTTTCTTTCTGCGTCATTCTCTGCGACCTCCGCGTCTCGGCGTTTCGATTCATCCGATCACTGGCAGCTCGCGCGGTTGGTGTTTCGCCACGCCACGGGCGATGGCTGCGATGTGTTCGGGCGTGTTCCCGCAACAGCCGCCCGCCAGATTAAGCAAGCCGGCGGCTGCAAATTCCGACATGTAGGCCTCCATGTGCTGCGGCTCAAGATCGAAGCCGGTGGCTGATAGCGGGTTGGGAAGTCCAGCGTTGGGATAACAGGAAACATGGGTGGCCGCACATTCTGACAGATCCTCCAGATGCTGGCGCATCAAATCCGGACCAAGCGAACAATTCAACCCTATGGCCAGCGGATGGGCGTGAGCAAAGGCATTCCAGAACGCCTCCACCTTTTGCGCGGAGATCATCGTCTCCCCGCCCAGCCCGACTGCGGCGGATATGATAACCGGAACACTCAGCCGGGAATCTCCTAGCACCTCCTGCACCGCCACGGCGGCGGCCTTGGCATTGAGGGAATCGAAAATGGTTTCTATCATCAGGATATCACAGCCACCTTCTAGCAATCCACGAACCTGGAGCTTGTATGCCTCCAGCACCTGGTCAAAGGTCACTACGCGGAAGGCCGAGTCGTCCGCGTCAGGAGAGTTGCTAAGGGAAACGGTGAGCGGTCCTATGGCCCCCGCGACGTAGCGCTTGCGGCCGGTGTCTGTGCCGATGTCGTCCGCCCACTTCCGACAGAGCCGGGAGGATACCACATTCATCTCCCACGCCAGTTCGTTAAGGAAGGGGCTCTCGAGGATTTTCTGGAAGAACTCCGGGTCCTTGCGCCCGCCTTTCTCGCGCGGGTCCTCCACGAAAAACTCGCTCTGCGCGATGCTCGTAGCGGAAAACGTGTTGGTTTCACAGATGTCCGAGCCTGCCTCGTAAAAGCGCTTGTGGATGTCTCCGATGACGTCAGGGCGCGTGATGCTGAGGATGTCGCCGTTGTTGAGCAGGTCCTTATCGTTGTCAGCAAAGCGCGTGCCCCGGGCGTCTGCCTCCTGCAGTCCGTAGGTGCGGATGGTCGTCCCCATGGCTCCATCCAGCACGAGAATCCGCTGGGTGAGCGCGTGTTTGAGTTCCTGGGTGCTGTCGGGCTGCGGCATGGGGCTACTCTACCTTATTTCAAAAGGGATTCAAGCGACAAATCGTCATATCTTGATATGATGATAAGAAAATAGCAAGGCGAGAACCGGTTCCGGGAAGCAATCCCCGCAGATTGCTTGTCGTGGCGGGTGGATTATTGATACCCTACCGGCCATGAAGCTCGGCTATACGATTCTTTACGTCAAAGACGTCCCGCGTTCGGTGGCATTCTATGAGGACGCCTTCGGGCTGAGCCGCCGCTTCGTGCATGAGGCTGGGCTGTATGCGGAAATGGACACTGGCAACACCACACTCGCGTTTGCCGCATACGGGCTGGCCAAGTCCAATCTGCCCGGCGGTTTTCAGGAACACAGTTCGTCTCAAGCGCCCGCGGCATTTGAGATCGCATTCATCACGGACGACGTGCCCGCCGCCTATGACCATGCCCTAGCCGCTGGCGCCATCCCCGTCTCTGGCCCCACTGCCAAGCCCTGGGGCCAACTCGTGGCCTTTGTCCGCGACAAGGACGGCATCATCGTCGAACTCTGCACTCCTTCGACTCAATCGTGAGCCGGCTTGGACATGCCGCCCGCCACTGATATCCCCACGTTTTTCCGCTCGGCCTCATGGAAGAACCGCTTTGACGACGAGATACTCGCCGCTGCGCCATCGTTTGTTTCCAAAGTAAGGGATCTCCGGCTGGAGGAAAGCTCACCGGAGTCGTATATTCTGTTAGGTAATGTGGCAGAAGAGAAAAGCGAAGTGAGCATCTGGCAAAACAGTGGTGCGTGGGAATTCGAGACTTCCTGCTCCTGCGAGACGGGCGCATTCTGCCATCACGCTGCAGCCCTGTTGCTGCGCGCGGAAAAGGAACGCAATCCTGATAGATTGTTAGGAACAAGCATCGCCGCCGCCGTGGCCGCCATCCTGCCACAGGCCACACCTGTTCCTGCCGCGCCACCTCCCGACCTGCCGCGCATCCAGCCAGAGCCGCGATTCGAGCTGCACGTCACCCGCGAGCCACTGGACCGCATGTCGCGCTTGCTGCTGCAGTCGCTAGGCCAGCCGGAGACTGAGGCATGGATCTCCGCAGAGGCCTCTGTGATCTACGATGGACATCGTAGTCCGCTGCGCGCCTCCATGCCGGAGTGGACCAGCCGCTTCACCCTGCCTGACGGGAAACCCGCCATACTGGAACACCGCGCCGCTGCGGAAAACACCGCCGCACGCCAGCTAGGCGATACCGGACTCTCCTCACTGCACACCAACTCCGCGTGGCGCTTTCTGCTGAACCAGAAATCCAAGGAAGTTAGAACTGCAGCATCACGTGACCGTTGGTTCCCGGACCCCGGCCGGGTGGAGGTGGACACTTTCTGGCACCAGTTCCGCGGGGAAATGATCGTGCGCTTAGAGAAGCAGGGCTGGCGTGTCACCGTGGATGACAATGTGGGGCACCAAGTCTTCGATGCGGATCCCGCGCAATGGGACAGCAAGCTAACACCCGCTAGCGGCGGATGGTTCAGCCTGTCGGTGGGCTTCGATGTGGGCGGGGAGACTTATGACCTGCTGCCCATCCTCGCCAGATTGCTAGAGAGCGATTTCCTGGAGGAGACACTCGACCGCCCGGACATAGGGTTCATCTATGCGCCGCTGTCGGGCGGGGATGCGCTGCGCCTGCCCATAGGCCGCGTGCGCCGTATCCTGCATCACTTGGCGTCACTCATCGATCCCCGCTTCCCCGACAAGGCACGCCTGCATCCACTGGACGCGGCGGCACTGGCAGGGCTGGATGGACTAGGCATAGAACCGCCGCCAGATCTGGCAGAACTGGCAGCCAAGCTGAAGGATTTCTCCGGCATAGAGGCGGTGCCGCAGCCTGCGGGCGTGAAGGCCACGCTGCGCGACTATCAGCTCACAGGTTTCCACTGGATGCAGTTCCTCGCACGGCATGGCCTGCATGGTATCCTGGCGGATGACATGGGCCTGGGCAAAACCCTGCAGACGCTCACCCACATCCTAACTGAAAAACTTTCCGGCCACTCGCGCGGCCTGCCATGTCTGGTCATAGCACCCACCTCGGTGGTGCCCAACTGGCGCGCGGAGGCGCTCAAGTTCACCCCGGAGCTTCGCGTGTTAGTCTTGGACGGCCCAGAACGCAGGAAATACCACCGCTCCATCCCGCACGCGGATCTTGTGCTGACATCCTATGCGCTGCTCTACCGGGACATCGAAACACTGCGCGCCACGCCATTCCATCTCGTGGCCTTGGACGAGGCGCAGAACATCAAGAACCCGCGCTCCCAAGTGGCACAGGCCGCCTGCAAGCTCGATGCCCGCCACCGCCTGTGCCTGTCTGGCACGCCGGTGGAAAATCACCTGGGTGAGTTGTGGAGCCTGATGAAATTCCTGGTCCCGGGTTTTCTCGGCAGCGAGCAGGCCTTCGCCGCGCGCTTCCGCAAACCTATCGAAAAAGACGGCGACATGGAACGCAACGAGGTGCTGAAAAAACGCGTCGCTCCGCTCATCCTCCGCCGCACCAAGGACCAAGTGGCCAAGGAACTGCCGCCGAAAACGGAACTGGTGCACCTCATCGAACTGCACACCGCGCAGAAGGATCTGTATGAAACCGTGCGCGCCACCATGAACAAGCGCGTCCGCGAGGCCATAGCCGCGCGCGGCATGGACCAGTTCCAGATCGTCTTCCTGGATGCCCTGCTCAAACTCCGCCAGATCTGCTGTGATCCGCGCCTGCTGCCAGACGAGTTCGCCAACACCATCGAGGAATCCGCGAAACTCGACTACCTAACCGAGTTGCTCGCCGTGCTCATCGAGGAAGGCCGCCGCATCCTCATCTTCTCCCAGTTCACCTCCATGCTGGCGCTGATAGAAGCACATCTGGTGCGCGAGAAAATCCCCTATCTCAAGCTCACCGGTGCCTCCAAGGACCGCGGAAAACTCGTCGAGGATTTCCAAACCGGCAGAATCCCGCTCTTCCTCATCTCCCTCAAGGCCGGCGGCACCGGTCTCAACCTCACAGCCGCCGACACCGTGATCCACTACGACCCATGGTGGAACCCCGCCGCCGAAGCGCAGGCGACAGACCGCGCATACCGCATCGGCCAGGACAAGCCGGTCTTCGTCCACAAACTCCTCTGCCAGAACACCGTGGAGGAACGCATCCACCAACTCCAGCAGGACAAGGCCAAACTCGCCGCAGGCCTCCTGGCCGACGCCGACATCTCCAACAAACTCGACATCAGCACGGTCCGGGCATTGCTAGAGCCGTGAGGGTAGGGACCGGTTTCCGTCTTGACGGGTTGGCTGGGATCTGACAGATATGAAACCCGAAGCGGAAAACTCACCTTCCTCGGAAATCATCACAGCCATGAAGAATTCATTCAGCAGAGTTTACCTGGTCTTACTTTTGTTTTTAACAGCATCTACTGGCTCCTTTGCCGGGGATACAGCAGTGGATTTCTTTAACCAGGGCAACGCCAAGAGAGAAAATCGAGATCTGGACGGAGCTATTGCCGATTACACCAGGGCCATCGAAATTAATCCTAAATTGTTAGGAGCTTACGGTAACCGTGGTTACGCCAAGAATGTCAAGGGAGATCTGGATGGAGCCATTGCAGACTATACCCGTGTCATCGAGATCAATCCGAAATTGAGCTATGCATACTTCACCAGGGGTAACGCCAAGCAAGCCAAGGGTGACTTGGATGGAGCAATCGCCGACTTCACCCGTTGCATCGAGATTAATCCGAAATCATTAGAGTCTTACAGTAACCGTGGTTACGCCAAGCAAGCCAAGGGTGATTTGGATGGTGCCATAGCCGACTACAACCGAACCATCGAAATCAATCCGAAATACAGCGAGGCTTACTTTGGTCGTGGTTACGCCAAGCGAGCCATGGGAGAAATGGATGGAGCCATCGCTGACTACAACCATGCCATCGAAATCAATCCGAAATACAGCATGGCCTACTATGGTCGTGGTAACGCCAAAAAAGCCAAGGGAGACTTGGACGGAGCCATGGCCGACTATAACCAGGTAATCGAAATAAATCCGAAAATCAGCGAGGCTTACTATGGTCTGGCCTTGTGTAATCACCTTAAGTCTAACTGGACTGATGCTTTGTCATACTATAGACGTGCCAGTGAGCTTACCAAGCAGCGAGAATTACAGGATTATTGCCAACTTCACATTTGGATCATACGCAGCCGGTTCGGTGAAGGGCAGGCTGCCGACAAAGAACTTGCCGCCCACCTTGATAAAGGAGGGAACGCCGCTCCTAATGACTGGGTAACCAAATTGGCCAAACATCTTCACGGCACAGTCACAGAAGCGGATCTAATCGTCGCAGCCGAATCTCCGGATGCCCGCAAAAAGAGCGGTCAAGTCTGTGAGGCATGGTATTATGCCGGCATGAAAAAGCTACTAGCGGGTGACAAGAAAGCTGCAGCGGACTTCTTCCGAAAATGCATCGACACAAAGCGAAATGATTTCACCGAATTCATATTTGCACAGGCCGAACTGAAGGCGCTCGGGGGAGAGTGAATTGACTTATACTGATTGCCAACATCCGCCTTGTTCTTTTCTTCCGGCATCGAAGACGCGACAACCGCGCGAAGCAAGATAGCCGAGCACTCTATCCTGAATAACGAGGCAATAATGTCGCGACTCCTTATTTCACAGTGTCCCATGGACCGATGACGAGTCCTTTTCAATCCTCTCCCAATTCCCCATTGACAAACCGAGCATTTCTGAGCACTTTTGAGCATGGCTACAGAAACCACCTCCTTGTTCCGTGCGCGGGTTCCCGCGAACCGTTTGCGTAAGGCTGAGGAAATCCTGGCCCGTCTCGGCATGAAACCGGGTGATGCCTTCAACATGCTGCTGGCGCAGATCGAACTCCGCGAAGGGCTGCCCTTTGAAGTCACCACCCATCCACCAGTGGTTCTCAGCTCCGAACGACAAGCCGCCGAATGGCAGGAGGCTCTCGGTGCCTACTGAACCCAAACCCGGAGAAGTTTGGTTCGCCGAACTCGGCATGGTGGAGAAAAGCCGTCCCGTTTTGGTTCTGGCGTTTCCGGGAAGTCAGGACTCCCGCGCTCTCGCGATCGTGGCCCCGCTGACATCGCAAATCCGTGGCATGAGAGGTGAGGTGAATCTCGGCAAACCCCGTTGGCTCCCCAAACATTCGGCGGTGAACGTGCAAGGTCTTGCCAGTTTCGATCATCGCAAGCTCTCACGCCGCATGGGTGAACTCGGCCCCGCCCAAATGGCGGAAGTCAAAACCGCCCTCCGCGACTTGCTGGGCCTGTGAATTCAGATAACGGCGGCCACCAAGCCCAGTCCGCGCTTGAGGATATATCCGGCCGAAGGGAAACGATGAGCCGATTCCTCGCCTTAATCGGCTCACAAATTTGTTGGATTATGAGCCGATAAAGCCCTATATTCGGCTCATGACCTACAATTGGCAACTGCCCGACTGGCCGGAGTTCCACTATTCGCTCTCCGGCCTGGAGGATTCGTGGCTGGCCTTTGCCAGGAATTCGGGTCGCTGCGGCGGACTGCTGGAGGGCCTGCCGGACGAACTCGAAACCGATGCACTGCTCGAACTGATGATCGCAGAGGCGGTCAAAACCTCCGCCATTGAAGGGGAAACCCTCAACCCGCACGACGTGATGTCGTCCATCCGTAACCACCTCGGTCTCAATCCCGAGCCTCAGCCGGTGGACGGCCGCTTGGCCGATGGAACCGGCGAACTGATGGTCGCCGTCCGCAAGGGTTTCCGGGAACCCCTTTCCGATGAAATGCTCTTCTCATGGCACCGGATGCTGCTCGGGGGCTCGTCCCGTTTGCATGTCGGTGCCTGGCGCGTGAGCGGCGATCCTATGCAGGTAGTCTCTGGCCGCATCGACCGGCCTACAGTCCACTTCGAGGCACCACCCGCCGCCCGGGTTCCTGCGGAAATGGCGCGTTTCATCGCGTGGTTCAACGACAGCGCCCCCGGCCAACCCGGAGCGATTCCGCAAGCGCCAGTCCGCGCGGCGCTGGCACATCTGTTCTTCGAAAGCATCCATCCCTTTGAGGACGGCAACGGGCGCATCGGCCGCGCACTCGCGGAAAAAGCCCTGTCCCAAAGCCTGGGCAGCCCGGTGGTCCTCAGCCTCTCGCGCAGCATCGAGGCTCAGCGCAACGAATACTACGAGGCGCTGAAATCCGCCCAACGCAGCAACGAGGTGACCGCCTGGATCCACTGGTTCACCGGAGTCGCCCTTCAGGCCCAGGAAGACGCGGAAACCCAAATCCGCTTCGTCCTCCGGAAAGCACTTTTCTATCAAAACTTCACACCCAAGCTGAATGAGCGCCAGCTCAAGGTCATCCACCGCATGTTTGAGGCCGGCCCCGGAGGCTTCACCGGCGGCATGAACGCCCGCAAATACTCCGCCCTCACCGGAGTCTCCAAAGCCACCGCCACCCGCGACCTCCAACACCTCTCCCAGCTCGGAGCCCTAGCCCCCACCGGTGGCGGCCGAAACACACGCTATGAGCTGACGTGTGACTGACGCCGCAACTAGTTTCTCCGGCCGCCGCAACGGCCATTTGCGGCAAGTCTTTGCGCGATCGGCCCCGTAGAGTCCCTCGCAACAGGCTTCCGGGTAGTGGATGTACTTGAGTTTGAGGAGTATCTCAGCTAACTCACCGACTGCGCCTTTGCACCAGACCTGCGCGCCTTGCCGGTTTTCACCCTCCGCAGGATCCGGCCCCACCCCACTGTCCCTAAAATAACCACTACTAAACCCATGACGAAACGTGAAGTCGTAAAGATGGTTCTCGATGGCAAGCGGCCACCCTATGTGCCGTGGTCCTTCGGGTTCACGATCGAGGCAATGGACAAGTTGATCGCCCATTACGGGACCACCGACCTGGAGCCGTTCCTGCAAAACCACTTCCTGCAACTCGGCGAGCCGGCGGGATACTTCACCAGCATCGGCAACTGTCGGGTGCGGGACATCTTCGGGGTGGTTTGGGACCAGTCAGTGGACAAGGACATAGGCATCGTGGAGGGAACCGTGCTGCCGGAACCAACACTGGAGGGCTATCAGTTTCCAGACCCACGTGATGCGCGGCTGCTGGGGGACATTCCTGCCAGGATAGCGCAGCACGACGACCTGTTCCGGGTGTTTCCGATAGGCTTCTCGCTCTATGAACGGGCGTGGACCCTGCGCGGCATGGAGAACCTGATGATGGATCTTTACGACAGTCCCGAATTCGTCCATGAACTTCTAACTGCAATCACGGATTATAACATCGCGCTGGCCCGGGAAGCGATGAAGCACGACATAGACGCCGTATATTTCGGTGACGACTGGGGCCAGCAACACGGCTTGCAGATGGGCCGGGACCTCTGGCTGGAATTCATCCAGCCACAACTCAAGCGCATGTACGGCGTGGTGAAAGATGCAGGAAAGTATGTGGTGATCCATTCGTGCGGCGACGTGGATGAACTGTTCGACGACCTAATAGAGATCGGCTTGAATTGTTTCAATCCATTCCAACCGGAGGTGATGGACACCGCCGCGCTGCTGAAGCAGTATCGGGGGAGGCTGGCATTCCACGGAGGGCTTTCCACCCAACGCGTGCTGCCATACGGCACAGCGGAGGATGTCCGTCAGGAAAGCCGAAGATTGCTAGAACTCGGCAGCGAGGGGGGCTACATATTCGCACCCGCGCACGCCGTAGAAGGTGATGTGCCGCTGGAGAACATGCTGGCATTTATCGAGGTGGCGCAGGCCCAGCCCTCTTACCTGCCAACATGATCGGCTGATTGCCGAGACGAGACGATTGGGGAAGGGACTTGAATTTGAACAAAATAGTGGTTGAAATTAAACCACATAGTGGTTGAATTTCAACCATGTTTCCGCGTGAAATCACCACCAAACTGACGGAGGCCCTGGGGGAAGACCCGGTGGTTTTTCTGCGCGGACCACGGCAGGCAGGCAAAACCACCTTGGCGGAAAGCCTTAAAGACGGCAGGCAATACCACACCCTGGATGATCTGGCCACGCTGTCGGCGGCCAAGAGCGATCCCGAGGCGTTTGTGGCCGGACTGGCGGACCGAGTGGTCATCGATGAGGTGCAGCGGGTGCCGGAATTGCTGCTGGCGATCAAACGGCAAGTGGACCAAAAGCGAGTGCCCGGACGTTTCCTGCTCACAGGATCATCCGAGGTCCGGACCACCAGTGCCATTGCTGAGTCCTTGGCTGGACGCATGCGGATGCTAGACCTGCTACCATTGAGCCAGTCTGAGATCGCGGGCGGCTCGGGTGATTGGCTCGATAGGCTGTGGGATGGCACTCTGGCCAGTGAGGGCAACGCGGTATGGGAGAAATCTGATTTGCACACAGCGATCTTGCACGGGGGATTTCCCGAGGCGGTGGCACGCAAGACGACGGCAGGCGCACAGCGGTGGCTCCGGTCCTATGCGGACGCACTGATAGAGCGGGACATGACCGACCTAGCGCGGATAGCGGATGTGGCGCAAATGAGCCGCTTGTTGTCGCTGATGGGCAGCCGGACAGCGGCAGTGGCGAACTATGCGGATTTTGCGCGTGTTCTCGGCGTGCCACTCACCACGGTACGGCGCTACCTGGCCCTGGCCCATGCGGTCTTCTTTTCCTTTGAATTGTCGGCTTGGGCCGGCAACACCACCTCCCGGTTAGTCCGGCAGCCCAAACTGCATCTGTGCGACACCGGAACCGCGTGTGTCCTGGCAGGGCTGGATGCCCGCACACTTGAAGCTCAACCAATTCTGTTAGGACAAATCTTCGAGACCTTTGTGGTGACGGAAGTCCGCAAGGCCGTGGCGTGGTCGCCCCGCGACCTGCGGCTCTCCCATTTTCGGTCTCATGCCGGGCGGGAGGTGGATCTGGTGATAGAGGCCAGGGACGGCGCCCTCTGTGCGCTGGAAATGAAGCTGGGCTCCACGGTGCGTGCCGGAGATTTTGGTGGGTTGCGGCACCTGAAGGAAATGGTCGGCGCGAAATTCCGCCATGGATACGTGGTCCACGGCGGAGATCGATTTGTTTCATTTGCACCAGATCTTCATGCCCTGCCGGTTTCCGCCTTGCGCGGTGTCTTCTAGAGCGGAAGCCAAAAGAGCCTATCGCTGGGAATCCACAGTTCTCGAAAGCGGTAGGTAGACAGCACTATCTATCTCTTCCTTATAATCCAGTTCCTCCTTGACAGGCACCAGAAATCTGGCAGAAATGAAATGCGAAAAGGTAAACCCAACTTTCTCAGAAATCATCACGCCATTGCAGGCACCACTTATGAATCTGCGGCACAGAGACCAGTTACACGGCCAATCAAACATTATGAAATACCACCTTCCTGCCTTGTGTTGCGCCGTGCTGAGTCTCGGAACCCCATCGGTTTCATCGGCGGATGAGGTTCCATTGGCAGCGGATAAAACGTCCATTGCGGCTCAAGCTGTGAATGGGCTCGGCCTTGATCTGCTTGCCAAAGCCACCGATGCTAACAGCAATGCCCTGCTCTCTCCCTATTCCATCCAGACTGCCATGGAGATGGTCTATGCCGGGGCGGATGGAGACACGCGCACCCAGATGGCCAAGGTGTTGCATTATCCGCAGGATGAACGCGCCCTGCATCAATCCTTCGGTGCCTTGCAAGAGTTACTTGCGACGGGCATGATAACTGGCGAGATCACCTCAAGTTATGCCGGGCCCTCATATGTTGAGCTGACAGCTGGTCCGGCAGTCCATGCCGCCGAACTAGCCCGCCTCACTGGCTTTAAGCCCCGCACCATGCAGCTGCTGCTCCAGGAGATGGCCCTGTCCGGTCATGTTCTCACCCAAGAGCCGCCTTCACGTCCTCCAGACAGCACCGGGCGTGGCAGTTCCCGACGCTATCATCTCCAGGCTGGCGATTGGGCGTTTCTCACCGGAGGCAAGCCGCTTCCGCGCTGGATCCCATGGACGCCACTCTGGCGCATCGTTCAAGATGTCCTTGACGCACTCATTGAGGCGGGAGAATCCCCCAAACACTCCGCCCTTCTATCCTCGCGCTTCCGTGAGTCCCTGGCCACCCAAGGTCAGGAACTCGCCGCTGCCGGACTACTCCCACTTCTCGATCTCCGTTCCACCGCCCCCGGCAGCGAAATTCTAACCACTCTTTCCGAACGATTACCCAAGGTTCTGGAAAAGCTGTAGGCCAGCGCCTCAATCTCTTTTGGCAAGCGGTATGGCGTCAGTTCACTGGGCGCTCGCATCGGAGTCCCTGAATTGCAAATCGACACCATCTGGCAGAGATTTCCCGGTAATCTGCCGGATAGCGGCGGGGGGATCGTTCAGGCAAAGTTCACGGAAATTCCAATCGGTCTGCGCCCGCTTGAACAACTCGCGCATGGCCGCCTTGATCTCATCATCAGTTAGAATGTCTTTTGCATGGTCCATATTGTGATTCCCCTTCGATGTCTGGTTTTTTCTTGGTTGATGTGTTAGTCCTTACGTAGCGGTCATTCCAGGAGCAATACCGCAGGTATATCATCGGGAAACGCCACTCGCAACATCTGGTAACCGATTCCTGCGGAGCCTTGGAAGAGGCTGGGATTGCTGAAGCCATTGCGAAAGGTGACGCCAAAGGAACCCTTCCGCCTGGCCCGCGTCACCACGCGCGATGTGATCCGCATCGCCTCCCTGGTCCACTGCGACTCTCCGAGCGTGATGCCGGCGTGTAGAAACGTTTCCACCAGACCCATATTGCCGCAGCAGATATGATCTCGCGGCTGCAATCCACTCCCGAGCGAAGTGGCCAGCGCCGCCTGGATATCGCGGCGGATATCTGGGGTATCAAGATCCGCCAGACCGCCGAGTCTAGCCAAGCCTATCCCTGGGGCACCGTGGCACCAGCGGACCATGTAGGCCGGACAGTCTGGAGCGTCTGCCGGGTTCCTATACTCCCGGTGATCCGGCCAGTTGTTATGCTCCGGCGCAAACTCATAACCCTCGAAGCGGATACCGTCTTGCGCCGCCTCCAGATATTCCCGCCGTCCCGTAGCGTGATAGAGTTGAAGCAAAGCGTAGGAGATGCCGGCAGCTCCGTGTGAAAATCCTGTCAGATGCCTGCCGCCCAAAGTGGGCCATGTGTGGCATCCGCGCTTGTCCGGCGTGCGATTGCGCAACAGATGCGCACCGCACGATTCCGCTATATCCAGGATTCCCGGGCCGCCACCCACACGATGACAGGCCAGAAGACACAGAATGGCACCCGCCGCTCCGCCTAGCAGATCCAGCGCCTTGTCGGACTCTATCAATCTGGGGCCTATCCTGCGCGCCAAGGTGCCCGCTTCCTCCACCAGTTCCTCCTCACCCAGGAACCATCCCACGCGTGACAGCGCATACACCAAAGAGGGAATGCCAACCAAGCCACCCAAGCCTATGGACAAAATATCCTTGTCATCTGCCTTGGCCAGCCAGCGCAGGACGATAGCCAATGCCGCACGAGCGGTCTCGCCATAACCATGGCCCGGCATCTTCTTCTCCAGAGCAGCGAAGAACAATGCCAGCCCGCAGCGTCCGTTATACAAATCGAATTCCATGGGCCGTAGCGCGAATTGTTCTTTGGCCGCCAAGAACTGGAGAACCAGCCAGCCGGGCTCCCCATTGCTACCATGCACCGCCGCCGCCTCTATCCCCCGCGCCAGTTCCGCCGTGTGTTCCAACAAACCGGCCGCATCCAATGGTTCCTCCGCTTCCGCAGCGTCCCCGTTGCACGGTGGATACCCCATCAGCCATTTCGCGTCGCGCGCATCCATCGACCCATTGATCAGGGCAATCTGCCAGCGCAAATCCTCGTCGCCGAAGTTCAGAAGTTTCTCCCGCGCACGATTCCACGCCGAATCGACAAAGCATCCTTCCACAGTTTCTCCGGACGGCAGCACCAAGGAATCCCGGTCTCCGTGTGCAGTGAATTTAGGTATATCCGTCCGCCAGAATGCCTCCATTTCCTCGCGCGCCAGCGGCCATGCCTTGGGGCGGTGCGCCGCGCGGATGAACTGGCGCGCCAGCACGTCCAGTTGTATGCTGAAATCCACTCCCTCACGCATGCAATCTGGATGAAACGCCCGCTTCAGCGTCGTGAGATAGAGATAGGTACTGCGGAAGATGAAACGCGCTGGCTGGCTGAAAATGCGGTGGAACGCGTTGCCCTCAGCCAAGAATTCCTCCCGTTTCCGGCACAGGAGTTTATACATATCAGAAAATCCCTCCACCACTTCTCCCACGTAATTGTCCGGTGCCAGATGACGGTCCTGGAACCGAGGCAAATTATCCGCCTGACCCGGTTTGATTTTCTCATACGCGTAGCATAGCCCGTCGGTATTGATATGCTTCCAGCACAGCACCTCAAAGTCGTTCCCCTCTTCAGCCGACCGCGCGATCGCGGAAATGTCATAATAACTGTCGTTGATTTTCACGGGGTTCGGTAACAGATCCGTGGCTAGCACTGAATTGCGCAGGAGCGCCGTGACCGAGTCCGTTAGGTCCGGGTTCTCTATTGCGTTTTCCACCACATGGTGATAGATGGTTTCGAGATCGACCGGGACCGGGTGTTCACCGCAGGCGATGATGTTCTCGAAATGGAAATCCATGCCATTGAACGCGTGGACCAGACCGAGGAATTGTCCGGTTCTGCGGTAAAACCGCCGCACCTCGCCCTCATCCCTGCATGCACGATTGTCAATGAACTCCACCCATCCGTATCCCTCGCGCTCCAGGATTCGGAGACAGTGAAATGGCAACGTCCCGCCCAATCCGTGGAGCCATTCCAGGAACCGGGAATATGCGGCCTCGAGACCCATATCTTTCGGCTTATAGATGAGCTTCGCCCCGGAAGCGAATTCCAGCGCGATGACTGAGCGGCCGCCATGGTGTGAGTCTGATATGTCCATGCGCACGTGGGTGATGTCCCCGGGGTTCTCCCCATGGAAAAACACAGCCCGTATCTCCGATAAGTCGCGCCAGTAGCGCTCCAGAAACTCAGTCGAGCCCTCCACCCACTGGAGAAGAGAAACCGCCATCAGCCTGGCCATCACGCAATACTCCTGACACAGAGGCAGCCAGCCCGAGCGCACGTGGTCGTCCACAAACGCCAGATATGCCTCGCGTGATTCGCAGCCCCTGATCGGATCCGGATAGGGGAATCCGTCTAACTGACGGCATGCCAAATGCGTGCGGAATTCCACCTCCAGCACACGCGAGCAGATCCTCGATATGTTTTGCAACAGCGAGCGTTCTATTCCGACCCGGACCGCCGCCGCCAAGGAAGCATACCCGCCGGTGGCACTAGCGATGCGTCTCTCCGCCACAGCCATGAACGGCAGTAATAATTCTTCGAACGGGATCGGAAAATCCTTGTCCAAAAAAGGGAAATCCGCAGGCTCAGTCGTCTCACGCACTGTTTGTGCATGGGATTTGCATTCCCTGAAAACCTCGCTCAGAACGACGGTCCACGGCGGCAAGCCGAAGGCTTCCGGCGCGGTCATGTCTCCCAGAAACCTCCGCACCGCGTCTTCATCCAACGAATCGTATGACAAGCGCTTGCGGAACATGTCGTTATCGCCTTCGGCAGCGATTTCCCGCCACTTCTTCCATCTCGCAGCTGCCTTGGCCGAAGCCGCTTCGCGAGAGTCGAAGGCCTTGGGACTCTCCATGCGTTCCCATAGGGAAGCCGCGCGCGCGGCAATCTGTATCAGCCCGGTGCGCGAGGGTTCATATCCTGCCTGGCCATCTGATTCCTCTGTTAGGATTGATCGCATAACCGTACAAAGAAGAGCGGAACCAGCCTTCCCGCGTATCCGCCATTACAAGACGGCGGCCAGGAGCGGCCAATCCCGCTATGATGCACCCACTCAACTACACGCGTGATCATCTAGTGGAAGATCACGCGGTATTGGGGAAGCGGGTGGCTGGAGTAATCCTTACGTGCAGCAGCCCTGGATTCTGGACGTATAGCAGGAGCTGTCCGCACGGGATACTTCCGTGTTGACTGTTTCCACGGCCAAGAATGGCGGCAGAATGAATACTAGCGGTTTGGCATTCATAACTCACTTGGGGCCTTGCACCCACATCGCGCCGCATTTTTGTGGCCCAACGCATGACACCGGTGTAATGCCATACCATGGGGATATCGTACTCACGATAATCAACTACCAAACTAGATTTTCAGATCTTTTTGTCAAGGATTCTTTTTGAAATCTTGGGGCGGCTGATTTCTCGGGTGGCTTTGAGAATGAGGATATCAGCTATGGCCAAGTGGGACCTCGACACCCTCAACTCCGGCATCCGTAAGTTGCCGGAGTTTCTCCGAATAAAAAAGGCGGAGACATCATGTCCGCCGCCACACTGGTTTCAGTTCTGCAAAACAGGTTTACTGAATTTGCATAACTTTAAAGCGCATGAATATTCTGGGCAGCCCGAGCGGGAAGATGTAGGAGACCGTGTCTGGTCCATTCACTACCGTTCCGGATGGATAGATGCCGGTGGGAGCCGTCCAGATAAGAAGGTCGGTGGATTCCTCGATGGAATATGCGATCTTGCTATCAGCCTTGGCCATGGTTCCCTTGGTGAAGGTCATCGTATTGCCGCTCAAGGTGCCAGCAGGTTGGGAGGAGACTGTGGGATCTAGTCCCAAGGCATATTTGACCAAGTTGCTTAGTCCGTCGTGGCTGGGATTACCGCTTGGAGTGGTGTCGGACAAACCAGAGTACCCGGCGATCCAATTTGAGAACGAGCTGCCGGACGGGGGAATAACACCGGGCAAGGTTGTAGGACTCTCCCCCGGGAAATAGCCATAGGGTTGCGCGCGCACAGTCCAGTTATCCGACTCAAACCCGGTGGGGCCTGTATTGGAGAAAACCACCTTGGTAAACTGCGTGCCCACAGTGAAGAAATTCAGAAATACAAACGGCTCATTGGGGTCAGCATAGCCATCCTTAGGATTTCCAAAATAGGCGCTGGGAAGCTGAACAGGAAGAGTCGCCGTGGTGAATTGTGCAATCTGCGTATTGCCGTTGTAGAAGGTCAACGTATTAGTCTTATCACCCGCTGACCACCATAACCCAAAGTAACACGAGGGGGTGTTCAGCGTGAGTGTGGTTGTTGGAATCGCGTGGGCACCACCCACGCCTCCGCCCGGTTGGCTTTGCACCGGATAATATCCGCTAGGGTATTTGGCACCGCCGAATTGGCCAGCTTTTTGCAGAAATACGTGATCAATAGTGCCGATCGTGCCCAGTGTGGGATCAGTCCATGTGAGGTTGGAATAGGGTGCAATACCCTGGGTGGCCAAAGCGCCAAAGTTCAACACTGCGGTATGAGACAGTGTGGAGTCGACGGCACCAGGGTTACTCTCATAGGTGACCACCAAGGAGGCGGTCACAGGCGGCGCAGCTAACAGAACGCAGGCTGCCAAAAGCCAACGATATCTCGCATGGAACATTCCTGCTGGCGCATACGACAATACGATCGGGCACGCCAGAATAGCCCCAAGACACGGGGATGTCATGTGATGATGATCTGCAATCAATCTAGAGGGGGGGATAGGGGATGGGGTGGGAGGGGTGAACCTAGTTTTCGGCCTCAACAGGTCAAGCCATATCAGGGCTTTTTCTCATTATTTCCTGCGTAATAAAACAAGAGCCAGCGGCGCCTATAACAGGAAGCGGACGTACACTGGGCCAAATGGAGAATATGGAAGGATGCCAGACCCTGTACCAAGGTTTCATCGGAAGGGTATGGCTGCATCTGCTGATGCGAATAGCCCAAATTTCTCGCCGCCACACGGGAACAAGAATTCCAAACCCCAACTATCCCGTTTCGGCAATAATTTTTGGCAATTAGTACAAGCTCTCGAAACCACCCCCGGCGAACAATAGCCCACAGGCTTGGACAAGCTGTGGGCCTGCTCTGAAATTGCTGTATTGCTCTTCCATGAATAGCCATTCTCACTGTCTAGGTCCGGGATTGTGACTGGAACCTCTCCACGCGGGAAAGGTCATAGCAAGGCAAACTAACAGACATTGCGGGCTGTCTGACACGGCGACGACTGGTCAGGAAACCGATTAACAGCAGCCCCGACAATCCTAGAGCCATGGCCGCGGACGGCTCCGGCACCGGGGTAGTGCTTGTGTTAATCGTTGAGATCAGAACACCTGGCAAGTTAGCAGGATCCTCCCCAGTGTAATAACCGTAGGGTTGTGCGCGAACTGTCCAGTTGTCCGACTCAAACCCAGTGGAGTTCAGATTGGAGAGAACTACTTTGGTGAACCGCGCACCCACGCCGTAGAAATTCAGGAATGCAAACGGCTCTGCGGAGTCAGCCCTGCCATCCACCGGGTTTCCAAAGTAGGTTTTGGGAAGCAGCCCAGGAAGGGTGGCTGTGGTGTATTGTGCAATCTGCGTGCTACCGTTATAGAAGGTCAGCGTGTTGTACTTATCTCCGGCTGACCACCACAACCCAAAGTAAGAGGAGGGGGTGTCAAGCGTTAGAGTGGTGATTGGAATCGCGTGGGCACCCCCCACACCTCCTGACGGCTGGCTTTCCACTGGATAATAACCATTGGGATAATTGGCCCCGCCGTATTGGTTGGTTTTTTGCAGGTACACCTGATCGACAGAGCCAACCGTGCCCAGGGTAGAATCACTCCATGTGAGATTAGTATAGGCACCTGCACCCTTGGTTGCCAGAGTGTCAAAACTGATCACTGCCGTGTTTGACAGCGTGGAGTTGATAGCACCGGGGTCTTCCGCATAGGTGACCACCAGGGAGGCGGACACCGGTTGCATTGTTAACAGAAAACCCGCGGCCAAAGCAAACCACGGATATCTGGGCTGAGACATTGCTGTAAACGCATTGCCTAATCGGGAAGGTCGCGCGGGTGTGGGCCAAGAACGCGACCACTCCATATCACGATGTTTCGTAATCATGTTAATGGGGGGTGGGGTGGGATG
>Ga0118677_10003450_pt1 | contig 29898 bp, 25 predicted proteins | sample AliMusrvi5mmetaG_FD_86154 | JGI IMG/M metagenome (GOLD analysis project Ga0118677, IMG submission 86154) | reverse complement strand
CTCGTTGGGTCATCAGTAGTGTTCCTGTTGGCACCTCCACAGCTTGACCCGGTCAACAGGACATTTCTACTTTGCACAATTAGGACATTATCATTTTGCGGCGACAAAAAATATCAGGCACTTGACCAATCATTTCGTCACAAACTAAAATATCTGAATGCAGATTGAAGCACTGGAACAGTGGGAATCATTCGTGAAGCAGCGCTACAACCCGGAGCGCAAGAAAGAGGAGTTCCGCCAGTACACAGAGAAGACAACTCCGGTGGTTCGTGAATTCTACCGCCAAAACCATACACTGCAAACACTGGATTTCGTGAAGGCGAAGAAGCAGCAGTACTTCAGACTCAACAAACGAATCATGGGAATCTGGGAGGCCGCTGAATTCTTAAACGAATTGGTGGACGACAGCGATCCCGATACCGATCTCTCGCAGATTCAGCACCTGCTACAAACCGCCGAGGCCGCACGCCGCGACGGCCGTCCGCGCTGGTTCATCCTCACTGGCTTCCTGCACGACCTGGGAAAAATTCTCTGCCTCTATGGGGAACCGCAGTGGGCAGTAGTTGGCGATACCTTCGTAACCGGCTGCAAATACTCAGAAAAGATCGTCTTCCACGAGTTCTTCAAGGACAATCCCGATGCCCTGGTGCCCGCCTATCAAACCGAAAACGGCATCTACGAACCAGGCTGCGGACTCGATAACGTGCACGGATCATGGGGCCACGACGAGTACATTTACTATGTGACAAAGGATTACATGCCCATTGAAGCACAGTACATGTTGCGCTATCACTCCTTCTACCCGTGGCACCGGGAAGGCGCCTACGAGCACCTCTGCAACGCCCAGGACCGCGAAATGCTGTATTGGGTAAAGGAGTTCAATCAATACGACCTCTATTCAAAGTCGCACTCCGCCCCCGATGCTCTACAATTGCGTCCCTATTACGAGGACCTGATCGCGGAGTTCTTCCCTTCGAAAATCCGCTGGTAGCCCTCCTGGAAGCACCCTAGGGTAGAATAGGTTAGAGTGCCCTCCAAAGCTTTCTTACGCCAGGCCAATGAAAGCCTGGTAATGAATATGATTCGTGAGCATCCGGGGATATCCCGGCTTGAGATCGCCCGCGAATCCAAACTATCCCCGACTGCCGTCACGATGATTACGGCCCGCCTGGTGCAGGGTGGCCTGCTGGTTGAGAAGAAACTGGAAGCTTCCTCACACTTGGGCAGGCGTCCTACGGCGCTCTATCTGCAGGCGAATTCGAGGTTGGCGATTGGCGTGGAGATTACCCCGGCTGACGCGTATCTGGTGCTGACTGACCTGACCGGCAAGACGGTGGAAGAACTGGAAGTCCCTCATCAGGCAGACGCAAATTCCATGCTGGAGCAGGTGCATCTTGGCATTCTCAAGCTGATCGGCCGCGCACGAAGTCCACTGCTGGGAGTTGGGGTGTCTCTTCCCGGCATTCTGGATCCGGTCACGGGAAAGGTGATTGCGGCTACCAATCTGCGCTGGCACGATGTGGAGGCGATCGCCGCCTTGCGCCGTGACCTGATTCTGCCGTTCTATTACGAAAACAACTCCAATCTTTCGGCGCTCGCTGAGTGGTGGTTCGGCTCTCCGAATCTGAAGAACTTCGTCTTCGTCACGTTCCGCGGCGGCATCGGCGCTGGCCTGATCGTGGGCGGGCACCTGCAGCAAGGCGCATCCTTCCGCGCCGGAGAGTTTGGCCACATGTCGATCGAAGCCAAAGGCCGGGTCTGCCTGTGCGGGAATCGCGGCTGCTGGGAAGAATACGCAAGCGACCGCGCCATCGTACGCAGCTACGCGCAGGGCGGAGGCGCCGCGGAATCGGCAATGGAAATTGTCCAAAGGGCGCGGGCTGGCGAAGAGATGGCGCTCGCGGTGCTGCGGGAAGCTGCGGTGTACATGGCGCTTGGCTTCGCCAATATCGCGGTCGCGCTGAATCCGGAAACGATCGTGGTGGACGACTTTGTGGCCGCCGGTTGGGATATCCTGGAGCCCCTCATTTGGGAGAGACTGCGCGAGCAGAGGCAACCCTTTTGGTTGAGCGACCTGAAGATCGTGCCCTCTGAGCACGCACTGGACTCATCCCGTTTGGGAGCAGTGGCGCTGGTGCTCTCCAAGTATTTCCACGAATCAGGACCGTTGGCCTAACAGCTCACTTACTGCGACCAGGCCGTAGCCCTGGCTGCGCAACTGCGGCAGCAGAATCGCAAGCGCACCCGTGGTGGCACTGACGTCCGGGGCCGGCTGCTTCTCTCGCCCATCGTGCAGGCAGAAGATCGCACCGTTCTTTGCTCCGCCCGCAAGCCGCTTGGCTACGCCTTGCGCGGGCAGTTTCCAATCGAGTCCGATGGCGCTCCACATCACGCCGTTCAGACCAAGTTCCTGTTGCACCGCGCCGAGCCCGAACCAGCGGACGCCATAAGGAGCGCGAAACAGCCGCGGCGTGACTCCGCAGGCGTTCCGGATCGCAAGTTGCGCATCCTCCAGATCCACGCGCATGAACTGCCGCGCCCGGAAATCGAAGCGCGAGTGCGAGTAGCTGTGATTGCCGATTTCGTGGCCTGCCTCCGCCACCGCCCTGGCGATATGGGGCAGCCGTTCCACATTGGCGCCGACCATGAAAAAGGTGGCCCGCGCATTATATCTGGCCAGCAGTTCCAGCACCGCGGGGGTCGACTCGCTCGGCCCATCGTCGAAGGTCAGCGCAAGCGCCTTCCGGCCACGCGGACCTTTCCACCCCGAAGGCGCGAGCCAGGTGCATGACCTTCCTCGCACTGCCCAGGCAAAGACGCCTGCGGCGGCGCCCATCAGCGGTAAAACCGGTAAAAACATCCTTAGACCCATTTTACGCTATGGTCGGAGACCACCGCATAAGTCTCCGGCGGAGAGATGAGTGAAAAGTAAGACCACGGCCCCGGTATCCAGGGATATTTTTCGATCACGGCTTCGTCGACAGTAACTCCCAAACCCGGAGCGCGAGAGACGATCAGATCGCCGCGATCGATCCGCAGCGGTTCGGCCAATATCTCATGAGCCAGGGGAAATTCATACATGAACTTCATCCTGGCATCGGAGTACAGCGGATACTCGAGCCACGCCACCACCGGTTCCGGCCAGCAGATCCCGAGTTGCGCCGCGGCCGCAATCTCCAGATCGGTCCCCCAACAATGGAACGCAAAGCTCAGTCCCTCGCGCGCAATGGCCGAAAACAGCCGTCGCCCCATGGCGTAGCCGCCCTGGCAGACCACGTCCATCTGCACCGTATCGACGCAGCCCTCCTGAATCAAGTCCAGGAAGCCGGCTTCGTCCGGTTCGTGCTCACCGCCTGCCACCGCCACCAGTTCCGTGTCGCGTAGTGTTTTGTAGGCGGCATGATCGGCCGGAGGCAGGGGCTCTTCGAGCCAGGTGACGTCCATCGAGCCAAACTCCGCCGCCAGTTTCTGCACGGTCTCCGGCGAGTAACTGCGATCTCCCATCCGCCACCAGGTGTGGGCATCCACCATCAAACCGAAATCCGGTCCGGAGGCTTTGCGCATCGCCGCGACTGTCTCCACATCGCCATCCGGCCCCGCGGCAGGCCTCATTTTGTATGCCGCGAATCCAAGTTCCTTGGCCTGCACCGCTTCCCGCGCGTAGCCTGCCGCGTCCATGTACATACCGGCGCTTCCATACAGGCTGATGCGATCCCGGACACGGCCACCCAGAAGTTCCGACACTGGCACGCCCTGCGCTTTGCCCGCCAAATCGAACAGCGCAACCTCGACGCAGCAGTAAAGCTTCAGCAGTTCCGAAGCCGCGCCAGTCGCCGTGGCAAACTGCACGCGCAGCGCATCCGGGTCTCTAAGTATCCGCCCCTGCAGGAATGGGGCGATGGTGTTTTCAATGATCGCAAGAGCAGCTTCGCTGCCCGGTCCCGGAGCATAGCCAACCAGTCCGTCTACGGCCTCCACACGAATCAACATGGCATCGCGCTTGAGAATCTTGCGCGTACCGCCGTAATAATTGAGGATGATCGGTTCAGGAAACGGGTAGGAGAGGAGATGCGCCCGAACAGTCGAGATTTGCATGTCGCTTCAGTATAACGCCTCTTAAAAAAAGCCGGGCGTTGGTCAGACACCCGGCTGAGGAGCACCCACAAGCTGCTCGGAGGATACAGCTTGTGGTAGTGGAGGAATTCAAGTATATCAAAGTCGGTCTAGTACTTTGACTCTAGTACCATAAGGACTTACCTAGGCGAGTAATCCGCCATGACCAAGGCAAGCTACCTCCCAGCCAGAGACCCGATATCGGGCAAGAACCGGCGGCAGCACCAGGTCAACCACGTTCGGTTTGACTGACCGGAAGCAGCCAGGCGCCGAGATCAACGGGATGTCGTCCTTGTAGCCCAATAAGAGCAGGTTGCCAGGTTCCACCGGGGCCAGAAAACGCTCCAGATGGCACCCGATGCGCGCCATGGCACGGCCGACCACATCATCCGGGCCCGCAGGCGCCGTGGTAGAGGCGATCAGGATCACGGTTGGCTTGTTCTTTATCAGGTGCTGCAAACTGCGCGCTACCGAAGCTTCGTCTTCAACGGCACAAAGCGCGTAGCTGGCCGCTGCACCCATGCGCTCCAACCGCTGGCGCATGATGTTTTCAAACAGCTGCCGTGCACGTTCTCCGTTCACCGGATCGGAATAAATAATACCCACCTGCGGGGAGCGGATCGGACGCGCCTGCAAAATAGGACCGCGTTCTTTCAAAATCGAATTAATTGCATCCAGCTGAGAACCGGGGACGGCAAAAGGAGAACTTTTCACCGTGGCGATCCGCTGGCCGGCCTTCGCAAAACTGAAATTGACAGCAGTGGCGATGACAACACTCGCAGTACAATTGATCTGCTTCAGCAGATCGTCATCCACCAGTACACAGCAATCTTCGGTGGCGATCAAATTGGCACGCCCACCGGCAGCCAACCGGATTTCCAGGCAACCGCAGCCTAATTCCGCCGAGACCGACATCACGGCATCGTCTTCGCCGATTTCACCTTCTTCTAACTCAGTGACCCAAACAGATTCCATGCCCTCTGTCTGAAGGAGCCTGACATCCTCTTCACTGATCACGTGGCCCTTGGCCAACAGTTTCTTCCCGCCGTCCCGGAAAATCGTACTGCAAAGAACTCTCCCGGTGCACTCTTTGATGTCAACAGTCTGAGCTTTCATTTTGATCCCTGGGTGAATTAGTGACGTTTCGATTATACAGTTACAAAGTGCATTTGAAAGAGTATATTCTCAGTTTTCTTGAATATTTTTTGTGGGTATAAGAATTAGGAAAAATAAGATAGTTCTGCCCAAACACTAGTACTCGCAGGAGACACAACTGTATTGTTATCAACAAAACTGTCGACAGTACGCACATGTAACTACTGCCCCCATATGGGGGTATTGGGCTACCCGCGTTAGGATGTAGAAGTTTACAATTAGAGTAGCTTCAGGACAGCGATCTCGTCGCATGCCTGAAATTTCGGGCACCGCAGACAGTCTTTCCAGGCCTTCAGCGGAAGGTCGCCGCGATCCACCAGCTGATACCCCATCTTGTTGAAAAACCTGTCCACATAGGTGAAGGCGAAGATCGATTGCAGCCCGTGCTCACGTGCTTCCTGTTCCAGCGCATCCATCAGGATGCGTCCGACACCATGTTCTTTCCAGTTGTGATCTACCGCGAGGGAGCGGATCTCCGCCGTGCTGGGACTGTAAAAATGCAGGGCTCCGCATCCAACCAGCCGTTCACCACTGAAAACGACCGAGAAATCCCGGATATTTTCCGACATTTCAAACTCCGTCCGCGGCAGCATGATACCCTTTGCCGCATAGGCATTGATCAATCCCAGGATTGCATTTGTATCACGCATGGAAGCCTTACGGACCGACAGCTTTCCCGGCTGGTACGGAACATCCGCTAACGAAGCAGGCGCTTGAAGCGTAACAAGGCTTCCCATGGTAATCTCCTTAATAACAACTATCCGGCAATAAATCGGGTCCCGACGCTTTCGCCGGCCAGCAATCTCGCCACAATGTTTTCGGCCGCGCCGGGAGCAATAATGACCTCGGCAACCCCATTCTGCAAGGCGTCCGCGGCCGCGTTCAACTTTGCCTGCATACCACCGGTGGCGATTCCGGCTTCAATCAACCCGTTACTCTGCGCAAGTGTCAACGTTGGCAAAATCGTTCCTGCTTCGCCTCTCACACCATCCACATCGGTCAGGAAAAGCAGTTTGTCCGCCTTAAAACCACTGGCGCAGGCTACCGCCATCTGGTCAGCATTTACGTTATAAATGTTGCCTTTTTTATCACCTGCCACGCAAGCCACCACCGGAAGGAAGTGGTTTTCTGTTAAAACATCCAAAATTCGCGGATTTGATCGCACCGGGCGGCCGACCGCCCCCAGCGCCGGATCCAATTGCTCGGCTTCGGTAAGACAGGCGTCAATCCCACTCAGGCCAACAGCCTCCGCACCTGCCGCGACCAGCGTCGAGACAAGTTGATGATTCACACTGCCTGCGAACACTTTAAGTACGGCATCCACAACATCGGGCGTCGTCACCCGCAGGCCATTGACAAATTTCGACTCGACGCCGCGCTCGGCCAGAAAACGCGTCATCTGCTTGCCGCCGCCATGTACCACCACCACCTGGCCGCCAGTTGCCGCGATCTGCTTTGCCAGCGACACCCGTGTCTTATCGGCATCTAGCAGAGTGCCGCCCAATTTAATTAGAATTTTCATAAAAGAGATTCCGTTTCAGCAAATCCTAGAATTAGATTCATATTCTGGATCGCTTGTCCGGCAGCGCCCTTCACAAGATTATCGATCGCGCTCACCACAACCCCACGGCCCGTAGCCGCATCGTAGGCAACTCCGATGTCACAGAAGTTGGTCCTGGCGACGGATTTCAGATCGGGGAACTCTCCCGCGGCGTAGATTCGGACAAACGGCTCTCCCTCATAGCGTTTCCGGTACAGTTCCACCAGTGCGGCGGCATTTTCGATTCCCTTGCCGCGAAAATAGATGGTCTCCAGAATGCCGCGGTCGAGCGGAAGTAACTGGGCCGTAAAGCTGAACGACGGCTCCTCGATTCCACTGGTCAGTAGTACCTCTGGTGCGTGACGGTGCGTGAGCACGGAATAGGCCGAGAAATTCTCGGTCACTTCACAGAAGCTGGTTTTGAGGCTGGGCTTGCGTCCGGCGCCGCTCACTCCCGACTTGGCATCGCAGACAATGCCCGCCGCCAGGTCGACAACGCCAGCTTCCACCAAAGGACGAATCGCCAGGTTGGCAGCCGTGGGATAGCATCCCGGGTTGGAGACCAACCTCGCGCCAATGGTCAGCGACCGGTTGAATTCGGGCAATCCGTAAACCGCCTCGGTCAACAGATCCTGCTGCTGGTGATCTTCTTTGTACCAGCGCTTGTAGTTTTCCACGGTGCGCAGCCGGTAGGCGCCGCTCAGGTCCACAACCTTGACGCCAACGGCCAGCAGGCCGGGCGTAAGGTCCATCGAAACATCCGGATGCGTCGCCAGCAGGACGCAATCGAGCGACGCCGCCTGTGCCGCTTCCACTGAGCACACAATTGTCTTTGGGGTCTTTGCGCCCAGAGGCTGGGGACGAGCCCCGGCGTCCTGCCGGTGCTCCATCAGATACACTTCCACCCCGGAGTGCCGTTCCAGAATGCGAATCAATTCCACGCCGCTGTAGCCGCGGAAACCTACTATGCCGACTTTTTTCATTTGATTAATTATTCACCGCTGTGAATAATTATACCACTAGCGTTGTTCGGCAACCGAGCGGTCGGCAAGTTCTCCCAGCACAGGGAGCCGGAACAACTGGTTCTGGTTGGTCTTCACCAGCATGAAGATCCAGATGCCGAACATCGCCAGCTTCAGCAACTCGACCGAGCCGCGGTTGAACATCACGAGGGCCTCCGGCAGGTGACGGAACATCGGAGTCAGCACCATGTTGATGATCAGCCACACCACAAACAAGTAGAGCCCCTGAAACGCGTGGAATCTGGCTAACCGGTCCTGACGGAAGCGCTCGGAAGCGAGCACGACCACACATGCGATCCACCCCACCACTGGAACGTAGCACAGCGTGGAAGCCATCTTCGGCTGCATGTTGTCGATAAAATCGGCATGGAATCCGGTTTGCGGACCGTGTGGCGCCTGGCGCGTGCCGCACTTTCCGCAAAATATGTCCTTCTCCCCGACCTGATTTCCGCACTGACAACAATAGGGCATGGCTCTGGCGCCTTTCTATTCTATACTACGTGTCTCCGCGTCCGGTTGTTCCGTGATACGATGCGTCACATGAGATGGTATGCCGCACTGTTCCTCACCTGCGCCGCGATGGCCGCCCCCAAGACACTGGATATTTACTTCATTGACGTGGAAGGAGGGCAGGCGACCCTGATCGTAACCCCGTCCAAACAGACCATGCTCATCGATGCGGGTTGGCCCGGCTTTGAAAACCGCGACGCCAAACGCATCACCGCCACGGCTAAGAAGGCGGGAGTTAAGAAGCTTGACTACGTCCTGACCACCCACTATCACAGGGACCATTCGGGCGGAGTTCCGGAGATCGCGGCATTGATGACAGTGGGGACCTTCATCGATCATGGCGCAAATCGCGAGACCGGCAAAGCCGCCGACGAACTGTTCAAGGATTATCAGAAGGTCTTCGAAGCGGCAAAACGGCTCCAGGTGAAGGCTGGCGACACCCTGCCGCTGAAGGACGTGAAGATGGAGGTGCTCTCCGCCGATGGCACGGTCCTCTCCTCGCCGCGCGCCGGCGCCGGCAAGCCCAACCCGCTCTGCGCTTCGGAAAAGAAGAAGGCCGATGACCCCAGCGAAAACGCACGCAGCGTGGGCACGCTCCTCACCTACGGGAAGTTCCGGTTCATCGATCTGGGCGACCTCACCTGGAACAAGGAGCTGGAATTGGCCTGCCCGGAGAATAAGATCGGCGAAGTGGATGTCTATTTGACCACGCATCATGGTATGGACGCATCCGGCTCCGCCGCCATCGTCCACGCGCTCCACCCGCGCGTCGCAATCATGAACAACGGCGCCAAGAAGGGCGGCACCGCGCCGGCATGGCAGGCGATCCACTCCTCGCCCGGACTGGAGGACTTCTGGCAGCTCCACTATGCCGACGCCGGCGGCAAGGAGAACAATACGGCCGACGCCTTCATCGCCAATCCGGTCGAGGACGGAGCCGCAAACTGGATCCGGCTTTCAGCCGAAGCCAGCGGGGCCTTTACCGTCTATAACTCGCGCAACAAGTATTCCAAGACCTACGCAGCACGCTAAGGGACCCATGATGACCAATCGGCAATGGCGGCTGGCGGCCCGGCCCGAAGGCGATATCCGCGACAGCGATTTCTCCTGGCACGAAGAGCCACTGCGCTCCCCGGAGACGGGTGAGGTGGCGGTGCGCGTGCTGTACCTCTCTCTCGATCCAACGAATCGAATCTGGATGAACGCGGCCGACTCCTATATGCCGATGCTCCCGCTCGGCGAGGTCATGCGTGGTGGCGGCATCGGGGTAATCACCGCCTCGAACCATGACAAGTTCGCCGTGGGCGATCTGGTGCAGGGACTTCTCGGCTGGCAGGACTTCTACGCCGGCCCGCCCTCAACCTTGTCCAAACTGCCGTCCATCCCCGGCCTGCCAGTGACGGCATGGTTCGGCCTGCTGGGCCACATCGGACTCACCGCCTATTTCGGCCTGCTCGAGGTCGGCAAGGCCAAGGCAGGCGAGACGGTCGTCATCTCGGCTGCGGCAGGCGCAGTGGGTTCGCTGGCCGGGCAGCTGGCAAAGATCCAGGGTTGCCGCGCCGTGGGCATCGCCGGCAGCGAGGAAAAATGCGCCTGGCTGCTCGAGTTGGGATACGACGCAGCGATCAACTATCGCACGGAGAATGTAATTGCAGCTCTAAAGCAGCACTGCCCGAATGGAATCGATGTCTACTTCGACAACGTGGGCGGCGAGACACTGGAAGCCGCGCTCTCGCTATTGAATCTGCACGGGCGAATCGCGGTATGTGGCATGATCTCCCAGTACAACGCCAAGGCACCCGCTCCCGGACCGCGCAATCTTGCCAACCTGATCATGAAACGGGCCCGGATGGAAGGATTCCTTGTCAGCGATTTCTATCCGCGTGCCTCCGAAGCGGTGCCCAAGTTGATCGAATGGCATCAGCAGGGCAAGCTGCAATACAAACTCGAGCTGGTGGACGGCCTGGAAAACGCACCGCGTGCATTGCGGCGCCTCTTCGACGGTTCCAACACCGGGAAACTGGTGGTCCAAGTTTCACAACAATCCTAATACCTCACGTTCGGCCGCCGATATGGATTTTGGCGGTTACGAGACAGTGAGTTCAAAGATGACAATCGGACAGCGCTTCACGGCAGGGTTCTCCATCCTGGTGCTACTGACGTTGGCGCTCAGCTACTCTTCGCTTCACACGGTGGGCAGCATCACGGGGTTGCTGGAGACCTCGGTAATGCGGGCGGCCAAGACGGCGGCCACCGTGCGCGACATCCGCTCCACGCTGCAGCAGATGAAGGCTAACTTCAAACACATGCAGTTCGCCTACGTAATCGGCGCTATGGGGAGGTCCGCGCAGGGCAACGGAGCCTTCACCGAATGCGCCACGTGCCATAACCTGAGCGATCAGGCGCAAGTCCATCAGGAGTTTGAAGCGCATTCGAGACGGATGGCGGAGGACGTGGCCAAAGTGCGGGGCGACGTCGACGCCGCGGCACTCGGCCAGATCGAGCAGGGCGTTGCGAAATGGCGGCAGTTGTTGGCCGAATACTTGCAGAAGGCAGACGCCAATCAGTTCCAACTGGCGCATGGAATCCTCCTCGAACAACTCGATCCGCTGCTCGCCTCGCTCGATAAAACAGCGCTGGAGTTGGAACAGGCACAACATCTTTGGCTCGAACGTGCCAACGAAGAAGCCATGACGCAATCGAGCCGCGGCCGGAGCGCGTCCTTGGTCATGCTCGGCTTGAGCCTGCTCGCCGGCGCGGCGATTTTTGTTTTCATCCGTGGCACCAATCGTAAGCTAAGAGCCATCTCGGAGGAGTTGGGTAGAAATGCCGCGGTGGTGGCCCAGAACTCCGGCCAGATCAGTGACGCCAGTCAATCACTGGCCGACGGCTCCGTGCGCCAGGCAGAGGCGCTTGCCGAAACCGCAGCCACCGGTGCTGGAATTCGTGACACTGCCAGATCGAACGCAACTTTGGCGGCACAGGTCTCTGGCTTGATGTATGGTGTGAAGGCTCAGTCCGCCGGCACCAATCAACTGCTGGAGCAGACAAATCAGGCGATGGAGCAGATCGCCGAATCCAGCGCGCACATCTCGAAGATCATCAAAGTGATCAATGAAATCGCATTCCAGACGAACCTGCTGGCCTTGAACGCGGCGGTGGAGGCAGCGCGCGCAGGCGATGCCGGGTTGGGCTTCGCGGTGGTGGCCGATGAGGTGCGCGACCTGGCGGGGCGCTGCGCCCAGGCGGCAAGGGACACCGAATCGCTCGTCGAGGACTGCCTTTCGCGCTCGGCTGCGGGACGGGACCAGCTGAACAAGCTGGCCGAGGGAATCCGGACCATGACGACAGACACGGCAACGGTCGCCGGACTGGCCGGCACGGTGGAGCAGGCCAGCAACGACCAGGTACAGTCGCTCAACCAGATGACCGCAGCCCTGGCGCAGATCGAAAGGGTCACCCAGACCGCTGCCGCCAGCGCCGAACAGAGTGCGGCGGTGGGCCAGGAACTGGCCTCCGAATCCGACACCATGCGCGCAACGGTGGAGCGGCTGACTTTGTTGACGGGCGCTTCGAAATAGAGTCCGCGATCGATGCTAGTATCAGTAGTACGATGGCCCGTAGCGGTGCAATCATCCCCCAGCCCCAATGAAGCTTCTCGCCGCATTAGCAGCAGTCCTGCTCTTAGGCGGGATCGCCATCCATCGCATGTGGGACCAGCCGCTCTGGTATCCCGACGGTTGGATTCACTTCCTTTGGCTGGCGGGCGGCTACGCTGTCCTCTCTGCTGCCGTGATTTTGTGGAAGCCCGCCGTTCACCGGGCGCTGCTGGGAGTCTTCGTCATTGCGGTGACCGCTGCCGCGATTGGCGTCGTGCCGGTGCTGGCGGTCGCGCTGCTGCTCGCCGCGAGTTTCGCACTCGGGCGGCGAATCCGGCCCGCAATTCATATTCCTGAAGCCATCCTCCTCGGCCTAGCCTGCTATATGCTGCTGGCGCAAGTGCTCGTGCATTTTCCGGTCAACTATCCGGCAGTCTACGGGTTACTGCTGGCGATCCCTCTGGTATGGAACTGGCGCTGCTTTCTCGATATCAGCTGGAGGCCTGGCGGAGCCGGTAAGGCCGAAGCGGCAGCGCAGGCCGTGGGACTATTCCCGCTTCTCTGTCATTGGGCAGTGGTTCTCAAACCGGAGACCGGGCCAGACGCATTGTCGATGCATCTGGCGACGCCGCTTTCGATCGCCACCCATCACTTGTGGCACTTCAACGCCCAGCATATGATCCAGGCCGTGATTCCGCGCGGAGGCGAGTGGATCTACACCATCGCAGTGCTGCTGGGGGGCGAGTTCGCCGCGCGACTGATGAATCTGGCGCTGCTCGGAATCCTGGCCGCGCTCATCTTCCGCGCCTCGCAACGCTGGGTCAGCCGCACGAACGCCTGGCTGCTGGTTGGTCTGTTCGCCTCGGTGCCGGTGGTCCAGATGGTGACCGGCTCATTGTATGTCGAGAACATCTGGGCCGCATTTCTCATGGCAGCGTTTCTTGCCGCCGACGATGCGATTCTGGTGGCCGTGTTTGCGGGAGCGGCGGTGATGACCAAGTTGCTGGCAGTTGCCTTCGCCGCTCCCATCCTGCTCTCGAAGCGCCCCAGGATCGCCGTCCTTGCGCTGGCCGGAGTGTGGGCGGTGCCGCCGTATGCCGAGGCGTTCCTGCGCACCGGGAATCCGGTCTTCCCGTACATGAACGCCATTTTCAAGTCGCCGTACTACGAGACGGCGAAGTCGTTCACCTACGAGCGCATGAACGAGAAGCTGACCCCGTCGTCACTATACGATCTGACCTTCCACACGCGGCGTTACATTGAAGGCCAGGACGGCGCGTTCGGCTTCCAGTTCCTGCTGTTCCTGCCGCTGGTGATTGTCCTGATCTGGAAACGCAGGCCGTTTCCGGAATGGCGCAGCCTTGCGGTGGTGCTCGTTGGCGCGCTCGTCATTCTAATCCAGGCGCCACACATGCGCTACCTGTATCCGGCGATGGCGCTCTGTTCCATCCTCTTCGCCCTGCTGCTCGCGGAACTCGGCCGCACGGGAACAATTCTCTGCACCGCCTGCATCGCGGTGAACCTCTGCTTCCTGCCCGCGTCGTCGTGGATCCATAAAGATTTCGCATGGAATCCCTTTGACGCCAAGGCGACGGAGAAATTCCTGACCGCTGGCGCGCCCACGCGCAAGCTGATCGACTATCTGAACCAGCAGCATCCCGGCGAGCCGGTGCTGTTTCTGGAGACGCTCGAAATCGCCGGACTCCACGCCGAGGAATACTCGAACTCCTGGCATCACACCGGCTTCCTCAAGCAGTTGAGCGAAGCCGAATATCCGGCCGGCCTCACCCGCCTATTTGCGGAACATCACATCCGTTACTTCATCGCCCCGCGCCAGGCGCCAGTGCGCCAGATCTCAGTGCTGCAGTATCTGCGCGACAACACCCGCGAAGAGACCGCCAACGGCGGCTTCGCCGTCTACGCCCTCAACGCACAGCCGCTTCCAACACGACAGCTCCAGATGATGATGCCCGGCGATTACGACGACGCCCACCCGGCCATTCAATACTCGGAGGGCTGGGATCGCGATGCCCAGTTCGCGGAAGCGCGAGGCCATACCATCAGTTACTCCAACCGCCCCGGCGCACGGGCACGCCTCGCCTTCACGGGCAGCAGCATCACCTACCTCTACACCCAGGCGCCCAACCGCGGCAAGGCTGCGATCACGCTCGACGGCGTCGCCCAGGCTATGCTCGACCTGCACTCACCGGATGTGCGCTGGCAGCAGCAAAAAGTCTACGCCGGCCTCTCCGCCGGACCCCACCAGCTGGAAATCCGCGTTCTTGACGGGTACATCGATATCGATGCGCTGCTCGTTAGATAGAATGTCGTATGATTCTGAAAACTGCGTCCGATATGGTGTGAAGGAGTATTGCTGTGAGTAAGAGACTTTTGCTATGGTTCGCATTCACCCTTCCCTGTCTCGGCCAGAGTTGGGATCTGCCGGCTCGCGCTGCCGAGGAGGTCGCCCAGGCGACCGACGGCAAGCTGACTTTCTCCTTCGAGGAGCGTCTACGGTACGAATCGAAAACCGGTGTCACATTCGGCAAGGACCTGGACCTCGCAACCGAACTGCTCCGCACACGCATCGGCATGACCTTCAAGCCTGTACCCTGGCTCAAATTTTCCGGCATGCTTCAGGACGCGCGCTCGCCCTTCTATGGACCGAACTCTCCCAACACCGTCCGCGACCAGGCCGATCTGCACGAGGCGTATGTCGAACTGTTCCCCGATGCAAAGACCGGGTTCACGTTCCGGGCCGGCCGCATGATGCTCAACTATGGCGATGCCCGTATGATCGGCACGCCGCAGTGGGGAAACCTAGCCCGCACCTATGACCACGCCCGCGCCGCCTACAAGACCAGTTGGGCGCAGTTTGAGTTCCTGCTGGCCTCACCGGTGAAGATCCGCCTCGATACTTTCAACCAGCCGGTGCTCGGCGAGCGGGTCTACGGCATGTACAATGTGTTTTCGAAGCTGTGGCATAAGGGGACGCTCGATACCTACATCCTGCGCCATGACCAGAACCGCATCGGCGGCTTCACCGGAGGCAGCACAAAACTGGGGACAGACCGCGTTGGCACCAATACCTACGGCGGCCGCTACGTGGCGCCCTTCGATTCCTCGCTAAAGCTGGTGATGGAAGGAGCACTCCAGAACGGACACACCGGCCCCGCCCTACACCGTGGCGGCGCGGGTGTCGCCACCCTCACCAAACGGGTGAAGGCCGCCAGCCGTCCACTGGAGATCTCCAGCGAGTATAAGTTCGCCAGCGGAACCCGCAATCCGGCCGAAACCAATCGGGAGTCGACCTTTGACCAGATCTTTCCCGCCAACCACGACAAGTTCGGACACGAAGACCTGTTCGGCTGGCGCAACCTGCACAATATCCGGGCATCGAGCAGCTATAAGGTGACCGAAGCCTTCACCGCCAACTTCCTGATCGATAGCGACTGGCTCTCCAGTGCGAAGGATTCGCTCTACAACGGCTCCGGCAAAGCGATCGTCCGCTCGGCGAACGGCACCGCCGGCCGCCATGTGGGGGAAGAGGCAGACTTTTTCTTTACCTACAAATACAAGCACATCCTGTTCGGCGCGGGGGCCGGCTACCTGATCAAAGGGAACTTCATTGAGAAGACCACCCCGGGGGTCAATCCGATCTACAGCTATCTGTTTTCCACCTATTCGTTCTAGCGTTATCTTTTCGGGGCCAGTGATCGACTTTCTTCCGTCCGGCAGCGTCTTATTTGTACAATAGGGACGAGATAAACTGGTATGAAAATGATCCTGGCCCCGTTCGCTGTGGCCGTCTTGTGCCTCAACTTCAGCAGTTGCGCAAAGACAACCACAACAGCGGCCGCAGCCGAATCTGAGCCGGCGCCGATAGTCACGAAGAATGAGCCAGACAGCAGGATCATCCGCGCCACGGGCATCATCCAGGCCCTGGAATGGCAATCGATTCGCGTTCCGCAGCTGGCGAGCGGTGGCAGTGCCCGCCAGACCATTACCAAGCTCATTCCCAATGGCACGAAGGTCTCCAAGGGCGACCTGCTGGTCGAATTTGACCGGACTTCCCTTTTTGACGACGAACGCGACGCCAAGGCCCGACTGAAGGACCTCACCTATCAGCTGGAGCAAGGTAAAGCCCAGGCGAAGAGTGACTCCACCCGCCGCTTGGCCAACATCAAACAGGCCGAGGCCGACCTGAGAAAAGCCGAGTTGGAACTGAAGAAGGGTCCGGTTTTGAGCGACATTGACCGCCGCAAGAACGAAACCCGCCGCGATAACGCCAAACTCCGAGTGGAAAGCCTGAAGAAGTCAGACGACCTGCGCAAGAAATCGGAAGCCGCTACAGTCAAGGTCTACGAACTGCGCCAGGTGCGCCAGAAAGTTACGCTGGAACGGATTCAGATCAATCTGGAGCGTCTGCTGGTGCTGGCCCCGCAGGACGGCATGGTTGCCCTGGAAAACAGCTACCGCAACGGCTCGATGGGACCATTGCAGGAGGGCGATCAGGTGTACGCCGGCCTGCCTATCCTGCGCATTTTCAATCCGCAGAAAATGATCGTCCAGACGACGGTCAACGAACCCGATATCGCCGCCCTGAGCAACGGCTCCAAGGCGAAGCTGTTTGTCGACGCCTATCCCGGTGAGATCTTTGACGCGAAACTGGAATCCTCCAGCCCGATCGCGACGCCGGGTACCGACTCGCCGGTCCGCACCTTTTCCGCCATCTTCCGCATCGAACAGCAGAACCCGCTGCTGATGCCTGACCTCTCGGCTGCCATCGAGATTGAAAGGGGCGCCAAGTGAGCGGGAAACTAGGCAAGCAACCGGCCCGCAAGCGCACCTGGGCGATGGCGATTATTTTTCTGATCCTCTCCTCCGGCCTGCTGATTTTCATGCTCCGTCCGGGCGCGGCCAAAGTCACAACGCAAAGCCTGCCCATCGCCACCGCCAAGAAAGGTGAGTTCCTTGTCATCATTGCTTGCCGCGGCGAACTGGTTGCCGAAAAATCGGTCCAGATCACGGCTCCGGTGAACGTCCCGAATTTGCAGATCGTGTGGATGACCGAGCCCGGCAGCACCGTCAAACCGGGCGACCCTGTGCTGCGCTTCGACGCCAGCGGCGCCAAGCAGCAGTTGCAGGACCGCATCGCGATTCTGCACCAGATCCAGGCCGCGCTCGATCAATCGATCGCCGCCGAGCACATCACCATCGAGCAGGATAAGCTCGATCAGTATTCCTTGAGGCAAACGGTGGAACGGGCGCGACTGGAGGCTTCGAAGAGTGAAATCGTCAGCGCCATTCAGGCCGAAGAGAACAAAGTCGACCTCGAAATCGCGCAGGAGCGTTTGAAAGTAGAAGCCGCTGCCGTCGCATTGCACGCCGCATCCAGCAAATCACGCATCGCCGCCTACACCAGCCAGCGCGATAAGGCCAAGGACGAAGTGGAAGTGGTTCGCCAGCGCATCGCGAAGATGGAGGTGCGGTCGCCCGCGGCGGGCATCGTGAACTTCCTGATCAACACCTCGCAGGGCGCCATGAACGCCAAGCCGTTCAAAGTCGGTGACAATGTGTGGCCTGGCAGCGCTATCGCCGAAATCCCCAACCTCGCCACACTACGGCTGAAAGGCAAGACCGAAGAGATCGACCGCGGCCGCATGCACGAAGGGCAGGAGGTCCGCATCCTGCTCGACCCATTCCCCGAAAAGAACTATCACGGCAAACTGGAGTTGATCTCGCCGCTGACCGAACAGACCTTTGAATGGCCGGCATCGCGCAACTTTCGCGCCTACGCTTCGCTTGGCGAATCCGACCCCCGGCTGCGGCCCGCCATGAACGGCCGCATGGACGTGATTGTCGACCGCATTCAAAACGCCATCAGCGTCCCGGCCAAAGCGATCTTCGCCCGCGACGGCCGGCCGGTGGTGCTGGTTCCCGGCAGAGATGGCCTCAAGCCGGTGAAGGTCGATGTCATCGCGCGAAATCCGGACGAAGTCGCAATCAAGGGCATTGAAGCGGGCACCGAAGTCGCGCTGGTCGAATCGCTATCGGAGAAAAAGAAGAAATGAACGGCGCCCTAAAAGCCATGTTCTTCACCGCCGCCGGCATGCTCATCGGCGCGGGCGCGATGTCTCTGCCCAAGCTTGCGGAAGTACTTTCCCCCGAACAGCCATTAGTGATTCCTACCACGAAAGTGAAGCGTGGTGACGTGGCCTTCAGCGTCACCGCCAATGGCCAGTTGCAGGGCGGCAATTCCAGGATGCTGACCGCGCCCATGACCGGCGCCTACCAGTTGATCCTCACCGACCTCCGCAAATCGGGTGATATCGTGAAAAAAGGGGACGTGGTCGCGCAGTTCGATATCACCGACGAATCCTTCCGCCTGCGCGAGTCCGAAGGCGATCTGGCCGAAGCCGATCAGTCCGTGCTGCTGGTCCGCTACGATGCGCTGGCCCGCGAAGAGGAATTGAACTACGAACTGATCCGCGCCCGTGGGAACCTGAAACTGGCGCAGATCGATATGGAAGCAAATCCGCTTCGCTCAGCTATCTCCGCCAAACAGGTCACCATCACGCTTGAAGGCGCACAGCACCTTTTGGCGAAGCTCGAACATGACTACCCGGATCGCAAAGCATCCACCAATGCCTCCGTTGCCCTGCAGGAAGCCGCCCGGGAACGCTCCAAGATGCTGGCGGAAACCGCGCGTAGAAATATCGAGACGATGACACTCAAGGCCCCCGCCGATGGCTACATCAACGTGGAGCGCAACGCCAACACCAATTACTATGCCACCGGAGCTGTCGTCGCGCCCTACCAGATGGGCGATCAAGTGCGCGCCGGCATGGCCGTGGCGCAGATCCCCGATCTCGCCAACTGGGAAGTAGTGGCGCTCATCGCCGAGCAGGATCGCGGGCATCTCTCCGAATCGCAGGCGGCCGAAATCAAGGTGGTGGCGCTTCCGGGGAAGAAATTCCATGGCCGCATCGCCAGTTTGGGAGGCACCACCGGCCCGCCCTGGGACCGCCGCGTGGAGTGCAAGTTGAGCCTACAGGATCCTTCGCCGGAACTGCGGCCCGGCATGAGCACGCGCATTGTGATCACGATGGAGACCTTGAAGAACGCGTTGTGGCTGCCCGCGCAGGCGGTGTTTGAACGCGATGGCCGCACGTTCGTCTACAACAAGGCCGAATCCGGCTTCCTGGTGAAAGATGTCCAACTGGTTCGCCGTAGCGAAAGCCAGGTGGTGGTGAAGGGCTTGAAGGAAGGCGACGAGATCGCGCTGGCCAGCCCCGATCAAAAAGAGAAAAAGAAATCCGGTGGGACCGATAACGCAGCAAAGGCGGTGGCGAAGTGAGCGCAACGCGCGGGATGTGGACGGATTTTTCCGAATCATTCAATAACCTGCGTGCGCAGAAGACACGCACTCTGTTGACTGCGCTGGGCATCGTATTTGGCGTCGGCTCTGTGATCGGCATGCTCTCCATCGGCGCAGGCGCGCGCGAGCAGTCACTGCAGTTCATCGAGCGGTTGGGTGTGCGCAATATTCTTGTCGATTCGCGCACGGTGACAAGCACTGAAGAGTTGAAGGAACGGCGCCGTCAGTCGCCTGGCTTGACCGAGCGCGACGTCCGCATTCTCGAAGCCAATGTCGATGGGCTCGAAGTCCTCTCTCCGCGCATGTTTCTGCATCCGGCGCGTGTGCTTCCCAAGCCGACCGGCTCAGTGCCCGACATGTTCGGCGTGCGCGCTGCGTATGAACTGATCCACAACCTTCATGTGAATGAAGGCCGCTTCCTCACGCCCGACGACGATGAATCCTGCGCGTCTGTCTGTGTGCTCGGCATCAACGCCAAGATCAACCTGATCGGCTTCACGGGCGGCACGGGCAAATACGTCAAGGTGAATGACAATTGGCTTCGCGTCGTCGGAGTATTGGCCGAGCAGTTGGGCGAAAGCGGCAATGCGGGCGGCCGCGCCATCGACCGCAACAATTCGATTTTCATTCCGTTCAACACGTTTCGCTATCGCTTCTGGGATTCGAGCAGCAGGCTGAAGGACGAATTGGACGGCGTCGACCTGCGCCTGAAAGACGGAGTCGACAGCGTCGCGACGTCGAAGATTGTCACTGCCATCCTGAACTCCACGCATCGCAACACAGAAGACTTCGGAGTTACGATTCCGGCCGCATTGCTGGCCCAGCAGAAGCGTACGCAATCGATCTTCACTTACGTGATGGTGGCGATCGCGGCCATCTCGCTGCTGGTCGGAGGCATCGGGATCATGAACATCGTGCTCGCCACCGTAATGGAGCGCACCCGCGAAATCGGCGTCCGGCGCGCATTGGGGGCACGCAAGATTGACATCGTCCGGCAGTTTCTATCGGAGGCCGTCCTCATATCCATCGCCGGCGGGATCCTCGGCGTAGCCTTCGGACTGTTCCTATCGTGGGCTATCGCCCAGGCCGCGGAGTGGAAGACGATCGTCACCACCAGTTCCGTAGTCGTTGCCTTCGGCGTCTCGGCCGCGGTGGGTGTGCTGTTCGGAATCTACCCGGCCTTCAAAGCCGCCAGCATCGACCCGATCGAAGCCCTGCGCTACGAATAGGCGCGATCCCCATTAAGCCGCGAACGGAACTTCAATCTCGATCGTAAGCGTGCTCGGCTCGGGAATTGGATCGCCATCTTCCGCCATGCCTTCTAAGTGGAGTTCGATCGCCTCCCTGATATTGTGCGCGATCTCATCTACCGTCTTGCCCGTACTGATACAGCCGGGCAAGTCCGGAACATAAGCGGAGTAGTTATTCGGGCCGCATTCGATGACTACTGCATATTTCTTCTTAGACCAGCCTGCGTCAGGACACTCTTCAGCGTATCAGGCCCATATCGGCATCGAAAAGCAGTTGGCTGGAATTTCTGGCTCCATCGAGTTGCCGCACTCCTGATGAGCCAAATCTGGTAAGCGTTCGGCCTGCCATGTGGGGTGGGCTTCAGCCTGCGCGGGGCTTCAGCCACGCATCCGGCGCACTCCATTTCCTCGACCTCAGAAGTTCGGAGTCTCTGCAAAACGGAAAGACGTTTCCACAAACGGGTGAGCCCCCCGGTTGGTGACCGCTGAAGCGATACGATAGAGTGCAGATGCCACTCTCACGCAGACAGTTCCTCATCGCCTCCACCGCCGCGGCACTGCACGCCCAACCCGCGCGGCTCCCCAACATCGTCTTCATTCTCCTTGACGACGCAGGCTGGGGCGACCTCGGCTGCTACGGCCAAAAATACATCAAGACCCCCAACATCGATCAAGCCGCCCGCGAAGGCATCCGCTTCACCGACTGCTACGCCGGAGGCGTCGTCTGCGCGCCATCGCGCTCCGTGCTCATGACCGGACTCCACACCGGCCACACACCCGTCCGCGCCAACGCCGGCACCTACCCCATCCGCGCCACCGACATCACCGTCGCCTCCGTACTGCAAAAGGCCGGCTACCGGACCGGTGGCTTCGGCAAATGGGGATTGGGCGATGCCGGCACCGATGGCGTCCCTTCCAAACACGGCTTCGACGAGTTCTTCGGCTACCTGCACCAGGTCCACGCCCACAGCCACTACCCCGACTTCCTGTGGGACAACGAAAAGAAGTTCCCGCTCCCCGGCAACAAAGACGGCAAGGGCACGCAGTACGCGCCGGAGGTCATGGCCGAACGCTCGCTCCAGTTCCTAGAGACCAACAAGGGCCGCCCCTTCTTCCTCTACGCCTGCACCACACTGCCGCATGCGAAGTTCGAAGCCCCAGATCTCAAGCCTTACGAGAACGAACCCTGGACCGAAGGCCAGAAGACCTACGCCTCCATGATCACCCGCGCCGACGCCCACGTGGGCCGGATCCTCGCCGCTCTCAAGCGCAACAACCTCGATCAAAACACACTGGTCTTCATCACCAGCGACAACGGCGCACACAGCGGCGAAGAGAAAGGCTTCGAATTCTTCCGCAGCAACGGCATCCTGCGCGGCGAAAAAGGGCAGTTGTTCGAAGGCGGCATCCGCGACCCCATGATCGTGCGATGGCCAGGCAAAGTGAAGGCCGGAATTGTCAGCGACTATCCGTGGTACTTTGCCGACATCATGCCGACTCTGGCCGAACTGGCACTTACCAAGCCGCCGACGAATATTGACGGCGTATCCATGCTGCCGCTGTTCCTCGAAGGCCGCGCACCCAGGCGCGAGTTCCTCTACTGGGAGGCCAACGCCTGGAACGCCAAATCGCAGAAGCTGCTCCCGGAACGGTTGGGCCAGGCCGTCCGCACCGGCGACTGGAAGGCGATCCGCAACAAGCCCGGTGCACCGCTCGAACTCTACAACCTGCGCAAAGATCCTAGCGAGACCACCAATGTCGCCGCGCAAAACCCGCAGGTGATCGCGCGCATCGAAGCCTATCTCAAGACCGCGCGCACCGAACCGCGTCCGCACGACGTGGGCATCATGGATTTTGTCCGGTAGCGCGGGTCTCCAGGCCAGAGATCTCGACATTCGTGTCGAGATCTCTGTCGCCCACAAGCCGTCACCCACACCCGCCAACCCCTGCTGCTATGCTCATAGATAACAGGAGTATCTTTATATGAGCAATCCTATATCCCGCCGCGACCTCATCGCCGCGACGGCCATCAGTTATCAGCGTATCCTCGGCGCGAACAATCGAATCCAGATGGGCTTCATCGGTGTCGGCAATCGCGGCGACCAGGTACACGACGGGTTTCTTGAACACGGCGATTCCGTCACCACCGCCGTCTGCGACCTCCGTGACGACTACATGGACTTCGCCGTCAAGAAATCGCGAGCCACCCCAACCAAGTACAAGGACTATCACAAGCTGCTCGCCAGCAAAGACGTGGATGCCGTAGCCATCGCCACGCCCGACCACTGGCACGCCATCATGATGATCGATGCCTGCAACGCCGGCAAAGATGTCTACGTCGAAAAGCCGCTCTCGCTCACCGTGTGGGAAGGCCGCAAGATGGTGGAAGCCGCCGAGCGCACCAAGCGCGTCACCCAGGTCGGCATTCATCGCCGCTCCGGCAAGTTCCTCAAAGAAGCGGTCGACTTCGTGCAGGGCGGTGGACTCGGCAAAGTCACCGTCGCCAAAGGCTTCCACGTCCAGAACGAATGGCCCAATGGACTCGGCAAAGTCGCCGACGGTCCCCCGCCTTCGGAAGAAGAGTGGGATAAGTGGCTTGGACCGGCCCCCAAGGTTCCCTACAACCGCAACCGCACTTACTATAACTTCCGCTGGTTCTACAACTACTCAGGCGGACAGATCACTAACTTCGGCGTCCACTACATGGACATGATGCGCTGGCTGCTGGGCAAGGAATCGCCCAAAGCCGTGACCGCGATGGGCGGCACCTATGCCATTCACGACGGCCGCGAAATTCCCGATACCTGCGAAGTGCTTTGGGATTTCGACGACGTGCTGATGGTCTTCAGCCAGTACAACGCCAATGGCGCGCTGCCCACCGGCAAGCAGGCCGAAATGGAGATCCGCGGCACCAAGGGAACCATGTACCTGCGCGGAACCAATTGGGAAGTCGTCCCGGAGAAGTATACTGAGATGGCGTTCGGCGCACGCACCCCGCTCGACCGCAACACGGAGAAGGCCTACAATCCTTCCAAGAAAGCGACGATCGAAGCCAAGACCGTGAGCGGCAGCGCCGATACCGCCTTCCACGCCCGCAACTTCCTCGATTGCGTGAAGTCGCGCGCCAAGTGCAACTGCGATATCCAGATCGGCCACACCTCCACCACCAATACCCTTATCGCTAACATCGCACTGAAGACGAAGAGCCATCTGCAGTGGGATGGCAAGGCGGAGAGGTTCACCAACAACGAAGCGGCCAACAAATGGCTGCGCTATAACTACAGGGCTCCGTATAAACTGGGCTGAGCCGCAGAACCGCTCACTTAGAACGTGTGAAATATTTGAAATTGGACAGGCGAAACCGCCTGTCCCACCACGATAAGTCCCACGTTTGCAATGGTGGGGCAGGCGGTTTCGCTTAATGCCCCATCGTTTTCGCGTATTCGTAGCGCATGCATTCTTGCGTGCCGCCTCGACATTCTTGTCGAGGTCCGGTTCGGCGCTGAAAACAAAACGTCGAGACGAATCTCGAAGCTGCAGACATGAATGTCCGCGCCACGATGTCACCAGAAGAGAATTGGTGATTTGCGAAAAACGATGCGGCATTGGGCGGTTTCGCCTGCCCGCTCGCTTGCGAGCGCATTTTTTCACACGTTCTTACGTTCGCGGCTCCGGTAGCCGATGCCAGCATCTAGCCGAGTCGCGAACGTTAGTGAGCGATATTACCGCTGCATAAATAATTCCCAAAAAATTCTGTTCCGCCGGGCGATCTTTCTTGTCTTAATTTACAGATGGAGATCGTTTCCACATTTCTTGACGCTAAAATAGGGAGAATGTCACCGGGACAGTTACCCGACGAAGAGCTGGTAGCCCGCTTCCGCGCCGAAGCCGATCAAGCCGCGCGCGCGCAGTTGGTCAACGAACTCTTCTCCCGCCATCACCAGACGGTGGCGCGCTGGTGCTACCGCGTGACCGGCGATGCGCAGTCGGCAGCCGACCTGGCCCAGGATGTGTTCCTCAAAGCCTATCGCAACCTCGACTCGTTTCGTGTCAACTCACGCTTCACCACATGGCTGTACACCATCGCCAAAAACCATTGCCTCAATGAGGTGAAATCGCGCGCAACGCGAGGCCACGAGGCAAACGAGGAAGCCCTGCTCAACCTCGCGGACGCCACCGCCAGCGCCGATCAGGTGCTGGAAAAGGAAAGCTCTCTGGCGATCATGCGGCAACTGCTGACTGATTCTCTGGACGAAACCGAACGGAGCGTCATGACCCTGCACTATGGCGAAGAGATGCCTCTCGACGCCATCACCCGCCTGCTGAAACTGGCTAACGCCAGTGGCGCCAAGGCGTACATTGTCAGCGCCAAGCGAAAACTGAACCGCGCCATGGAGCGGCTGAAGACCAGAGGGTAACACGATGAGCGAAGAGATTCTGCGTAAAGCCTTACAAAAATCCGCGAGCTGCCTGAACGAAGAACAACTTCTTTCACTGGAGACCGAGGGCGAAAAACAACATCTCTCCGGTTGCCTCTACTGCCAGGCCGAGCAGAAGTTGCTGCAGGAGTTCCTCCACGGGCAAACGACACCGGAAGAACAAAAGCAGGTCGATTGGATCGCACGCCAGCTATCGAAGAACCCGGTCGCCTCCGCTCCGTCGTGGAAGTCCTGGTTCACGCTTCCAAGACTCAGTGCAATTTCCATTGCGATGGCCGCACTGCTGGTCGTCATCGGGCTCCGGTCAACCATCACCCGCACGCCGGATGTAGATGAATCAGGCCTGAGCATCTCCAATCTACGCTCCGGCGCAATCAAAGTAATTGCGCCTTCGGGCGACGTTGCATCCGCGCCTCAGTCGTTCACCTGGGAGGCCACGCAAGGCGCCGCAAAATACCGCGTAAAGCTGATGGAAGTAGACCAGAACGTGCTCTGGAGTACGGAAATTAACACTTTCTCCATAGCAGTACCAGAGGACATCAGGGTTAAAATGGTACCAGCAAAGACGCTGCTTTGGCAGCTCGACGCGCTCGACGCATCGGGGAAAATAATCGCCTCATCCTCACCGGAGCGGTTTCGCGTCACGCGCTAAATTTTAAGGATTGCAAATGAAAAAATCAGGAATCGTGTTGGTAGGGATAGGTGTGTTCACAGGTACGCTGCTTGCCCAAGGCGGGGGAGGCGGAAACAAACCGGCCACGGCAGGCACCGGCACCGCGCCGGAATTGCGCATCTTCGACGTAACCGCACCTCCCGGAGGCGTCGCACTCATCCGCATCGGCCTCACCACTCCCATGCCGATTATCAGCGGCTCCGGCAACTTCGCGTTCGACGAAGGCGCGCTGATGGATGTCGCGGGAGTCAGCCTGCTCGGCGACTATTCGTCAATCTCCGGCGTAGCCGTCCGCGGCGCGGGGCAACTCAAAATGCAGTTCACCTCCACCACCGGCACCTTTGGAACCTATGCCGATCTTCCGATCATGATTATCAAGATCCCGGTGAGCCCCACCGCCAAGATCGGCAACAAGTACAAGCTCTCGTTCAGCGCGCTCTCACTCACGGGCCCGAGCGGCGTCTACACCGCGACTTTTAAGCCAGGCAACTTTACGGTGGGAGGGGTCTCCATCAACCAGTCCTTCCCGCGCGTAGGCACCATCAATCCGGGCCAGCAGGTCAGCTTCAAGGGAACCAATTTCGTGGCGCCAGTGAATCTGAAGAGCACCGGACCCAAGCTTACCAACGTGAGCGTCATCGATTCACAGACTCTCGCCTTCACCGCGGTGGATGGTTTCAACATGGAAGGCACTGAGTTCGACCTCATCAACGGCGACAAGAGCAAGAGCACCGACGTATTCTTCTCCTACCGCAAGGGCGACCTGCTGACCGTCTCGCAAGCGCCGCTGATCGCAGCCAGCGACCCTATCTTCTCCTCAACCACCTTCCTGCAGGCAAGCCTGACCCTGGCAGCCGGAAGTGTGGCGCCAGCCAGTCTGGTAACCGGCCTGGCCATCCAGAATCCTGGCCTCGCCGGAACCTTCGCCAAGATCTCCTTGTTCGACGCAGCCGGCAACTTCATCGACAAGCGTTGGTACTTCATGCCGCCAAACGGACTGCTGCTCGAAAGCATTCAGGAACTGGTCCCGACAGTAGCCGGGAACTTCACCGGCAGAGTGGTAGTGGAATCGTCCGCGGTGCCGCTCCAGGTACTCGGCCTCGTCGGCGACAAAACCACCAACTCAGTGGCCCCGGTGATGGCGCAGTAGCCAAAGCGCCAAGGCGGCAAGCGCAGCCGCGCCGCCAAACAATATCCACGCCCAGGAATAGAATGGAGGGATGGGCGAAAGCCCATCCCCATACAGTACAAATGCCCCCCAATACTGTGGGTCAGCCAGCTTCCCGCCGCTCCCGATGAACTTCAGCTTTGCCTGCCGCAAGGCCTCCGCCTTACTCACGCCGGTCCCCAGGAAATAGTAAAACTGCTTCATGAACTCGGCTGCCGCGGCATCGTCCACCCGCCACAGCGTCGTCACTACGGACTTCGCCCCGGCCAGCAGGAACGCCCGGCCGAAACTCTCCACGCCTTCACCCTGCACTAACTTCCCGCGCTGTGTCTCGCAGGCCGAGAGCGTCACCAGGTCCACCGCACTGAGATCCAGCGCATACACTTCCCGCAGAAACAGGAAATCGGGCTCCTGCGAACCTGCAGCCGGAGTGAACAGAATCCGCGAACGGTCTGGAGCAGCGACGTCGGCAACCGCATGCGTACTGAAGTGCAGCAGCGGCGCCGAAAAGTCCCGCAGGTTGCGCTTCACGTTGTCAGCCGCCAAAAACAGCCGCACTCGCCCAGGCAGCAATCCGGCAATCGCCAGCGCCTCTTTGCGCGAGGCAGGCAGCGGATCCGGAATGCCTGAGGGATCGGCAAACACTATCAGTTCCTTCGACCAAGGAAACCGCCGCGCAGGCGCCGGCCCGGAAACAGGAAACAGCGAGGCGGCCGGCAGATAGAAGATACCGTAGCGGCTGATCAACCGGCTCTCGATCGAGCGAAACCACGCATCCCCATCCGGCACAATCGCCAGCGTCTTCACGCCTGGGAGGTGATCCAAAGGAAACGTCTCCACAAACCCCGGATGGACTCCGCTCCCGTGCCGCGTCACCCACAGGACCGCGTTCTCGGCACCGGCAGACCAGCACACCAGCAGTGCAGTCTGCTCATCCAGCCGCTGCTGGAGTGCCTCCAGGGTCAGTGGCGCAGCACGGCCGGCGCCCATCCGCTGCTCCAGGGCCTCGTACTGCGCCTCCAACTCTCTGGACGGCCAGGCGACAATCTTGGCTCGCAGCGCGCGCAACGCGACTAAGTCCTCCGGCTTCTGTCCCCGCTCATTCAGTGCCAGTTGTTCCTGCATGGTGCGCGCCCGCGTCCGCTCCAGCAGTTGAAACAGCGTACCCGGATCAGGAGTCCCGGCATGCAGCAGGTGACGGATGGCAGCATCGTACACATCGCGCTTGCCGGCAAGAAAGTCGTATCGCAACGCAGAAGCCTGCAACCGCGAACGGACCGATTCAATCACACCGATCGCATCGAGATAGCGCTGCATGTCCTGGTCGAGTTGTCCCAAACCATACAGCGACTTCCACTCCTCTTCGGAAGCATTCAATTCCCGCGACAGGGCCAAGGCCGCGTTCAGATCGGCTCGTGCCTGGTCGCACTGCCCCGTCCTGCGCAGCAGATCGCCGCGGAACAGGCGAGAGAGAAGAATGCCGCGCTTGTTCCCGGCCTTCTCCGCAAGTCCCAGCGTCTGGGTGAACGAGGCCAACGCCGCCTTATCGTCGTGCAGATCGAGTGCCTGGGCCACTCCGATATTCCGCAACACACCGATACGGGCATCGAGCGTATCCTCTGCCGAGAGCCGCGCACCGGCCTCCTGGTAGAGTTCAATCGCCTTCACCGGATCGCCCAGCCGCCTGTAGACCGTGCCTAAGTTGGAGGCCAGGATTCCTTGCTCTCGTGGCGACAAAACGGTGTAGGAGTTGCGCAGATCGCGATACAGTGTAAGCGCCTTCTCCTCCTGGCCAATCGTCTGATAGAGCGTCGCCAGGTTGACGATGGTCACCTGCCTGACGCGGGCATGCCACGGCTGCCCAACCGTCTCGTCCAGGCGCCGTTCCGCTTCACGATACCGTTGCAGCGCGTCCATATAGCGGCCCTGAAAGAAGTAGCCCCCGCCCAGATTGTTGAGCATGCGGATCTCTAACTCGCCGTAGCCAGCCTGCCGGTAAAGTAAAAGGGCGGTCTCCAAAGTGGTTAGCGCTGCGGCATAATCGCCGCGCGAAAGTTGCGCCACGCCTTCATTGTTGACGGCCTTTGCCTCGCACCCGATATCGTGCGCAGCCTGGCAGACGGCACGAGCCTGTCGGGCAAGCTCCAGCGCCCTGGCATAGTCGCCGGCCGCGTTGGCCGCAATGCTCTGCTGGTTGATGGCGTTGCTATCGGGGATGGCGGCGAAGGCTATAGCCGCGAACAGCAGAATCACAACTTAGTTCGACTGCTCCTGCTGCCTGTCGAGGTGCACTTCGCACTCGCAGCAATCGCTGCAGCGGCGGCACTTCGAGCAGATGTGGTTTGCACAGGCGTCCTTGGTGCAATGGACACAGATCGTGTCAGAGGCCTCACTGCAAATCGTGCACTGAAACCGGCGGCCCAGAGCGGTCGGCGTAATCATTTCGAAGTCCCCTTTTTGTCGGCCGGCTGAGTGGAGGTGATGCCGCGGCAGCGCTGCGCCTCTTTGTCAATCAGATTAAACTCGGCCTCTTTTACCGCCGCCAGGTCCAGCATATACTGCCTGAGTTTTTCCTTGTGAATGCCGCTTTCGCCGGTTACGCTCTGGAGCAACTGCGCCAGCGAAGGATTCTGATAGCGGGCCGTTGCCTCACCCAGCGAAGTTACAATCGCTTCCAGGGACTGAATGCGGAAGAAAGTCTCCAGGACGATTGTCATGCGGTCCGGCGTGGCAGACAGCCGTTGCGCCGTGCTGACCACGTAGCCGACGGCATCCTGCGCGGACTTGCGCTGCGCCACATAGGCCGGCGACGCGCCCTTGGCGACCCACTCATCCGGCCGCAACTCATCGAGCAGCGGACGGATGCGCTTCACCTGGGCGATCAACGCATCGATATCTTTCCTGGTCTCCCACTCTGGAGGAATACCCCCGCCCTGGGCGCACAATTCCTGCGCACAAAACGAGACGCCAAATGAGAACAGCAGAATGAATGCTCGCACCTTTCCAGTGTACTGCCTTACACGCCAGGAGGTGGAGGCGGCGGTGGAG
>Ga0118677_10003449_pt1 | contig 29900 bp, 30 predicted proteins | sample AliMusrvi5mmetaG_FD_86154 | JGI IMG/M metagenome (GOLD analysis project Ga0118677, IMG submission 86154) | reverse complement strand
ATTTTATTGTGCTCGCGACCGATCCGCGCGCATGGGCTTATACTCCTATACACACATTTTAATTTATTTTTTATAAATTATCGGTGCAGGAGTTGAAGCCCAAAAGGCAGCAAACCCTGCACTTTTTGTTTGTTTCGGAAAGAGGGAGATGTAATGAGCAAATTTGATAATGTTGATAATGGCAAAGAATTTGACTTCGGCAAAACCTCCAAATACTATGCTAAATACAGGGACATCTATCCGAAAGAACTTTATGAAAAGTTGTATAAACTTGGTGTAGGGTTAAAAGGTCAGGATTGGCTTGACCTTGGAACCGGCACAGGCGAAATACCTCGCGGGTTGTATCACTGCGGTGCTAACATAGTCGGGGTGGACATATCCGAAAATCAAATTGCCGAAGCTACAGTTTTGTCAAAAGAAAATAAAATGAACATCACATATAAAGCTTGTCCCGCCGAAAACACAGGCTTTGCCGAGAACAGTTTTGATGTTATAACAGCCTGCCAGTGTTTTTGGTATTTTGACAAAGACTTGGTTGTACCTGAAATTAAAAGAATACTTCGTCCAAATAGCTTATTTGTAAAAGTGTATATGGCATGGGTTAACTGCGACCCTATTGCCAGTAAATCTCAAGCACTTGTTAAGAGAATGAATCCGGATTGGTCCTCGGGCTTCCCTGCGGAAAAGGACTTGACGATGCATTATTTTGACAATCCGATTTCAGATAGCTTTTATGCAGACATCCCTTTTACAAAAGAAACATGGGATGGCAGAATCAGAGCGTGCAGAGGTGTTCTCGGCTCAATGACCGATGAAGTGCTTGAAAAGTTCACAGAAGAGCATCATAAGTTAATTGCCGAACTGGACGAGGAATTTACTGTTAGACATGAAATATATATTACTGCTTATAAGATTTCAAAGTGAGGTTGATTTTTATGATAAAACCACTTGAATATAAAGAACTTGTAAGCTGCGTGAAGGTTATTCGTGAAAGCTTTGCAACTGTTGCAAGGGATTTCGAACTAACCGAACAGAATTGTCCAAATCACACAAGTTTTATTAAGCTTGAAAAACTGCAAAATCAGTTCAATAAAGGAACTCTGATGTTCGGATATTTTTGTGATGACGAAATCGTCGGCTATGTTTCCCTAACAAAGATTGATAATCTCACCTATGAGCTTAATAATCTTTCTATCCTGCCGGAATATCGTCACAAAGGCTACGGCACAGAACTGATAGACTTCTGTAAAGCAAAGGTTAAAGAGTTTGGCGGGGGAAAAATCACGATTGGCATTATTGAAGAAAACTCAATACTTAAAGATTGGTATGCGGCTTATGGTTTTATTCATACCGAAACGCAAAAGTTTGAAAATCTGCCTTTCACGGTTGGATTTATGGGATTGGATGTTTAAAGACTTGAAAGGAGAAAGCAACTATGGACTTACATGATTTTGCAGATGTTGCAATGAACTACGATAACTACTTAAAAACACTTGGGACTTATGACGGCTTTGAGGAGTTTTACCTTTCGCTTGCCAAGGAGTACGGACAGGGCGGTGTGATTGATATTGCCTGCGGAACCGGCGCGTTAACAATCCCGCTCGCAAAAGCCGGCTATGATGTTGCCGGTTTGGATTTGTCCTCGCCAATGTTAAACGAAACACGCAAAAAACTTGAAAAAGAAAACCTGCAAGCCGATCTGTTTAACGGCAACATGGTTGATTTTTCGATTGACAGACGGTTTTCACTCGCTATAATTGCCAGAAGCGGCTTTATGCATCTTTTGACGCCAAGTGACCAGAGGCAGGCACTGCTGAACATCAAAAGCCATTTAATTGACGGCGGTGTTTTAACACTCAATACATTTGCGCCAACTGTTGAGACGCAAATTGAGCAGATTCATACAACCGATAACGACTATACCTTACGGACTGAATACATTAACAATGAAGGTAAAAAGGAACGAATTTACAATGCCATCGGTTATGACCAAGCAACACAAATGATGAGCGGTAACTGGAAGTTCGAAACCTTTGACGAGAATGGCCATGTCATTGACACAAAAATCCGCCCGCTCAAAATGCGGCAAACTTATAAAATAGAGTTGGAATATTTAATTGAGCTTTGCGGATTTACAGTTTTGAATATCTATGGCGGCTTTCATAAAGAGCCTGCCGGCGGCACCCTGATATGGGTTTTGAAGAAATAGATAAACCGCAAAGTCATAGAATGGAGATAATTTTATGAAAACGCTTGAAACCGAAAGATTAATACTAAGAGACTGGCAGAAAGGCGATTTTGAAGCAGCACATGCTTATGCAAGTGAACCTGATAATGTAACCTATATGGGGTGGGGACCCAACGCGGAAGATGATACCAGAAATTTTATTAAGCAATCAATAAAAAAGAACCGGAGTAATAATGTTGATTATGAGTTTGCGGTTGTTTTAAAGGAAAGCGGGAAGCTTATCGGCGGCTGCGGCATTTCAAAAAGCAGAAGTCGAAACGAAGCAATGCTTGGCTGGATATTACACAAAGACTATTGGAAGCAAGGTTTGGGAACAGAACTGGCACATGAGCTCTTACGGTTCGGCTTTGAAGAATTAAAACTGCATCGCATTTATGCACACTGTGACAGCGAAAATTACGGTTCTTATAGGGTAATGGAGCGAAACGGCATGAGAAAAGAAGGGCACTTCATCAAAAATTGTGAGTTTCGCGGCAATTGGCATGATGAATTTCTTTATGCTATACTTGAAGAAGAATGGAAGGAATTGCAGCAATGAAAGCCTTTGATTATCTGAACGAGTATTATAATAATCATGACGAAGACGGGCGTCTAAACTCAAGGCATGGGCAGGTTGAGTATTTAACAACCATGCGGTATATTCAGAAATATATAAAACCCGGAATGAAGATTCTTGAGGTAGGCGCAGGCACGGGGAGATACTCTATTGCTCTTGCAAAAATAGGCTGCACAGTAGAAGATGTTGAGCTGATACAGCATAATATTGATATCTTCAAACAAAAAATCACCGCAGAAGAAAACATCGTTGTCCGGCAAGGCGATGCAAAAGACCTTTCATGCTTCGCCGATTCCACTTTTGATATAACACTACTCCTTGGACCAATGTATCATTTATATACTGTTGACGATCAAAGACAGGCGCTGACCGAAGCGCTGCGGGTAACAAAAAAGGGCGGTTTGCTGTTTGCCGCCTATTGTATCAGCGATGCGTCGTTAATCAACTATGGCTTCAAGGACGGTAATATTCATGAGCTAATTAACAAAGGTCTTATCAATACCGAAACATTTAAGACATTTTCAACACCGGCAGAAGTTATGCAGTTATACCGCAAGGAAGATATCGACGCACTCAACTCCTGTTTAAAGGTTAACCGCTTGCATTATTTGGCGACTGATTTGATGACGAATTATATACAAGAAGCAATAGACGAGATGGACGACGAAACTTATAAAATGTATTTGAAATATCATTTTGTGGTTTGTGAACGCAGTGATTTGGTTGGTGCAACGCACCACAGTCTGGATATCTTGAGGAAATTATAATGGATTATGTAATTGAAAAACTGAACCCGGAAGATTACTATAAATGTAACAATATTTGGGACATGACAAAGCAGCCGAACACGGAAAAGTGGCTGGAAGAAATAAAAAACGAATCAAGGGTTGTGTTTGTTTATAAAATAAACGATGAATTCATTGGGGAAGGGGCAGTCGTTTTTGAAAACGGTGACCCCGATTATACAATTCATAAACAAAGAGTTTATCTTTCCAGATTAATTGTAAAGAATGAATACCGCAATCAAGGGATAGGCAGCACAATCATCAATTATCTTGTTAATTATGCAAAAGCGCTGGGATATAAGGAATTCTCCGTTGGCGTTGATGTTGATAACATCGGCGCACGAAAATTATATGACAGGCACGGTTTTACAAAAATAATTTTTGAAGGTGAAGATGAATACGGCAAATTTATTAAGCTGCTAAAAACCCTATGATAGAAATTTTTAGTATACTTTTTTTAGGAGATGGTAATAATGGAACTTATCGGAACAGTAGTTTTAGAATCTGAAAGATGTATCTATAGAAAAATTCAAAGTGATGATATTATTAACGGTGAATTAATAAAAGAGAAAACTTGGGAACACTTTGAAAAAGTATATCAAGATAACGGTTATGAATGGGCAATAGTTGATAAGAAGCTGAATATTATTGTCGGTGTAATCGGGCTGGTAATCGTTTCAGAATATCACGATGTTGTTGAGCTTAAATTTCGTACATATGAAAGTTATCGATTAAAAGGCTATATGCGTGAAGCAGTAAAAACAATAATTCAATTTTCATTTGATATTTTGAAAGCCAATAGAGTTCAGGGAATCTGCGAAGTAAATAACTTGGGAAGCGCAAAAGTCATGTTAAACAACAATATGACTCAAGAAGGTTTACTGCGTTCATATGCAAAAGTAAACGAAACCGAATATTCTGACTGTTATATTTATTCAATAATTCAGAGTGATTTGAGGTAACAGAACGAAAAGGAGAACGAAATATGATCTTAACAACCGAAAGGCTCATGCTCCGAGAAATCGAATTATCCGACCTTGATGAAGTTTGTGTTTATGCTTCCAATGAGGATGTGCTAAAATATATCCAATGGGGCCCAAACGACAGGCAGAAGACGCAAAATTATATTGAAACCTGCATGGTAGAAAGAAAATACAAACCAAGAATTGATTACGACCTGGTAATCGTAAACCGCGAAACCGGCTGCGTAATCGGCGGCTGCGCATTCATTTACTATCTTGAGAAAAATGAGGCCAGCATCGGCTACCTCTTGCGCACCGACTGCCAGAGACACGGATATGCTGCGGAAGCTTGCAGGGAAATCATTCGCTATTGTTTTGAAGAACTTGGCGTTCACCGGGTATATATAAAATGCGACGCCGAAAACTATGGTTCCTACCGAGTGATGGAAAAATGTGGGCTGAGACGCGAAGGGTATTTTGTCAAGGCAAGGCCGCGCAAGTTCGGCCTTCATGAATGGCGTGATGAATTGTTATATGCTATACTTAAAGAAGAATGGATGGATTTACAACTTTAAGAAGAATAATGAAATAAATTTTATCTGCAATAGTTTCCAAAATCAAAATCACCTTCGCTTATTTTTAGCAAAGGTGGTTTATGTATTATTTGCGAACTTTTATAATTTGAGCAGCCATTCTAAAGCATTTATCTGCTTAATACCGTTGTGGGATGTGAGCGGTTCAAAATCCATCGTCAGCAGGTATTTGGGATTGTGATCTTTTACAGCATTCAGGGGAGCCAGTTCCCTTTCAAGGGTTTTTCCATCATCGCCCGATACAGTATATGCAACCTGATAGTATTCTTCGCCCTCGCTGTTTATCGCGATAAAATCTACCTCTGTTTGACCGACCTTTCCGATATGCACTTCATACCCACGGCGCAGCAGTTCAAGATAGACTACATTTTCAAGGATGTGCCCCATATCGGCCTTTTTCGAACCAAGCAGATAATATCGAAGCCCTATATCAGAGAGGTAATATTTAGCCCCCGTTGAGAGGTATTGCTTGCCCTTAACATCATACCGTCCGGCCTTATAAAGCACAAAACTTTCCACCAGCGCCGAAAGATAACTTTCCACTGCGTGAACGGTTATTTTTCTGCCTGCGGATGTCATTGTATTAGCTATTTTCGTGGAGGAACACAGATTGCCTATATTATCAAACATATATCGTATAACACTGTCCAGCATGGCTGTGTCGGTGATGTGCTTTCTTGTGGCAATATCCTTCAAAACAATAGTATTATAAATTCCCTCCAAATAAACCTGTATATCCTGTTTTCTTTGAAGCTTCAGAATATATGGGAAGGAGCCGTTTTGAATATACCGCTGATACTTGATGATTAAATCAGACCTGTCTCCAAGCCCTTCAATAAACTCGCTGAAGGATAAAGGCAGCATTTTAATTTCAACATATCTGCCCGAAAGCACAGTCGCAAGCTCACCGGAAAGTATATAGGCATTAGAACCGGTTATATACACATCGCAGTTTTTCTTGATAAACAACCCGTCTATTGCTTTCTGAAACTCCGGAACATTCTGCACCTCGTCAATAAAGATGTAATTCATCTTATCCGGCACAAGCCGCTCCTTTATCAAATCATACAGTTTCAAATATCCGTCAATACTGTGATTATCCGGATCCTCCAGATTAAGGCGGATGATTTGTTTCGGTAAAACGCCTTGCTCTTTCAAGTAGTCACAGTACAAATCAAGCAAGGTGGATTTTCCACAGCGCCGGATGCCGGTGACAACCTTAATAAGCTGTTTATCCTTAAAACTTATTAACTGCTCCAAATATGCCGGGCGCGGTATCAGTTTTTCCATATGAACACCTCCTGTGTGCATTCATTGTAGCATCGGTAAATCAATTTGTCAAGTTTGTGCATTCTACTGCACAAAATGTGCGTTTTCATCAAGTTTGTGCATTTCACTGCACAAAACTAATAATTATTGCAAGTTTATTAGATTGATGTTACAAACTTTCAAAAAAATAAAGTTTGTAACATCAATCTGCCGTAATCAATGCTAATTTTCCCCGCAGATTCACAAATTGTTTACAATTTCCCTATTGCATTTATGGAGAAAAGCTCGTATTATAGTTAAGCGCTTAATTATTTAGCGATTAACCTATTAAGGAGGCAACCAAATGGACAACGAATTACGGGACCTGCTTGTGCATACAATGTTCCGTTTCAAAAAGGTTGGCATGATCTTTCCGCCTGGGCTTGATATTCACATGGGCGAGTTTTTTGTGATGAAGGCAATCGAAGGCAACACAGCCTGGCCGGAACACAACAGTTCGGTTTCGGACATGCCGAAACAATTAATGATTTCAAAACCTGCCATGTCGCAATTGCTCAACGGGCTGGAGAAAAAGGGCTATCTTGTCAGGGAAATTGACAAACTCGACAGGCGCAAGATTTCTGTTACACTAACACCCAAAGGGCAGGATATCCTTGTGCTGACAAAAGATTATGCCGACAATATGCTGGAAACAGTCATCTCCCGCTTCGGGGAGGATAATGCGCGGCAGCTTGTTAAGCTTTTTACCCGTTTAACGGATATTTCCGAAGAAGTGAAACGCGAAGCAAACAATACTGAAGATAAAGGAGACCACCAACTTGACTAAACTTGCTAAATATTTAAAACCTTTTTCGTTTGGCTTGATTTTGGCAATACTGCTGTTATTCGGCCAAGCCATCTGCGACCTGAATCTGCCCAATTACATGTCTGATATCGTTAATACCGGTATTCAGGCAAACGGCATCGTGCATGCGGCGCCGGATGCTGTCAGCCAAAACGGGATAAGGCTGATAACAGTCTTTATGACCCCGGGCGAAAAACAGCTTGTAAACGGCAATTATGTTTTAACCGCTGTTACGGCTAAAAATTCGAAGGGCAAGGTTTACAGTTCCGTTTATCCCAAAGCCGTTGGCTCGCTCTATATTAAAAAGAATGTTGATACAGCTACGCAGACAAAGCTGGACACAGCCTTTGAAACTTCCACCTGGACACTTATCAATGTTATGCGCACTATGCAAAAGGGCAGCACGTCCACGGCAAATACTTCAGGCAGTATCGGCAGCATTGACATTAACCAGGTGTACATCTATTTGCCGATGCTTGACCAACTGCCGGAAGCCACTGTTGCCGCAGCGCGCGAAAAAGCGCTGAAAAGCGACAAAACACTGCTGGAGCAGGGCGGCACCATGCTCGCCAAGATTTATTACACAGAGCTGGGCGCAGATGTAGGCAACATGGCCACCTCCTATATTTTTATCGTGGGGATGAAGATGCTTGCCATCGCTCTTTTAGGCGGAGTTGCTACGGTGCTGGTCAGCCTGCTTTCTTCAAGAATCGCGGCGGGTGCTGCCAGAAATCTGCGCAAGGATACTTTTGAAAGAATCGAACGTTTTTCAAACAATGAATTTGACAAATTTTCGACAGCCTCGCTGATAACCCGATGTACCAACGACATTACGCAGATTCAGATGCTGCTTATGATAGGTATCCGGTTGGTATGCTATGCGCCTATTATGGCTGTCGGCGGCACCATCATGGCCATCAGCAAATCCGCTTCCATGAGCTGGATCATCGCGGCGGCGTGCATACTGCTTATCGGTATTATTATCGTGGTGATGAGCATCGCCATGCCGAAGTTCAAGGCAATTCAAAAACTCATTGACAGGCTCAACCTTGTCTCCAGAGAAAATTTAAGCGGGCTTATGGTTATCCGCGCCTTCGGCACAAGGGACCATGAGAGAAAGCGCTTTGAAGAAGCAAACAGAAACCTGACGGACACCAATCTTTTTGTTACCCGCGTGATGGTGTTTATGATGCCCGTCATGATGCTGATTATGAACGGCGTCACCCTGATTATCATTTGGGCCGGCGCCCATCAGATAGCGAAATCGGCTATGCAAATCGGTGATATGATGGCCTTCATGCAGTATGCCATTCAAATCATCTTCGCCTTCCTGATGATATCGATGATGTTCATTTTTATACCGAGAGCCGCCGTTGCGGCCGACCGTATTGCCGAAGTGCTTGAAACACCTGAATCCATTGTCGACCCGCCTGATCCGAAAAGCTTTGATAAAGATAAAAAAGGTCTCGTGGAGTTCCGTAATGTCTGTTTCCGCTACCACGGCGCGGAGGAAGACGCTTTGAGCGATATTAACTTTACGGCAAAACCGGGCCAAACAACGGCGATCATCGGTCCCACCGGCTCGGGCAAATCCACCCTTGCCTCCCTAATGCTGCGTTTTTACGACGTCAGCAGCGGCCAGGTACTGATTGACGGCGCGGATGTGCGGGATGTGACCCAAAAGGATTTACGCGCAAAAATCGGTTATGTGCCTCAAAAAGGGGTACTTCTTTCCGGCACAATCGCCTCCAATATCAGATACGGCAGCAGAGACGCTACGGATGACGAGGTTGAAACCGCAGCGAAGGTTGCGCAGGCCATGGACTTTATATCGGAAATCCCGGAACGCTTCGAGTCCGAAATCGCACAGGGCGGCACCAATGTCTCAGGTGGGCAAAAACAAAGGCTGTCCATAGCCAGGGCGCTGGCGAGGCAGCCGGAAATCTTTATTTTCGATGACAGTTTCTCGGCGCTTGATTTTAAAACCGATATCGCGCTGCGCAAAGCGCTCAAGGAGCAAACAGGCGGCAGTACGGTTATCATCGTTGCGCAGCGGGTCAGTACCATTATGAACGCCGAACAGATTATTGTGCTGGATGAAGGCAAAATCGCTGGCATCGGCACACACAAAGAACTGCTTAAGAGCTGCCCTGAATACTTCGAGATTGCGTCGTCGCAACTCTCACAGGAGGAATTGTCATGAGCCGTGAAAATAATAAACAAGAAACCAATACAAGCACTGTTCCGCCAATCGGCAGGCCTGGGGGTATGGGGCGCGGACCGATGGGCGGAGGGCCTATGGGGCGCGGCATGATGCCGGGCGATAAACCAAAAGATTTTAAAGGCACCATGAGAAAGCTCGCGGGGTACCTCGGCAAGTATAAGTGGACAATCCTTGTGGTCTGCGTTCTCGCAATCGCATCAACAGTCTTTATGATTTTCGGGCCTAAAATTCTTGGCAAGGCAACGGATGAGCTTTTTACAGGCATTATGAGCCAGCTTGCCGGCACCGGCACCGTGAATTTCGGCAAAATAGGAAGAATCATTCTGCTTTTAGTCGGCCTGTATTGTTTCAGTGCCGGATTATCCTACCTGCAGGGCTTTGTCATGTCGTCCGTGACAGCAAAGGTAACTTTCAAACTCCGCAGCGATATTTTTGATAAAATGCACCGTCTTCCCTTCGGTTTTTATGACAAAACCACGCACGGCGAGGTGCTCAGCCGGATAACCAATGATGTCGATATCATCAGCCAAACCATGAACCAAAGCCTTACGCAGATTATAACATCCATCACATCGCTGCTCGGTGTTACGGTCATGATGCTCTCTATCAGCTGGCGGCTCACCATTGCCGCCGTCTGCGTAATACCGGTCAGCATGATTTTCGTTATTGCTATTGTCAAAAAATCACAGGGGCACTTCAAAAATCAGCAGAAATTTCTCGGCAGGGTAAACGGCCATGTTGAGGAAATGTTCGGCAGCCATGTTGTTGTCAAAGCGTTCAGCGGTGAGGAGGAATCCTCGAAAATATTCAGCGAGTATAACGATTCCCTCTATAATGCCGCATGGAAAGCGAACTTCCTTTCGGGCCTTATGATGCCAATCACCGGTTTTATCGGCAACCTCGGTTATGTCGCCATTTGCATTCTTGGCGGAGTCTTCGCCTCAAACGGCACCATGACCGTGGGCGGCATACAGGCGTTTATCCAATATGTCCGCTCGTTTAATCAGCCCATCTCCCAAATCGCCACCATCTCCAATGTTCTGCAGCAAACCGCTGCGGCTGCGGAGCGCGTGTTTGAATTCCTGGCGCAGACGGAGGAAGCCGTGGAAGATAAGGCCGCTATTTCCATAAACCTTGACGATACCGTGCCGGACACCGCGACGCTCAAGCACATTCAGGGCAATGTCGGCTTTGAAGATGTTTCGTTCGGTTACAGCCCGGAAAAAATCGTTATTCATGATTTTACCGCCTCTGTAAACCCGGGGCAGAAAATTGCCATCGTCGGCCCGACCGGCGCCGGCAAAACAACCATCGTTAAGCTGTTGATGCGCTTTTATGATGTCACCAGCGGCGCCATCACCATTGACGGCGACAACATTCAAATGTTCAAACGCGACGAACTCCGCTCGCTTTTCGGCATGGTGCTGCAGGATACCTGGCTCTTTAACGGCACCATATCGGATAATATCCGCTACGGTAAACTCGACGCCACCGATGAAGAGGTTAAAAACGCCGCTAAATCCGCACAGGTCCACCATTTTGTCAAGACACTGCCCGACGGATACAATATGGTGCTCAATGAAGAAGCAAACAACATTTCCCAAGGCCAGAAACAGCTTATGACCATCGCCAGAGCCTTTTTGGCCGACCCGCAGATTTTGATTCTTGACGAAGCGACCAGCAGCGTTGACACACGCACGGAGGTGCTGATTCAGAAGGCGATGGAAAACCTGATGAAAGGGCGCACAAGCTTCGTTATCGCACACCGTTTGTCAACCATCCGCAACGCCGATTTGATTTTCGTGATGAACGAAGGCGACATTGTGGAGCAGGGTACGCACACGGAACTGCTCGCGAAAAACGGCTTCTACGCCAATCTTTACAACAGCCAGTTTGAAACAGCGGGCTGAGAGCTAAAGAATACCTGATTAAACAAAAACGGCTCAAGCGAAAGCTTGAAGCCGTTTTTTTCAAACCACTGAACCACTGACATCCCGGCGCTAACGAGCGCCGTTTACTGTCTCTATGACGCCCTTAAAGGTATCCGCGATTGTCTGCGCGGTCTTCGGCCCCAGAGAGTTTGTTTCTTCATAATGCCCTCTGCCGAGCCTGTCCTTTGCTCTGTCGGCATACGGGATATCCTTATTGGTCAGGAAATCATTCGGGGGAACAACATAGCCCGTAAAGTCGTTTGTAACGCCGAACAGCAGCAGGTTATCGTCACCGGCAATTTTAACAAGCGGCTCGGGGTTGATTTCGGGCCCTTTGCCCTCGGCGGATTCCTCAGCTGAAAGGTAACCGCCGTAAACAAGTTCCGGGAAGATTTCGCTCGGCAGCAGCAGCATTTTCAGGTCGCCGATTTCAAAATAGGTCATCTCCGTCTTAACAGCGAGGTTAAGCGAGCTGTCTCCAGGGCAAAACTCGGATTTAAGCACCCCAATGGACGCCAGCGTCGCCAAAACATAGTTATCCACCGGCGAATAGTATTCCTGCCTGAGGAAGTTGATGACCGGGCTCAGCTTGCGTTCATCCTCAATCGCCACGGCAGTGTCGGCAAGCGCTTTGCCGCCCATTTTTGTTGACACAATATTATCCTTGTCCAGTTCTTTGAGCCTGATTAAGCCCCCAATGGCGCCGACGCCGTATAATACCTCGGCACCGGTTTGCTCTAAAATACCGCGGCGCATATAGCAGGCAAAATCGGCGCTGACAATCGGATTATGCCCGAGCATAGATTCCGTATGCGAGGCGTAATTCAGTATCCAAATTTCCGTGCCGCCGTCATTCGGCACAAAACGCAGGCGGGTTAAATTCTTGTTGAATACGGTGGGAAGCCTGGAATCCCGCTGAATTTCCGGCGTCTCTTTTTTGCCGTAATACAGGGAACCTTCCTTTTTGTTGGCGTACGCTTCCTCCACAACCTTCTTGATGCCGTCATGGAGTATTTTCATGTAACCCTTGTCTCTGCCGGTAAGGGGAATGGGTCCCCACATGCCGACAGTATCTATCGCCGCATGGTCATGGGTGCTGAACAGATTAACGGAGCGGCAGCCGGTTTTTTCGCAAAAGCTCTTTAAGCCGTCCCTTGCCAGTTTTACATCGTAATTGGTAAGCCCGACGCTGTCCACGGAGATAAAGACCACACCCCCGCGCCCGGAATTGTCATCCAGCCAGACGGCGCTTGTCGTCATTGGGTCAAGCACGCCCTTGGCCGGGTTGTATGCGTTGTAGCCGGCAATCCAGTACTTCTTTTTGGTGATATCGGCCGGCATAATATCTGTTTTTGAAAAACCCGCGGTAAAGAATTCACTTTTCGGTTCGGCTATTTTATCAAATACACCCTTCGGCAATGGTTTAGCAGGGCTCTTTTTGGCAAGCTTTGCCCCCTTATTCACCATTCTGCCTTTCACAAATTTTGCAATCGGTTTCATTGCGCCCATTGTTATATTCATCCTTTCAATGTTTGAAAAATTTAAGCGAAACGGGACAGACGTTCATCTGCCCCGTTAATTCATGGGATTAGGGAGGAGCAAATGCTTATCCCGTTTTTATTTGACAACCTTCACGCTGTCGGCAGGAATTATATTGCCCGCGGCGGCAGTAAATGTAACCGTAATCTTGTTGCCGGTGTTCAGGATGATGACTGCCTCCGCTTTCGAAGCGGCTATCGAATAGTAAACCGGGTCTTTTACTATCTTGATATAATAGTAAGTTTCGCCGCCGAGCACGGCTGTGCGGATATCTTCAATAGCTCCTGTTACAGTTTTTGTCTTTGTGTCTACAGGATTATTGTTGTCGGTTCCGTTGTTGAGGTCATCCGGATTTATATCGGTTTTTATCCCTGCAGCCGTCAGCGCGTTCAGATACTGCGTCAGGCAGTCCGCAAGGCTGTCCCCCACGACAAATATTTTATTAAACTGCTGGACATTAACCATGGCGAATTTTTGGTTGACCATGTTATCATCCTTCAGCGCCATGAAGTAAGTCGGCTGGTTGCTGACATTAATAAGAAGCGGGAAAGACGCGGTGTAAGCATACGCCTTCACCTTGCCCTCGGCTGCGGACATGGCGGCCTGCTCCGTTGTGCCGGCAACCTTATACATTGTCGCCGCTTGGGTTCTCATATTGATGAGAATAAAGCCGATTATCGACTGATCGCTTGTGATGGATGTAACGCCGGTATATAAAAATACATCATCATCCTTCGCGATGTAGTTATATCCGTCTGTGGTGGAAATAACATTCTTCTGCCCGAGAATAGAGTTCCAAAATCCGCCCGAGTACTTGCCGAAGTAGTTAAACTGCTGAATCAAAAGGTCGGAAGAAAAAACGCGGTCAACCCACTTCAGGCTGGGATCGTTTCTATATTGTTCAAGGGTGTAGTACTTGCTCTCGCCGTTAATGGGGTTTGTCAAAACAGCGCCGATAACAGTAGTTCCGCCGAAAATGCCGATCGTTTTATCAAATCTGGCCGTTAACCAATAAGGTTTGCCTGTGTCGTCAATCTGAAAGTTCGGATCGGCAAACATGTAGGTCGGGTATTGGAAGCGCAGGTGGCGCTTGAGCAGCCTGCCGAAATGCTCGGCCGGGGAATATTTCATTCCTTCTTTAAGCACTACAAATTTTGTCGTTTGGTTCGCCATGTCTATAATGGTGTAACCCGGAAGGCCTTGCGAACGGTTTGTGAGCCATTTAATGATATTCGCGTATTGAAGGGTTGCGACTCTGACCGGAACGCCCTTGTAATTGATTTGCGTATAAAGCGGATAAACGGTGAACTGTGAGACTTTGCCTAATGTGCTCAGATTGCTCAAAGCCTTTGTCGCCAGATTGGCGGCTGCGTCTTCATCAAGCCTTGGGATATTGCTGTAACTGTCGGCATTTTGCTTTTCAATATCCTGGGCAAACACGCCGTTGGTGTTCACGGGAATCAGTTTGCTGTAGCTGTGAGCGCGGAATAAAACGGAAGAAATGATTAAACCGACAACAACGACAACTGCCAAAACACCAATCGCTATACCCGGAACGACAGCCTGCTTTTTTACATAAGGAATATATTCCGGCTTTGCCATTGCTTTGGTGGTAAACATCGTCAGCGCAATGTAGGTCGCGAAGACAGCGCCGATGTACATATAAAATTCCATTGCCTTCGGGTTGAACGGCGGTAAAAAAAGATAATAGTAAAGCCCGGCGAGAACAATAGTGCCAATGATGCAAATAATGACCTTTAACACTGCCTTTTCCGGCGGGATAACGATTTCTTTCTTTTTGCTGCCGCTTTTTCCGGTAAAATCTACTTTAATGGGGTCCATGGTTACAACTCCTTAACAGTCACAAATTACGGCTAATACCGTATTTTACAGTATACATTATTTATCCCCGAAATACAAGACCTATATTTTGTATAATATCCGGCTGCGGGCACAACTGCCTTGACGGTAAAAATAATAGATGATATAGTATAGTCAATCAAATCTTGGAGGCGGGTAAACATATGCTGAAATTTTCACCCTGCATTGAAATGATGTTTAATGACATTGACTTTTACGGGCGCTTTGCCGCGGTAAGCGCCGCAGGTATTCACAATGCGGAATTTTGGAACTGGGCAGGCCGTGAACTGTCGGAAATAAAGACTGCCGCCGAGAATAGCGCCGTACAAATCACAAGCATGTGCATCGGTTCCAAAGACAGTGCGCTTGCCGCCGAATTCGGCAAAAGGGCTCTTTTGTGCGCTGACAGCGGCGAGGTGCTTGCCAAGGTAGTCGCTGAGTCTATCGAAGCGGCTAAATTCCTCGGTGTTCCCGCGCTTATCATCACCACAGGCCAGGAGCGGAATGACATTTCACACACAGAGCAGCACCAAAATGTTGTAAACGCCCTGCGCATGGCAGCCCCGCTGTTTGAAAAGTCGGGCATCATAGCGGTGCTTGAGCCGCTCAATATTATTTGCGACCACAAGGGTTATTTTCTTTCCTCCGGCTATGAGGCGTTTGATATTATCCGCGAGGTCAACAGCCCAAGTATAAAGCTGCTTTATGATATTTACCACCAGCAGATAACCGAAGGCAATCTTATTCCCAATATACGCAATAACATCAACCTTATCGGCCATTTCCATGTTGCCGACAATCCCGGCCGCCATGAGCCGGGCACGGGTGAAATCAACTATAAAAATGTGTTCACAGCCATAGACGAGCTCGGGTATCAGGGCTATATAGGGCTCGAATACAGTCCGACAATCGATGCGGAAAGGTCGCTTGCCAATACACTTTCCCTGGCAAACATCCTGCTGTAAATACACCGGATAAAAGTTCAGGACGATGCATACCCGCAAAGGTTGCACTGTCCTGTTTTTGTTCCGAATTTATGTTTATTTAGCCGGCTTTATTCCGAAAAAGTGCATGATGTTCATATCTTCGGGTATATCCGCCCCGTGGGTTCCCCCGCCGTTTTCGCTGGTATGCACGCCGTGGTCGGTGCAAAAGCATAGCAGGGTGTTGTGCGTTTTGTCATTTTTATCAATTGCGCCGGCTAGCTTTTCGAAAATATTTATCTGATTATTCATGGCTTCAAGCGAAGCTTCGCTTTCCGTTCCGGTTAAATGCATCGCGTCATCATATTCCTGGGAATATACACTGATAAAATCATATTCATCTTTTTCGATGAGTTCCACAGCTTTTTCCGCTACCTCTTCGTCGTAAGACATGATAAAATAATCAAGCGCTTTGCCGGCGTATATTTTTGACATGCTCGAACCTTTAACGGCTACTATCGCAGCACGCTTGCCCGCTCTGATAAGCGCGTCAAAAAGCGAGTCCGTTGTGACGACGGGTTTTTCGTATTGCCGAACACCGTGGATTTCCGGCTGAGTGCCCGTATACATGGAAGCAAAACAAACAGGCGTGACCGAGGGAAAAACGGTTTTAAGCGGCACACCAACCTGCGTATGCTTCAGCACATTAGCGAACTCGGCGGTGTAATTTTGAAACAGCCACATCGCAATGGCGTCCGGGTTATACATAACTGTTCTGTCGACCTTGCCGTTCGCATACCCTTTCAGCAATTCGCTCAGCCAGTCAATTTTGGGCTCCGCCTGCCGTGGAGGTTCTATTCCCATAATATCGGCAACCGTTGCAGCCAATTGTGTCATCGGAATTGAATTACAGCTATTCATCTTTAATCCCCAGAATATCCCTCGCGACTACAACACCTGTCACTGATGACTGCATGAGCCCTCTGGTAATACCGGCGCCGTCGCCGATGGTATAAAAGCGTTTTACCTTTGTCTCAAAGTTTTTGTCAACATCCAGTTTTGAGGAATAGAACTTAACCTCAACACCGTAAAGCAAGGTGTTTTTGGAATAAAGCCCGGGCACAATTTTATTGAACGCGCGCAGCGCTTCAATGATGCTGGTAAGGTGCCTGTGAGGCAGTACAAACGAAAGGTCACCCGGCACCGCCGTTGTCAGCGTGGGTATTGTTGTGGATTTGCGGAGCCTTGAAGCGTCCGTGCGCCTGCCCATCAAAAGGTCGCCGAGGCGCTGAACGATGATGCCGCCGCCGGTTAGCATATTGCCCAGTTGGGCGATGTATCTGCCGTATTCAATCGGCTGGTTGAACGGTTCGGTAAACCTTGTTGAAACCAGCAGCGCGAAATTTGTGTTTTCGGTAAGCGAGCCTTCGTCCGCGTAGCTGTGGCCGTTAACCACGGCTATGCTTCTGTCAAAGGTGTTGTTGAAGCCGGCGTTGTAGTGCTCCTCGCTGACAATGCCGCCTGGGTTCATGCAGAAGGTGCGCACTTTATTTTCAAAGGTGTCTGAATAATATACCATTTTCGCTTCATAAAGATGCTTCGTCACTTTATCCATAACCGAATTCGGCACTTCGACCCGCACGCCGATATCAACCTCATTGTTATGCAGCCCAATGCCGTTTTCGTGCGCTATTTTATTCAGCCACTCCGCGCCGCCTCTGCCGGGTGCCGCGACAACATAATCCGCCTCAACATCCTGCGTTGTGCCGTCCTTCATCGTCAGCCTCGCGCCGTGCGCTCTGTTGCCCATAATAATCGGGTCCGCATGGGTGCGCTCCATAAAGGTAAATCCCTTCACCGTGCGCAGGTATTCATACATGGCCTTTAGCACCTCAAAGGCGTTTTCCGTGCCCATATGCCTTACCGGGCAGCGGATAAGCTGAATGTTGTTCTTCGAGCATTCATAGGCTATTTCTTCAACCTTTTTATCGTTTAGGCCGTGAATTTCCTTCGGCGCGCCGTAATCAAGATATGTTTGGTCCGCATATTTTATAAGTTTTCGTGTTTCTTCAACCGGCAGATAGCTCGTTAAGTTGCCGCCGACCTCTTCGCAAAGGGAAAGCTTGCCGTCCGAAAAAGCGCCCGCTCCCGCCCAGCCGCTCATTATATTGCAGGGGTTGCAGCGCACGCAGGTACCCTTGCTTCTTGCCGGGCACGTTCTGCGCTCGATAGAAATCCCCTCGTCAACAATTAAGACCTTAAAGTCCGGCGAAGTCTTTTTGTAAATCTCCAGCGCGGTAAAAATCCCCGCCGGCCCCGCGCCGATTATTACTACATCATACTTTTTCAATAAACACACCCCTTTTTAACAGTCGATATATTATAGCATTTAATCATCGTATCGGCAAGCAAAAAACCCCCGGCAGCGATAAATCGCTCTTTCATTTTTTCCCGATTTGCGGTATGATTATTCGGAAAGGTGTGCAATTTACCGAAAGCGGCAACTTAACACAAAAAAAGAACGGCAGGTTACACCAATGACAAAGAAGCAGAGAGCCCTTGCCGCCGTGCTGGCGCTGAAAGAAGAATATCCCGGAGCGGTATGCTCGCTTGAGGCTGAAGACCCGCTGCAGCTTCTTATCGCGACAATTCTCTCGGCCCAGTGTACGGACGCGCGGGTAAACATCGTGACGCCCGCGTTGTTTGCCAAATATCCGGCAGCCGCGGATTTTGCCGGCGCCGATTTTGAAGATGTCGAAGACCTGATCCATTCCTGCGGCTTCTACCATACAAAGGCGCGGCATATTATCGATATGGCGCAAATGCTGCTCGCCGAATTCGGCGGCAAGGTGCCCGATACAATCGAAGAACTCACCAAACTGCCCGGCGTCGGCAGAAAAACCGCAAATCTCATTTTAGGCGATATTTACGGCAAGCCGGCTGTGGTTGTGGACACACATTTGATAAGAATTTCAAATTTACTGGGGCTCGTTGAAACCAAAGACCCGTTTAAGATTGAAATGCAGCTGAAATCACTGCTCCCGCCGGAGGAAAGCAGCGATTTTTGCCACAGAATTGTTCTCCACGGCAGGGCCGTGTGTGTCGCCCGCAGACCGAAATGCGAGGTTTGCCGCATGAATGAATTCTGCCCCGGCGCGAAGAAGAATTAGTCAGTTTTCTTGCGTTTTTATAAAGTATTTTGCTGTTTTGCCTCATTTCGGAAACCTGTTACAATTGCAGCGCAAAAGGCAAGAAAAACGGGCGGCAAAAAAGCAACTATACAAACTGTATTATGACATTTTTACCGTTTTCGTGGAAAACTGGGTGGAAAATGTTAATAACCTGCCCCTAAAAGCCATATTTTACTTGATATTTTCCAATTGTTTAGAACTTTTTAATAATTTGCTGCATATACGTTGTGTTTTATCACCTTTACCGCAAATGAAAATCTCGGCTGTTTTTTAGGTTTATTTTGCTTTTCTGCAAGTATTTTGGAATGGAGTCCCCTCTGAAATGATAATTATCGAAAACGAAGACGGACTGCTGATAAAAGAGGTAAATTGCTTCGATTTGGACCTGACGCTTGACTGCGGGCAGGCCTTCAGATGGCGCAAAAACGATGCCGGCCTTTGGCACGGTGTTGCCTTTGGCAAAGCGATGAATATCAGCCAAACCGGTGACGGAATAACGCTGTTTCATGCCTCAATGAGCGAATTTGAAACTGTCTGGCGCAGCTATTTCGACCTGGACAGGGACTATTCCGGGCTCTGCGACGGCTTTTGCGCTGACAGCAGTCTAAAATCGGCTATCGGTCTCTTTCCCGGTATCAGAGTTCTGAGGCAGGAACCTTGGGAAGCGCTCTGCTCGTTTATTATTTCGCAAAACAATAACATACCTCGCATAAAGGGAATCATTGAACGGCTGTGCGCAAACTTCGGCGCACCTGTTAACTCAAATGATTTCGCCTTCCCCGCTGCAAAAAGGATTTCAACCCTGAGTGTTGAGGATTTGGCGCCTATCCACGCGGGTTTCCGCTCAAACTATATAATAGACGCCGCTCAAAAAGTCGCAAGCGGTGAGGTAAGTCTCCCGGAACTCGGCAGCAAGCCCATTGACGAGGCCAGGAGCGACCTGACAAAGATTAAGGGGGTCGGCAGCAAAGTGGCTGAATGCACCCTTCTTTACGGCTGTGGGCGTGCTGAAGCCTTCCCCGTGGATGTTTGGGTAAAAAGGGTGATGGCTGAACTGTATCCGGACGGGTTGCCCGAATGCGTAAAAGGTTCGCAGGGCATTGCGCAGCAATATTTGTTTCATTGGCGAAGGCAGCAATAAAGCAGACAACAGCGGGCGGTACGAATGTCGGGGCAGCCCGTAAACTGTTATATAAATAAATTTAAATTAAAGGACAGGTGTGTAAAATGAGTTTTGAACTGACCCTTACGATGAAAAGCGAGTTGGAAGATCATATTGACGATGCAATCAAAAAATTGGATGAAGAAATTGAAACAGTGGAAAAGAATATTATGTTTAATAAACTGATTACCGACGCTATTCATGAAATCAAACGAACAGAGGGAGTAATAAATATCAGCGGCAAAGAAATCACGGAAATTTGCGGATTGCCCGGCAATGATGATTTAACACATATTGACACCTTAAGAAAAAAATCAGATGAATTGAAAAAAGTTTACAGCTATATTCAAAATATCCAGTTGTTTTGATGCCGCCGCCGATGGTGCCGGGCAGTTTTTGACCGTTCGTTAAAAAAACAGGGGCAGATTATATCTGTCCCTGCTGAAATGTTTGCTTTTGCTTATGCTTTGCCGGCACAGCCGAGAACGGTTTGGATTTTATGCGCAACCATATCCTCAATAGCCTGGCGCGCGGGAGCAAGGTATTGCCTCGGGTCAAAATCAGATGGATTTTCCGCCATATGCTTGCGGATTGCCGCTGTCATTGCAAGACGAAGGTCAGAGTCAATGTTAATTTTGCATACTGCCATCTTTGCCGCCTCGCGCAGCATTTCCTCGGGGATGCCGATGGCATCGGGAAGATTGCCGCCGAATTCGTTAATCTCTTTGACTAATTCGGGTATTACGGAGCTTGCTCCGTGTAAAACTATCGGGAACCCGGGCAGTTTTTCACCAACCTCTTCGAGGATGTCAAAACGAAGCTGAGGTTTTTGGCCCGGTTTGAATTTGTATGCGCCGTGGCTGGTTCCGATTGCAATCGCAAGCGAATCAACACCGGTGCGGGTTACAAAATCATAAACCTGCTCGGGCTTTGTGTAGGAAGCATTGTCATCCGTAACCTTAACATCGTCTTCAATGCCGGCCAACTGGCCCAATTCGCCTTCGACGACGACGTCGTGCGCATGGGCATACTCAACAACCTTTTTTGTCAATGTGACATTTTCCTCATAAGGGTGATGGGAGCCGTCAATCATAACGGAGGTAAAACCGCCGTCAATGCAACTTTTGCAGGTTTCAAAATCCGGGCCGTGGTCCAAATGCAGAACAATCGGAAGCCCTGTTTCGATAACCGCCGCTTCAACAAGCTTGGTAAGATAGGTGTGGTTTGCATATTTGCGGGCGCCGGCTGAAACCTGCAGAATCACAGGGGCATTCAGTTTAACGGCGGCCTGCACAATACCTTGAATAATTTCCATATTATTTACATTGAAAGCGCCGACGGCATAACCGCCCTCATACGCGTCTTTGAACATTTTTACCGATGTTACAAGTGGCATTATAATCACTCCTGTTTTTTAAAATAAAGGCGGCGGTAATACCCGCCGCCTTAAAAAATCATTCGCTGGAAAATGGCAGAAACGCAATAATACGAGCGCGCTTGATAGCGGTCGTCAGTTCACGCTGATGCGCGGCGCAGGTTCCCGTTACTCTGCGGGGAAGAATCTTCGCCCTGTCAGAAATAAATCTGTTTAATCTGCCGATATCTTTATAGTCGATTTTTTCAACCCTTTCAACACAGAAAGAGCAAACCTTTTTGCGCCCTTTTCTGTTGTTTGGTCTTCTATCGTTTTTGTCACCTTTATCGTAAGCCATGAAATAACCTCCTTTGTAAAAATTGTATTGACGAAAAGCCCTTAGAACGGCAACTCGTCATCGTTTGGAATTGTTTCAAAATCACTCGCGTTGCCCGTCGCGTAAGACGGAGCCGGAGCCGAAGATGCGGACTCAGCCGGGCGTGCGCCGCCCGTATTATCTGACTTTGAACCGCAGAAACTGACTTTGTCGGCAATAATTTCATACGCCTTGCGCTTGTTGCCGTTTTTATCCTCATAGGTGCGGGTTTGAAGTGAACCTTGAATAGCAATAAATGAACCCTTGCGGAAATAACGCGTAATAAATTCCGCTTTTTGCTGCCATGCCACAATATCAATAAAATCGGCTTGGCGTTCCTCGCCGGCCTTGACAAAGTCGCGGTCAACAGCAATCGTAAAGGATGTAACCGCGGTGCCTGACGGTGTGTTCCGCAGCTCCGGGTCCGCAACCAATCTGCCTATCATTGTTACACAGTTAAGCATAATATGCCCTCCTTAGTCCTTCTTAATGATGAGTGAACGTAAAACTCCGTCTGTGATTTTCACAATACGCTCAAATTCCGCTGGGAATTCCGAGCCGCTTGTGTAGTTGAGCAGAACATAGTATCCCTCGGGTTCGTCGTTAATGGGATATGCAAGCTTTCGCTTACCCCATTCATCAACGCTCTCGAGAGTGCCGTTTTCCTCAACAAGGGCCTTAAATTTCGCAACCATTTCCTGGATGAATTCCTCGCCCTTTGTGAGCGTGAAAACGATCATGGTTTCGTAACTGTTAACTGACATTCTAAAAGCACCTCCTTCCGGTCTTCGGCCACGTGATTGGCGTGGCAAGGAATTGTTACTGTATAAATATTTGCAGTAACAGCCGCAAATAAATCATTACGGCAATTTGTAATTATAACAGGGGGCCCCCGTAAAGTCAAGCAAAAGTAAAATATTATTTTATTGTTTTCTGTAAAATATTATTTTATTGTTTTCTCCGTCCTGTCATCAATGGTCAGCCGGTTGAACATTTTCAGATCAGTACCTGAATTGGAATAGGAGCTTCCGTTATAGCGCATCATGTTGATTACGGCGGCGTTTCCGCCCGCTGTTATAAACAAAGTGCCGCCTAAATTATCGGACCCGATGTTGAAGGCCAATAAATTAGTGCTGTCCGTATTTTTCATAAAGGTTTTTACCCCGTATGCAAAGCAGTTGTAAACCGTTTCATTTATCGCGTTCGAAATTTTTATGTATTCCGTATTGACACGGGTAACCGTATTGAAAAGATAAGGAAAAAGCTGGGTTCCCTCGTCAAGCCAGTTTGGCAGATTCAGCCCGTTGCGGCTCATAACCGTCCCGTTTTGAAGACAACCTTCAATAATCCCGTTTGAACCGCCGGCAAAAATCGCGTTGTTGTAGCAGCAGCTGACAAGCTTTTTGATGCGGTGATTGTCGCAGTTTCTGAAATCAATGCCGTTATAGGCGGCCGCAATTGCCACATTTATTGCATAAACACCGGCGCCGCTGCCCCTGATTGTATAGGTGCAGGGCTGCACGGTGCCAAGCAATCCCGGCCGCACACAGGTGTTTTCCGGATAAAAGAATCTGATACCGCGCACGCCCGCATTGGCCGCAAGCGTTACCAATGCATCGTCTGTGTCCGGATTTACCGGGTTTAAGCCGTAGTAGGCAAGAATTATTGTTCCCAGGCTTTCACCCGACTGGTCGCGCGCGGCAACGGAAGATGACCCGCGCAGCTCCACGCCTGCGGGCACGATAACTTTTCCGTCCATCCTGTATTTCCCGGCAGGCAGATACACCACACCGCCTGTGCCTGCCGCTTGGTTGAGTGCTGCCTGTATTGCCGGTGACGCGTCAGATGTGCCTGTCTTATCCGCCTGCACAACAAAAAGAGACGCTGCCGGTTTAGCCGGAGAAGCGTTGTAATCAACCGTGTAACCGGTAAGGTTGCTCCTGTCAATGATAAATTTTCTGTTGTTCTCAATTCCGGTGTTGAAAACAGATTTAACCAAATCGAAAACTTGGTTTATATCATTAAAAACATATTTTCCGCAAATCTTTCCGCCCATCAGGCAGCACCCTGTGATTTTAACCACACCGCGGGTATTGTTGACAACCGAGTGCTTGCTGCCGAAAATGCAGCTTTTTGCAACAACCATCCCCCAGCGGGGGTCTATCGCGTCCACCTGCAATCCTACATCACACCGTTTGATATTAACATCAAAAAGCTCTCCGGAAAATTCTATTCTTCTGCCTTTTACAATCTGAATCCCGTATTTATAATCGGCAATCTTAATATTTGCGAACTGTGCCCACTCCAAATCGCCAATCACAAGTCCCGTTGCGTTTTTACGGGTATAGGCGTCAATCTTGGCGCGCGGTGCACTTTTTAACCCGGAGCCGGCTTCTGCCCAGTATTTGTTACTGAGCGTCAGATTTTTCCATGTCCCGACATCCGATTCGTTGTAGGCAGTTGAGCCGCAATAAAGGAAAGTGCCTTTGAAATTGTCAACAGTCATCATTTCGTTGCTGCCGCCGTCCACACACGCACCGATTCCCTTGTAGCCGTTTATAACCGTGCAGTTGACGATGCTTTGCAGCATGAAGCCGCCTTCACCGGAAACATAAAAGGTATAAGGGTATGGTTTCACATTGTCAATATCCTGGTTAGGGTAATAGACCGTAAGCCCCATAACGCCCGCGCTGCCCATAACCGTAAATAACGCGGGCAGATTATTGGAAGTGCTCGGGACATCCGCTAAAATAATTGTACCGTAGGCATTGCCGGTATCCGGGTCCTGCCAGTCCCCCCGCAGGGTAACGAAAGCCCTGACCGTAATGGCGCCTGTAACAAGGTAACTGCCCGAAGGCAAAAAAACGGTGCCGCCGCCTGCCGCGTAGCAGGCGTCAATGGCATTTTGTATTGCTGCTGTGCTGTCCGTCTTTCCAGTGCTGTCGGCACCGTAAGCGCTGTCCGTCGCTATGATATCCGCAACAACAGCATCGTCGGTCGGGTAATCTGTTTTAACAATGCATGGGGTTTGAGTTGCGCTTTTAACATTTTTCGCTGCGGCCGGGCTTGAATTTCCGCTGTACCTCATCGTTGCGCCTGCCTTCTTTCCCGTATAATTCGCTGCGTATGCGCCCATGGCATTGATACCGGAAAAACAGGAACCGAACATCAGCAGTGAAAGACCGAAACAGAGTACTCTTTTGAACATCTTTTTTACAAACATATCATTTCACCCTTTCAGCAAAACTTGTTTTCTTGAATCAAAAGCCTCATTTCCGTTAAAATTCTAACAAAAATGAGGCTTCATCTGTATAAAAAACGCAATGATAAGCAAAGGTTCTATTCGTTATTTCTTCTTCTTGCTTGTGCTGTCTCCATAGCCATAGCCGTAACCGGATTTGTAATAGCCGTTGCTGCTCTTGTATCCGCCGTAGCCTCTCCTGTAACCATACCTGTAACTGTATTTGCTGCCGTACTTTCTGTAGTAACCGCGGTTGCCGTAGCTGTCCGCTTTAACGCTGTTAAATACGCAGCCGATAATGTTTGCGTTTACGCTGTCAAGCGTTTCCTTGGCAAAGCGGGCTGTTTCCTTAACGGTTTTGCCGTAGCTTACAACCCAAACAATGCCGTCTAACATCTTGGCTAATACAGCTGTATCCGCAACGAGCCCGACAGGCGGCGTATCAAAAATAATATAGTCATATTCATTTTCAATGCTTTTAATAAAGGCTTCCATCTGATTTGACCCGAGCATTTCTGCGGGATTCGGCGGTATGACACCGCAGGTAACGACATCAAGCGAATCATAACCCTCAATCTTCTTGATAACATTATGAATATCTTCCTGCTGTGTCAATACATTTGATATGCCGGGTTCTGAAGGCAAATTCAATGTCTTATGCACTTTTGGTTTTCTTAAGTCCGCGTCAATAAGCAGAACTCTTTGGCCTGTTTCGGCAATCGTCAAGGCAAGGTTAATGGATACCGTCGTTTTGCCTTCAAACGGGCCGGAACTTGTAACGGCGATTTTTTTCATTTTATTGTCAATTGCGGAGAACTGAATTTTTGTCCGTAAAACTTTAAACGCTTCTCTGTAATCAAAAGGCGTTTCGCCGGTTACTATCTTTGACCCATCCTTTGAAATTTCGGGCAGTGAGGTTATAACCGGTAATTCCAAAGCATTTCTGATATCATCCTCGGTCTTGAAGGTGTTGTCAAAGAAGTCTCTTAAGAATATTATCAGCAGAGATACTATCAAACCAAGTGTTGCACCTAGCATTTCGTATTGCCAGACCACGGGCTTCGAAGGACTTTGCGGAGGTTTTGCCGTATCAATAACTTCGGCGCTGCCCGCTTTGATTATCCTGATTATTGTCGCGGGTGAAACTTTAATCAATGCGTTTGCAATATCCGCTGCCAACAACGGGTTTGTATTGCTTACATTTATTTGCAGCACCTCAGTTTCACCAACGCCCTGAACATTGAGCGTTGACCTGATTTGTCCGACTGATATTTTCCCGTTCAGATCTTTTAGATTTTTGCTGCTGCTTTGAAGTTCTGTTTGCACAAGCTGAAGATTCTGGTCGCTTTCCATAATGATTATATATGATGCAACAAGCTTTTGCGTTAACAATATATCACTGTAGGTGTACTGATCCTGCTCGGACGCCTGGTACTGCGACTTGTTTACGATCATTGTTGCAGTAGCTGTATAGACAGGTGTTATGTAAACACTACTGTATACCCAAAGCAGCAATCCTCCGAGAAATGCGGCGACAACAATAATCGGCCATCTCTTTAACAGCATTGAAATTATTCTTCTGATATCCATAAAATACCTCGTACTCCATTATTTGCTTACTAAACATCGGACAACGTTACTATTTTACACTGTATTTCAATTTTGTGCAACAATTTTTTCTTTAAACCAGCGTCCTGTATTAAATCAAAAATACACTTTTATTTTCGCCACACCATCTTGTTTACAATGCCGACATAGCTTTGAATAATTTTAACAACCTTAACGCTGATATTTTCATCCATATAGTCAGGCGTTGAAATACCCAAATCACCGTTTTGGTACATGCTTACCGCAAGATCCACCGCTTGCAGCACCTGCTCTGTCGTTATGCTGCCTATAATAAAATTCCCCTTTTCCAATGATTCCGGCCGTTCTGTACTGGTTCTGACAGAAACCGCGGGGAATTTAAAGAAAGAGCCCTCCTCAGGGACAGTACCGCTGTCTGAAACCACGCAGTACGCATTTAACTGAAGGTTATTGTAATCGGCAAACCCGAAAGGAGGCAAAGGCCTGACATTTTTATGAAACTTAAAGCCTCTTTGCTCAATATATTTTTTGGAACGGGGATGCATGGAATAAATAACAGGCATATCATAGTTTTCCGCCATTGCGTTAACCGCGTTCATGAGTTCGAAGAAGTTCTTTTCAATATCAATATTCTCTTCTCTGTGGGCGGAAAGCAGAATGTACTTATTCTTTTCCAGCCCCAGGACTTCCAAAACCTTGCTGTTGTTGATATTATCCATGTTTGCCCTTAACACTTCCGCAATTGTTGAGCCGACAACAAAAGTCAGTTCCTTTTTAATACCCTCCGCAAAAAGGTAACGTCTTGCATGCTCGGTATAACAAAGGTTTACATCGCTGGTGTGGTCAACAATCCGCCTGTTAATCTCCTCCGGCAGATTTTCATCAAAGCAGCGGTTACCTGCTTCAAGGTGAAAAATGGGGATTTTTAAACGCTTCGCGGAGATGACGGAAAGGCAGGAATTTGTATCGCCGAGCACCAATATCGCATCCGGCTTTTGCTCAGCCATTATTTCATAAGATTTCGCGATTACATTACCCATGGTCTGCCCGAGATTATCTCCCACAACATTCAAATAGAAGTCCGGTGCTCTAAGCCCCAGTTCTTCAAAGAACACCTCGTTCAGCGTATAATCGTAGTTTTGACCGGTGTGAACAAGTATATGATTAAAATACTTGTCACACTTTTTTATTATTTCGGACAGTTTTATTATTTCCGGCCTTGTTCCGACAATTGTCATTAGTTTAAGCTTGCTCATGAAAACCTCCCGTTACTTTTCCAAGAATTTCACTAAATTATAGTGAGGATACATGTTATCGTGTGTAGTTATCCATTTCGCCATTTCCAAAACCATTGTCTCATAATCAGGTACAACATAATCAAATTCAAATCTAGTCCGTATAAGTGATTTATCTACCGTTAAAGTGTCGCATGGGATTATTGACAGTTCGTCATTCCTTAAATAATGATTAAAAAGTTTCAAAAGGTTAAATTTACTTATTGACTCATTGTTTACCATATTATAAAGACCGAATGCCTTTACCTTTGCCGCAGATTCCATAGCTTTTGCCAATTGCAGCGTCGTTAAACCTGTCCACATAACTTTTGTATAACCGTTTATCGTGCCGCTTTGCTTCATAAACCAATTCAACAACCCGATTCCGTCTTTATTAATATCAGGGCCAACAATTGAGTTTCGCATCGTTATGTTCTTATTATCCTCCAGTTCTCCAAGAGCCTTTGACCTGTCATAAAAGGTTTCCCCATCCCGCAAATCGTCTTCTTTATATCCGCCGCGTTTACCGGAAAAAACACAGTCGGTACTCATATGAATAACCTGGGTATCGGTTCCGCTTGTTACAGATGTCAGAAAGTGCGGGAAATAAGAATTTAAAAATGTTGCAAGCTCTTTGTTGTTTTCAGCGAATTGATTTAATATGCCGATGCAGTTAATCACAGAGTCATATTTGCCGTCTTTTATTATGGCCTTTATACTTTCAATATCTCTTGCGTTGCCAATGATTGATGTACAATAACTCACCTTGTTTAAATCAAAACCTGTCACATCATGTCCTTGCTCGGTTAAATACAAAGATATTGTATGCCCTGCCATTCCTGACGCGCCAAAAACCAAAAATTTCATCCTTATTTCCTCATCATGTTAAGCTCTTCCTGTATATATTCTAATTGAAGAAGCTTTTCTTTTACTTCTTCCAAGTTTAGTCTGGTTGTATTATGGGAGTTATAGTCGTCAATTTGCTGCACTTGTTCATTTCCCTCAACAAAGTATTTGTCATAGTTTAAATCTCTTTTGTCCGCGGGTATCCTGTAAAACCCGCCCATATCAACCGAGGTAACAAATTCTTCTTTCGTCAGCAGTGTCTCGTATAATTTTTCACCGTGGCGCGTGCCGATTACTTTTATCTCATTGTCCGCATTGAATAATTCTTTAACCGCTGTGGCAAGGTCTAATATGGTGCTTGCAGGCGCCTTTTGCACCATAATGTCTCCGCTCTCCGCATTGTTAAAAGCATACAGCACAAGCTCCACCGCTTCTTCCAGACTCATCAAAAAGCGCGTCATATTCGGGTCCGTTACCGTCAAAGGCAAACCGGCCTTTATCTGGTCGACAAACAAAGGAATCACAGAGCCTCTCGATGCCATAACATTGCCGTAACGGGTACCGCAAATTAGTGTTTTATCGGGGTCCACTGTCTTCGATTTCGCGACAAAGACCTTCTCCATCATCGCTTTTGAGATACCCATGGCGTTAATTGGGTAGGCAGCTTTATCGGTTGATAAGCAAATGACTTTTCTCACTCCGTTTTCTATAGCGGCGGTAAGAACATTGTCGGTTCCCAAAACATTTGTTTTAACTGCTTCCAACGGGAAAAATTCGCATGACGGGACCTGCTTCAGTGCCGCGGCATGGAATATATAATCCACCCCATGCATCGCATTCTTTATTGACGGCAAATCTCTTACATCACCGATATAATACTTAATTTTGTCATTATTGTACAGATGCCGCATATCGTCCTGCTTTTTCTCGTCGCGCGAGAAGATGCGGATTTCATTAACATTGGTATGTAAAAATCTTTTCATTACAGCATTGCCAAAACTGCCGGTACCGCCTGTTATTAACAGTGTTTTGTCTTTAAACATTTTATTATTCCTTTCTTTTCTTATTTACTTTTTCTGCAACCGAATCTAGTCAAGATAATTGCCCTGTATTAATTTACCAAATTGTTTTCAAA